>Ga0105240_10013958_pt1 | contig 10998 bp, 8 predicted proteins | sample KBSC54metaG_FD_80426 | JGI IMG/M metagenome (GOLD analysis project Ga0105240, IMG submission 80426) | Corn rhizosphere microbial communities from Kellogg Biological Station, Michigan, USA - KBS C5-4 metaG | ecosystem: Host-associated > Plants > Roots > Rhizosphere > Soil | place: Michigan, USA...
ATGTAACACCGGAAGGGGTAGGTAGCAATTGTTGAGATCAGGAAATGTGATAGGAAAATAGCGCGCTCCAAGATATTGGTGAGGCAGGCGCGTCAGGACACCCGACCGGCCAATGGCGACAAAAACAAGGGGAAAACAGCCGCAGAACAGCCAAAAGAGAGAGAGCCACGCTGTCTCCGCGATGGGCGCGCTTGCGGCGGGGGCGGTGCTGGTGGTGCTCGGCGGGTGGTGGCTGGCGCATCGGCCGGTCGCGATCGCGAGCGGCAGCTGCCGGGGGTGCAATCTGCTGCTCGTCACGATTGTCACGCTGCGAGTGGACCGGGTGGGCGCGTTCGGCAGCTCGCGGCAGCTCACGCCGAATCTGGACCGCCTCGCGCAGGACGGGGTCCGCTTCACGCGCGCCTATGCGAGCGCGCCGCTCACGCTGCCGTCGCACACCTCGATCCTCACCGCGCTCGCCCCGCCGCAGCACGGCCTCCGCGCCAACGGCTTGGTTCGCCTCGCGGACACCGTGCCCACGCTCGCGACGGTCTTACACGCGCGCGGCTATCGCACCGGCGCCTTCGTCGGCGCCTTTGTGCTCGACGCGCGCTTCGGCCTCACGCGCGGCTTCGACGTCTACGACGATCAGTACGGCGAAGCGCACGCGGGCGATCCCACCGACGGCGCCGAGCGCCGCGCGGAAGAGGTCATCCGGCCCGCCCAGCGCTGGCTGCTCGCGCCGTCGCCGGCGAGTGGCCGCGCGCCCTGGTTTGCGTGGGTCCATCTCTACGACCCGCATGAACCGTATCGCGCGCCCGAGCCGTACGCGTCGCAGCACGCGCCGTACGACGCCGAAGTCGCGTATACCGACGCCATGGTCGGCCGGCTCCTCGACGCGCTGCGGGCCGCCGGCCAGCTCGCGCACACGCTGGTCGTCGTGACGGCCGATCACGGCGAGAGCCTCGGCGAGCACGGCGAGCGCACGCACGGCGTCTTCGTCTACGACGTGACGATGCGCGTGCCGTGGGTCATCTGGACCGGCACGCCGGCCGTGGCGCGCGCCTTCGACGGGCTGGCGCGGCTCATCGATCTCGCGCCGACGACGCTCGACCTCTTGGGTATTCCGCCGCCGGCCTCGTTCGAAGGGCGGACGCTGCTGCCGGCGCTCAATGGGCGCGCCGCGCCGCCCGCCACCGCCTATCTCGAAGCGATGGATGCGCACCTCACGCGCAACTGGGCGCCCCTCACCGGCCTCGTCACCCACGACGCGAAGCTCATCGATCTCCCGCTGCCCGAGCTCTACGATCTGCGCGCCGACCCCGGCGAAGCGACCAATCGCGTCGCGCGCGACGGCGAACGCGCGCGGGCGCTCAGCGCGCTGCTGCGCGACACGACCGCCGCCTGGGCCGCGCGCGGGGCGACCCCCGAGAAGACCGCGCTCGATGCGGACGCGCGCCAGCGACTCCAAGCCCTTGGCTACGTCGGGTCGAGCGCGGACACCACGCAGCGCGTCTACACGGCGGACGACGACCCCAAAACGCTGATCGGCCCGTCGAACAATTTGGACGATGCCGTGAAGAAGTTCAACGCGGGCTCACGCGAAGAGGCGATGACGGAGGTTCGGACCATCGCACGCGACCATCCCAACTTCCCCACCGCCTTCGGTCAGCTCGCGGCGATGCAGCGGCAGACCGGCGATCTGCGCGGCGCGATCGCGACGCTCGAGGACATCGTGAAACGCGGCATCGCGGATCACCGCGTGATGATCGTGCTGGCCGGTTATCTGACCCAGGCCGGCGACGTGGACAAGGCGGCGAAACTGCTCGAAGCGGTGATCGCCGCGCACCCGGACAGCTTCGACGCGTACAACTCATTCGGCGCCGTGATGGTCCGCCAGGGGCGGCACGATCGCGCGCGCGACGCCTTCGCCAAAGCGATTGCGATCGATCCGACGTCGGCCATCGCCTTTGCGAACCTCGGAAGCGACGAGCTCGCGACCCACGAGTTGTCGTCCGGCATCGATCACTTGCGACGCGCCGTCGAACTGGACGCGCGCCAGTTCGATGCGCTCTACAATCTCGGTCTCGCGCTCTACGAATCGGGCAGGCGCGACGAGGCCCGTCCGTACATGGAGCAGTTCGTGAACACCGCGCCGCCGGCGCAATACGCGGCCGACATCGAACATATCCGCGCGACCCTGAACCAAAAGCTCTGAGAGACACATCGATCGCAATATGAGTATTCGTGCGCTTCGTGCCCCTTCGTGTCTTCGTGATCATGAAGTTCGGCCACGACGGCGTACGAAAAAAAGGCCGGATGGCATCGACCATCCGGCCTTGACGAATCGTCCGGCCGCAGCCGGCCTACTTCGTGGTTACCACATGAACCGGAACCCGAGACGGCCCGTGCGCGGCGCAAGGATCGACGTCGGATTCTGGAACGCCGCGCCGGTCGCCTGGCTGATCGTCTGGGCCGAGTAGGCGTTCGTGAGATTGTAGCCGTCGAAGAAGAGCCGCACTTTCGCGTAGTGGCTGAAGTTCACGGTCTTCTCGACGCGCACGTCGAGGTCGCCGACGTTGTCCTGACGCAGGGCGTTGTACGGCGTCACGTAGACGGTCGTATTGCTCAAGCTGCCGCCGCGCGCGGCGCTGAACGTGCAGTTGCACGACGCCGGCGCGGTCACGCCGAGCGTGCGCGCGTAGTTCGTGCCGTTCTGGAAGCGATAGACGGGGCTGATCGTGATCCCCCACGGCGCGTTGTACGTGCCGTTGATCTTCGCGCTCCACCGTGTGTAGTCGCACGGAGCGGTGTAGCTGGTGCCGCTCAGGCATCCCGGCCCGTTCGGCGTGTTCGGGAACGACAGCGGATAGTCGTTCGACCACGTGTAGCCGACGCCGCCGCCAACCGAGAAGTGGTGGCTCTGACGCTTGCTCAACGACAACTCGAACGTCTTGTAGCTTCCGTTGTTCGGGGTGTTCGTCACCACCTGCGTTGCGGGGAAATTCGCCAGTTGTGAGTTCGGGATGCCGTAGAACGTCAGCGTCTGATCGTCGCCGGTGCCCTGGATGTTGTCCGGTCCTTTGTCGACGACGCTGAAGGGCACGGTGTAAGCGCTTGCCGGACGCAGCGGCTGGAACGTCGCCACCTGATCCTTCACGCGGAAGTACACGAAGCCAACGCGAGCGCCGAGTCCCTCGGTGAGCTGCCGTTCGAGGTACGCGGTTGCCTGCGTCGACGTGGGCTGGAACAGATTCGGATCGACGGTCACGCTGTTGCTCAGCGAGTTCGCCGTGATGGCGCCTTCTTCACCGGGCTGATAAATGCCGTCGCCCGCCTTGCAGCCGGCGCATCCGCCAGCATCCTTCCAGCTGTACGTGACGCTCTTCGTCGCCTGGTTCGGATTGCCGTTGGCCGACACACCGACGCCGGGGTTGAAGCCAAAGAGGCCGTAATTGAGTTTTACGACGGTCTTGCCGTTTCCGGTGAGGTCGTACGTCATGCCGAGGCGCGGCACGATCTTGTCCCACGTCGCATATGTCTGCGTCGGGAAGGTTGCCGCCGGAACGTTCAGCGGTCCGAAGCTGTACGCGAGCTGACGCTGATCGGGCGTCCAGTTGCGGTAGTGATCGTAGCGAGCGCCAAGGTTGAAGGTGGCGCGCCCGACCGACCACTGATCGCTGACGAACGCGTCATACGTATTCAGCTTGTCGACGCTGAGCAGGTTGCCGTTCGGTCCATCGCCGAGGCTGCCGACGTGCGTGGCGGTCGGCGCGTAGAGAATCACGGTCTGCGGCACGCCGCTGTTGAAGTTCTCGCGGACGTTGCCCGATGCGACTTGCGTCGACCCGTACCATCCGGTTTCGAGAAGCATCTCTGCGCCGACTTTGAAGCTGTGCGACCCGGCCCATCCGTCCTTGAAGTACGTCGCCGATCCGGTGAGCTGACGACGCTGCCGGTCGGTCTGCTCCTTCTGGTCGGCGCCCTGGACGATCTTCGCGAGACCGGTGTCGAACACCTCGAAATCCGTGCTGTCGGCATTCGCCGTGAGCGGGAAGTAATAGCCGAACACGCCGTAGCGCGCTTCGACGTACATGTTCTTGTTCACGGTGCCGTTCCACTCACCCTTGTAGATCCAGCTGCCCGACGCCTGGAACAGCGTCTGGCCGAGATCGGTGTAGGTGAAGGTGCTCTGCGGCAGCCGATTCGGCTGGTTCTTCTGGCCCCACTGGTAATAGCCGATCAACTTGTTGTTCTGGTTGATCTGATACGTCGCCTTCCCGGATGGATTCCACAGGTTCGTGTTGAAGACCTTGCCCGCGATCGGGCCGACGAAGTTCGGCTGCCCGACGCCCGTCGTCTGGTTGCGATACGAGAAGTACCACCAGACTTTGTCCTGCTTGATCGGACCGCCGACGTTGATGTTGAAGTCGTGGTAGGCCTGCAGCTCGTTGCTGTGATCGCGAATGCCGCGCGCGATCACGTCGGACGGAATATTGCCGCTCTGCAGCGAGTTGTTCTCGAAGTCCTGGTAGATTTCGCCCTGGAACTTGTTGCCGCCCGATTTGCCGAGCATCTGGCTCTGCACGCCCGGCGTCGGCATCTCGGCGCCCTGACCGATCGTGCCGAGGAACACTTCCTCGAAGGAGCCGTAGTCCACGTAGAAGCCGGCGCCGCTCGTGCCTTCGGTCGTGTTGATGCCCTCGACGAGCACGCGGTTCTGCCCGGAGTATCCGTACGCCGTGTAGCCGCTCTGCGTGCCGGCGCGGTCGCCGCCGACGTCGAGTCGATCCATCGTCACCGCAGGCGTCACCGCGAGCAGCGACCAGAGGTCGCGCGAGTTCGGGATTTCCTGCAGCGCCTCGAGCTTGAAGTTCTGCTGCACGCGCGTCGATGTCGTGTCGATGACCGGCGAGTCGCCCGTCACTGTGACGGTCTCGTTCAGCGACGCCACGGAGAGCTCGACGTTGACCGTGGCGGTGAACGCCATCGCGATCTGAATGTTTTCGCGCTTCAACGTGTTGAAGCCTGGCAGCTCGTACGTCACGGTGTAGGTGCCAGGAGGCAACGCGGGGAACCGATACAGGCCGCCACTGTCAGTGACCGACGTCTGCACGCCCATCAACGACGGGCTGCTCGCCGTCACCGTCACACCGGGCAGCACTGCGCCACTACTGTCCGCAACCTTGCCGTTGATTGATCCTGTGGTACTTGCACCGCCGCCCTGCGCGAACGCAGGTGCGGAGGCCAGCAAGGCCACCGTCAGCATCGCCAATACGATCTGGAAACGACGCCTCATGCACTCCTCCTTGCCAGGCGAGGCTCACTCGCGTGGCTGTCGAACAAATTCACCCTCCGCGGACGCCTACTTTTAGAGCGGCGCGAGCTTAACATCGCCATTTACCATGGTGCAATTGGCTGAGTGGCGATACCGGGCGATGTCCGTCGCCGGAAATGCGGACAATCCAATAATTTGTTGCGAAAACGAGCGGGTGGAGGATGAGTGCCGGACCGGCGGGTCAGTTGGAAAGCGGCGGGAAGGCGGGAGCGGCGGGAGGTCAGGAGGCCTTCGCAGGCCTCCCGGCGCTCGCCGCCTTCCCAACGGGGCTCAGAACGGCTTCACGAAGAACAGAATGAGCGAGATGAGCAGCACGTAGATGACGAGCGACTCGATCAGGACGAGGCCAAGGATCAGGTTGCCCCGGATCTCTCCAGCGGCGCTCGGGTTCCGGGCGATGCCCTCGACCGCAGCGCTGAGGCCTTTGGCCTGCGATATCGCACCAAACGCCGCGGCAATCGCCAGCGCAAAACCGGCGGTGATGATCGACCACCGCGCGATGTCGACGCGCAGGGCGCCGCCAACGACTTCTTGCGCATGAAGCGGCGTCACGAACGCGCCGGCCGCCACGATCATCGTCAGGAACACGAAAAAGCGTCTGCTCACACTGGCCTCCGTTGATAACTTTTCGCGCTGGGGTAACCCCGCGCCTATGCCTTCGCGGGCCCCTCTGCCCGCTCTCACTTCGACAGCGCTCTCGAACTTATTTCAAACTTCTCCCGCGACCATTTCTCCGTGCTCGTTGTGCTCGTGCTCGCTCGCGACGGCGCCCCCAAGATAGATCGTCGTCAGCAGGACGAAGATGAAGGCCTGCAGCGACGCGGTGATGATCCCGAGAAACATCATCGGCACCGGCACGAGAAACGGCACGATGCTGAAGAGAATGAGAATCACCAGGTCCTCGCCGAAAATGTTGCCGAAGAGCCGGAGCGACAGCGAGAGAACGCGCGAAATGTGGCTGATGATTTCGATCGGCAGCATGATCGGCGCGATGAAGAGCGGCGCGCCGGGAGGCGCGGCGAAGTGCTTGAGGTACGCACCGAGCCCCTGCTCCTTCACGCCCTGAATATGGTAGTAGACCGCGACGGTGAGCGCGCACCCGAGCGTCACGTTGATGTTGCCGGTCGGCGACTTCAGGCCGGGCACCAGACCCATCAAGTTGCCGGTGAGAATGAACACGAACATCGTCGTCACGATCGCGAGGTAGCGCGGGCCTTTGTGTCCGACGTAGTCGCTGAGCATCGCCTGGATGGCACGGAGGCCGTCCTCGAGAAGGATCTGCAGCTTGCCGGGTCGATCCACGCTGAAGCTGCGGCGCACGAGGAGGCAGAGCACCGTCCATGCGATCACGATGAGCGCGGACATCACGATGTAGTCTGGAATCACGTCGCCGGTCGGAACCGGGCGGCCGAGCGCGCGCAGCATGGCCGCAGCAACGGGGCCGAAGACCGCATTCACCGCCTGGACGATCCAGAGTTCGTGTTCGAGCTTTTCCATTGTTAAATGTCGCGAGCCTCGCCCGCTCGGCGTTCATTTCCTCACCGATGCGCCAGAAATCCCGCAGCGATCGGGTGCTACAGCCTGCGATCGACGTCTTGCTCAACGTTTCCAGGGGATTTTGAACGCACCGGCCGCACGGCTTCTCGCGCCACCGCGACGACCAGCGACGACGCGCCGGCGAAGATGGCGAGCGGAGGCAGCCGCAAGCGCGCCATTATCACGTACGCCGCGGCGGCGAGTATACCGTACCTTGTGAAAAACTTCACCAGCCCGATCGCCGCCTGCAGCCGCCGGTTGCGGCCCCCCGATCGCTCGACCACCCCGCCGACGAGCGCGTCGATTCCGCCCTTGATACCGCGATACGAGACGGCGACCAGCAGCCCGCCGCCGATCACGCCGAGAGGAGCGTCGAGGCGGCCGCGCGCGATCGCCCAGGCGATCGCCGCCATGACGCCGCAGGCAATCACTCCGTTCCGCTCGACCCGGCGCAGCACGGGGTCGAGCTCAGTCATCGCTCCGTCGGGCATCATCTGACGGCGGCGCCAGCGCCCGCGTCAGGGTGCGATAGACGTTCAGCACACCCGCGACGAATCCCAGCGTCACGAAGACTCTCGCCAGCCAGGGCGTCGTCCCAAGCCACCGATCGAGCGTGCGGCCGAACCACCACCCCAGGCCGATCGCGACGACGAACGACAACATGCCGGCCGACAGCTCGTAAGCCGTCCGCAGCATCGTCGCGTCGGACCTTCGGAACATTCCCATCAGCTTTATCACGGGGACGAAGCGTCAGCGACGCGCACGAACAACGACTCGGACAGGAATGGCTTCCTTGCCCGTTCGTGAACCTTCGCGGCTTCGCGGTGAAAAGACGATCGAACTACCGAAGCGCCGAAATGGTGACCGCGCCGAGACTGCGCGCCGACGCCGCCGCGACCTCGAACAGCAGACGCGGATAGATGCCGAGGACGAGCGTTGCCGCAATCGTCACGCCAAGGACGAGGCCGAGCGCCGGGCTTGTCGTCGGCTCCGAGCCGGCCGCGTCGCGCTTGATGTACATGAAGACCACGATGCGGACGTAGTAATAGAGCGAGATCGCGCTGTTCAACACGCCAATCATCGCCAGCCAGTAGCACTGGGCGTCGATCGCGGCGCCAAACAGCCAGAACTTGCCCATGAACCCGGCGGTCGGTGGGATGCCGCCGAGCGACAGCATGAACAGCAGCATCGCGAATGCTGCGACCGGATTGCGGGCGGACAAGCCGCTGAAGTCTTTGAGCTCGTCGCCGATCGTATCGCGCCGATGCAGGAGCACGACCACCGCGAACGCCCCGAGCTGCATGAACGCGTAGATGAACAGGTACACGAGCATCGCCGTGATCCCGCGCGAGGTTCCGGCGACGACGCCAATCAGCACGTAGCCGGCGTGCGCGATCGACGAATACGCAAGCAGCCGCTTGATGTTGGTCTGCGTGACGGCCGCGATGTTCCCCGCCGTCATCGTCACGACCGACAACACCCAGAAGAGCTGCTGCCAGTCGGCGCTCATCGACGGCAGCCCCTCGAGGAACAGACGCAGCAGCATCGCGAATGATGCGGCCTTCGATCCCACGGAGAGGAATGCGGTAATCGGCGTCGGCGCGCCTTCGTACACATCCGGCGCCCACATGTGGAACGGCACGGCGGCGATCTTGAAGCCGACACCGGCGACGATCAGGATGACGGCGAGCACCAGGCGAGGATCGCGTGGCTGCGCGGCGAAGGTCGTCGCCATCACGCGCAGGTTCGTCGTTCCGGACAGCCCGTACATCAGCGACATGCCGTAGAGCAGGATGCCGAGCGAGAACGCGCCGAGCAGAAAATATTTCACCGCCGCTTCGTTCGATCGCTGGTTCGGCTTCATGAAACCGGCCAGGATGTAGAACGACACGGCCATCGTCTCGAGCCCGATGAAGATCGAGATCAGATCGATGCCGCCGGCCATGATCATCATGCCGAGCGTCGCGCACAGGATCAGGAAGTAATACTCGCCCGGGCTCGCCCCTTCGATTTCGAGAAAGCGAACCGACATGAGCACGGTGATCGCCGCCGCCATCAGAAACACGATCTTGAAGAAGAGCGCGAATCGATCGACAGCGAGCAGACCATTGGCGACGACCGTGTGGACGTCCCGAAACGGCACGAGGGAGAGAGCGGTGACGCCTATGACGCCGAGGGTAATCACGGCGAGCGCCGTGCCGCGGGTGCGGCCAAGCAGCACGTCGGCCACCAGCACGAGCAGCGCTCCGGCCGTGAGCACCAGCTCCGGCAGGATGTTGTAGAAGTCGTGGACCGACATGCCTGCCGGCATTTAGCGCGACTCCGGCTTCGGAATGTCGGCGCCCGTGCCCGACGAGAGCGGCTTGCCGTTCGCATCACACGGCGTCGATGCGAGGAATTTCCCGCCGCCGTTCACGGCCACGACCGAGGCCGGCACCGGCGCGCCGCTGCCGCAATCGACAGCGCGCGCGTTCCTCTCGGGGTAATCCGGATTCACCCGCGCGACGATGTGTTGAACCGAGGTGTTGATGCGGTCGAGGAACGGCTTCGGATAGAGACCCATCCACACTGCAAGGATCAGCAGCGGCGCAAACGTGGCGAATTCCCGATGGCTCAGATCCAGCAGGTGCTCGTTCTTCGGGTTTTCCACTTTACCGAACATCGTGCGCTGATACAGGTAGAGCATGTACGTGGCGCCGAGCACGACGCCGCTTGCGGCAAAGGCCGCCCATATCTTGTTCGCCACGAACACGCCTTGGAGAATCAAGAGCTCGCCGATGAACCCGTTCAGTGTCGGCAGGCCGATGGACGACATCGTCATGATCAGGAAGATCGCCGCATACACCGGCATCACCTTCGACAGGCCGCCGTACTCCGATATCTCGCGCGTGTGCCGCCGCTCGTACACGACGCCGACGAGCAGGAAGAGCGCGCCGGTCGAGATGCCGTGATTCAACTGCTGCACGATGCTGCCGGTGATGCCGACCGGGTTCAGCGCGAACATGCCGAGCATCACGAGCGCCATGTGGCTCACCGATGAGTACGCGACGAGGCGCTTCCAGTCTTTCTGCGCGAGCGCGACGAGCGCGCCGTACACGATGCCGATGATAGACAGCACGACGATCATCGGCACGAAGTGGCGCGACGCATCGGGCAGAATCGGCAGGCTGAACCGGAGAAACCCGTACGTTCCCATCTTCAGGAGAACGGCGGCCAGAATCACCGAGCCGGCCGTGGGCGCATCGGTGTGCGCGTCGGGCAGCCAGGTGTGGAACGGGAACATCGGCACCTTGATCGCGAACCCCAGGAAGAAGGCGAGGAACACCCACCACTGCAGGCCGGCCGGGAAGTTGAAGTGCTGGAACGCGGTGATGTCGAAGGTGCCGGTCGCCGATCCCGTCGCGGCCTTGTAATTGAAATAAAGCGCCAGGATGCCGAGCAGCATGACCACGCTGCCGACCAGGGTGTACAGAAAGAATTTGATCGCCGAATACAGCCGGTTCGCGCTTCCCCAGATGCCGATGAGGAAATACATCGGCACCAGCATCACTTCCCAGAACAGGAAGAACAGCAGGAAGTCGAGCGACATGAACGCGCCGAGCATGCCGGTCTGCAGCACGAGAAGGAAAATGTAGTACTCCTTCACGCGCTCCGTGATCGCGGTCCACGACGAGAGCACCGCAATCGCGCCCATCATCGTCGTCAGCAGAATCAGCAGCGTGCTGAAGCCGTCGACCCCGAGAAAGTATTCGGCGCCGATCGACGGAATCCACGGTGCCCGCTCCACGAACTGGAAATCCGCGTTCTGCGGGTTGTACCAGAACCACAGCGGGATCGAGATCGCGAAGCCGGCGAGCGCAACGACGTTCGCAATCCACCGGATTGCCTGCTCGTTGCGCTTGTTGACGAGCAGCAGGAGCAAGGCGCCGGCGAGCGGCTCGAACAGGATGATTGACAGGTAGTGATTCATGGTTTATCGCACGAACAAGTAAATGCTCACGAACGCGAAGATGCCGAACAGCATCAGGAGCGCGTAGTTCTGCACCAGACCGGTCTGGAGCCGGCGAAACACGTGACTGGACTCCTGTACCACCCATCCCACCAGGTTCACCACGCCGTCGACGAGGTTCCTGTCGGTGAGGCTC
>Ga0105240_10013960_pt1 | contig 10996 bp, 10 predicted proteins | sample KBSC54metaG_FD_80426 | JGI IMG/M metagenome (GOLD analysis project Ga0105240, IMG submission 80426) | Corn rhizosphere microbial communities from Kellogg Biological Station, Michigan, USA - KBS C5-4 metaG | ecosystem: Host-associated > Plants > Roots > Rhizosphere > Soil | place: Michigan, USA...
ATGCAAGCCCCGGCCCACGGAATAGCCCGAAACGCGCCCGTCCGCGCGGTAAAATAGAGAGTCGAATTTCGAGGGTCTTGCGGCACGATGCCGCAGAAAATGCCTTATCCGCCCGTATCTTGGCCCATCCTGAGGGAGATGATTTTGCGTCTGGCGCTCTACCAGCCTGACATTCCACAAAATGCCGGTTCGCTGATGCGGCTGTGCGCCTGCCTGGGGGTGGCGATGGACATCATCGAGCCCTGTGGATTTCTGCTCACGGATCGCAATTTCCGGCGGGCGGGAATGGATTATAGGGCCGGAACCGACCTCACCCGGCACGAATCCTGGGAGACTTTCCGGGCCGGGGCCCCCGGTCGGCTCCTGCTCCTCACCACCCGGGCGGCTCGGTCCTATGCCGATTTCACCTTCCACCCGTCGGACACCCTGATTCTAGGCCGGGAAAGTGCCGGGGTGCCGGAGGACGTCCATCAGGCGGCCGATGAGCGCCTCCTGATCCCCATGCGGCCGGGGATGCGTTCGATCAATGTGGCGCAGGCCGCAGCCATGGTCTTGGGCGAAGGCTTGCGTCAGACTGGGACCTTTCCGGGGGCAAGCACGTGATTCATCTCACCTTATTCGATCAGGGCGGTCTTTTCGCACTCGCCCAGGTGCTTATGATCGATGTGGTGCTGGCGGGCGACAATGCCGTGGTGATCGGCCTGGCCGCCGCCCGGGTGCCCGTCAATCTCAGGCGCAAGGTGATCCTGTTCGGCCTGGCCGCGGCCGTGCTCCTTCGGGTGGCGATGGCCTTTGTCGCCGTGCAGATGATGCAGATCATCGGCCTGACCCTGGCGGGCGGTATTCTTCTTTTATGGGTGAGCTGGCGCTTCTGGCGCGACATTTCCGGCAGCCATGGCCACCAGCATGCCGAAATCGATCCCAACGCCTCGCTCCGCCGCGCCATCATGCAGATCACCCTGGCCGACGTTTCGATGTCGCTGGACAACGTCCTGGCAGTGGCGGGCGCCGCGCGCGACCATCTCGATGTTCTGGTGATCGGCCTTCTGATGTCGGTGGCGCTGATGGGCGCGGCCGCCAACCTGATCGCACGCCTGCTCGAGCGGTATCGCTGGATCAGCTATGTGGGCCTGGCGATCGTGATCTATGTCGCCGGATCGATGATCTGGTCGGGCAGCCAGGACGTGCTCAAAGCCATGACCTGACGATCTTGATCTCAGGGCTTTGACGCCCTGAGACCGAAGCAAATCCGCAATGCGCCAGCCTCAGTTCAGAGCGCCGGCAACCGATGCGAATTTGGTGTTGAGGTTGGTCCCCACGGTCGTCAGCACGGTGATAAGGACAACGGCGATAAGTGCCGCGATCAGTCCATATTCGATGGCGGTCGCGCCTGACTCGTCTGCGGCGAATTTCTTGAAATACGCTCTCATAATAACGGTCCCCAGTCCAAAATGAATGCGGCCATTATCGGGACGAATTCCTAAGGAAGAGCGATCTGCCGGGAATATTTTTAAGTAAATTTTCGATGGCGAACCTGCTCACCACGCTTTGCAACACCCCTTGGCGGGAAAACGTTGATATATCCGCCGACTACGCACGATATACCCGATGTTAATCGATGCGCAGCAGCAATGCCGTGGCATCATCGCTTTTCTTAAATCGCGGAAAGCTCTCGCCCAGAGGATCGGCATCCTCGATTGCGCGCAATTCCCCGCCCAGCGCCGCCAGTCCCTTGGCTGTCACCGCCGCCATCAACTCTTGCATCGAATAGGCGTTATAATCGGTGACCAACGCCAGGAAGCCGTCGCTGGCGATCAGCAGTAGCGCGTCTTTCTGCAAGGACAGATGGTGCCGCGAGACATGACCGGCCGCACGGGTATCCGGCGAGAACAGCCAGTTGCGGCCACTATTGATGCGATTGCGCGCGGCGCGCAGCAAGGGCTCGATCTGGGGCCGGTTGACGCCAGAGGCCGAAGACATGTTGGCCATCTGCGCCACCATCCTGGCCCGCTTGGCCTCCGCCTGGCGTTTCTCCAGCGTCTCGCCAACTGTTTCGATCTTGCCGCCCTGTTCGGCGATCGCGGCACAGTCTCCAAACCAGAAGAATTCTATTCTTGATCCCCTCCGGTCACGGTCTAGTTCGACCAGCATCATCATGGAGGCGCACGGCATCTGCCATTTTTCCCGGATAGGTTCGCGCGTCAGGCCGGTAAAACTTTTCTCCGCATCGGCCAGCGCATGCTTCAAGGCATCCTGTGGCGCGTCGCCGTCCTTCAGATGCGCGGCAAGCCGGCGGGCACCGAATTGCGCGATCCAGGTGGCATCGCTGGGTCCAGGCAACAGCGAAGGTCCCAGCGGGGTCGCGCCATCCAGCACCAGCGCCGCATGATCCAGATGCGCGAAAGCGTCCTCGTTCGGCTTGGCGGGATCGCCGGGCAAGGAAAGCTGATCCAGCACCGTCAAGCTCATGGCGCGATCACGCTTTTCAGCTTTTCCATCAATGCCGTTTCGTCGGGCAGGAAATCTTCGTCCAGCCACCAGGCTTCCACCGCCGCCAGCACACGTCCCACCTCAGGGCCTTCGGGTACGCCCGCCGCCATCGCTTCGCGTCCGGTCAAGGGGAAGCGCGGACGCTCCCAGCTTGCGGCGATGGACAGCAGCATACGCCATTGGATCGCGCCCGCGCCGCGGGGACTTGCCGCCCAGCGCAGCAGCACCAGATCGCGAAACCGCGCCGCGCCGATGCGATACAACAACCGGCGCACATCCGCTGCCGACAGATGGGCCGCGATTTTTTCCTGCGACGATGCCAGGCCTTCCAGCCGCGCCCGTTCAGCGCCGGACAGTTTCAGCCGCTCGCCCACGGACTTCACCACATCCGCATCGTCCGGCAGCAGCGCCGCCAGGCGCAGAATCGCATCCGGCGCGAATTGATTTTCCGCTTCGATCAGCACCAGATTTTCCAGCCGCGGCAATTGCAGCGCGTGGGGCAACAGTTCCGGCAGCACGCCCGACGCCGCCATCAAGCGCAACGACCGCACAGGATTGGGGCACTCCAAAAGGCGCAGCATTTCCTTGGCGATGCGTTCGCCCGACAATTGCGCCAGCCCTGCCTTGGCGTCGGCGGCGGCATGCAGCGCCTCCGCGTCCAGATCGCCCTTGCCGTACCAGGCATGAAAGCGGAAGAGGCGCAGGATGCGCAGGTAATCTTCCCGGATACGCGTGGCCGCATCGCCGACAAAGCGAACGCGGCCCGCGATCAGGTCTTCCACCCCACCATGATAGTCGCAGATCTCGCCATCGATGGTGGCGTAGAGCGCGTTCATGGTGAAGTCGCGGCGCGCGGAATCTTCCAGCCAGTCGTCGGTATATTCCACCACCGCATGGCGGCCGTCGGTTTCCACGTCATGCCTGAGGCTGGTCACCTCGAACGGCCTGCCGTTCAGGATCGCGGTGACGGTGCCATGCGCCAACCCGGTCGGCAGCGCCTTGATCCCCGCATTCTGCAACCGCTGCAACGTTTCCTCGGGCGGCATCGGCACGGCGATATCGATATCGCTCACCGGCCAGCCCGCCAGCGCATTGCGCACCGCGCCGCCCACAAAGCGCCCTTCAGGCAAAGTCGCCATCAGCTTGCGCGTTTCCGGAATGGTCATCCAGGAATGTTTGACGGGATCGAGTTTCATCGCGGTTCGCCCGTCAGGCGGGCGGCGAAATCCACCAGGATCGCGGCAGTCGCGCCCCAGATGGTGCGCCCCTCCGGCGAGAACACATAAAAGCTGCGTTCGCGCCCGCCCCAGATGCGTGTTTCCAGCCGCCGGTTGGCGGGATCAAGAAAATAAGCCAGCGGCGCTTCAAAGGCTTCGGCGACTTCGTCGGGATTGGGCATCAGGGTGAAGCCGTCCGACAAGACGCCCACCACGGGGGAGATGTCATAGCCGGTGCCAGTGCGATAGCGCGGCAGGTAACCGGCGACACTGACAAAAGCCGGCTCGATGCCAGTCTCTTCCATGGTTTCGCGCAGCGCCGTTTCGATCGGCGACAGATCGCCGGCCTCGCTGCGCCCGCCGGGAAAGCTCACCTGCCCGCTATGGCGCGCCAGATGTGCCGTGCGCTGGGTGAACAGAATGCTGGGCTCGGGTCGCATGATCACCGGCAGCAGCACGGCGGCCTCGGTTGCGGCGGTTTGGGTCGGCGGCCTGAGTTCGGGATGGAGGTCGTAATCGTCATGGCCAATGTGATCGGGCGGCGAAGCCAGCAGCACCCCGCGCAGCGCGGCGAGCGGATCGTCTTTCAGGCGCGCCAGAACATCCCTCACGGCACCGCGCCCATCACGAAGAAACTTTTATCGCTCCACACGCCCAAATCCTTGCCCCGCACAACGGCGCGTTCGACCAGCTGATAATAGACCGGACGCGCCACTTTTGCTTCCAGCCCGCGGCGCACATGCAGATAGGGCATGGGCGCGCCGCTTTTGGGGTCGGGCACGAATCGCAATCCGTGATTCGGGCCCGCCGTCACATCGTCACCCACATTGGTGGTGAATGTCAGGCATTGGGTTTCACCCGCGCCCGAGGCCGCCATCGCCACCGCCATGAAGGGCGCATCCTCGACCGTGATCGAGAGCTTTTCCGCCGGCGTCACCAGCATGAAACCCTCTTCATCTTTGCGCAGGATGGTCGAGAACAGCCGCACCAGGGCGGGGCGGCGGATCGGTTCGCCCTGATGAAACCAGCTTCCGTCCCGGGCAATGTGTATGAAACTGTCGCCGCAATAATCGGGATTCCAGCGTTCCACCGGCGGCAGCCCGCCCTGATCCCGAGCGGCCGCTTCCAGTCCGGCAAGGCCCGGGCTCAAGGCAGGGCCGGAAGATGGGTCGTGCACCATGGCCGATTTATGCCGCTTCTGCATTATAAGTGAAGTCTGGAGGGGTTTTTGGCAGTTGCCACGGCTTGCTGAGGGTGCAGAATGAAGGTTCCCCAGCATACGGCGGCGAGAAAGACACGAGAAAACCCGCATGATCCAAGACGCCGAGACCCTTAGCGGACACGATGCCCCGGCCCGGCTGGACGCCGCGGCCCAGACGTTCGCCTCGGCGAAGAAGCGTCTCGGACAAGTGATCTTCGGCCAGGACGATGTGATCGAGCAGGCGCTGGTCACCCTCCTCGCGGGAGGACATGGGCTTTTGATCGGTGTGCCGGGCCTGGCCAAGACCAAGCTGGTGGAGACCTTGGCGATCGTGCTGGGCCTGGACACCAGCCGCATCCAGTTCACCCCTGACCTGATGCCCACCGATATTACCGGCTCCGAAGTGATGGAGGAAAGCGCCTCCGGCAGCCGCGCCTTCCGCTTCATTCAGGGCCCTGTTTTCACTCAGCTTCTGATGGCCGACGAGATCAACCGTGCCTCGCCGCGTACCCAATCGGCCCTGCTGCAGGCGATGCAGGAAAAGCATGTCACCGTGGCGGGCGCGCGTTACGACCTGCCGCGCCTGTTTCATGTGTTGGCGACCCAGAATCCTTTGGAGCAGGAAGGTACCTATGCCCTGCCCGAAGCACAGCTCGACCGCTTCCTGCTGCAGATCGATGTCGGCTATCCCGATCTGGAATCCGAACGCCGCATGCTGCTCGCCACCACCATGGGCGAGGAAGCGCGGGCGTCGCGGGTCTGCGAGCCCGAAGACCTGATCGCGGCCCAGGCGCTGGTGCGGCGCATGCCGGTGGGCGAGAAAGTGATGGAATCGATCCTGAAACTGGTGCGCGCGGCGCGCCCCGATTCCGACCATGACGAGACGCGCGGCCTGATCGCCTGGGGCCCCGGCCCGCGCGCCAGTCAGGCTTTCATGCTGGCGGCGCGCGCGCGCGCGCTGCTGGACGGGCGGCTGACGCCGTCCACGGACGACATTGTGGCGTTGGCGGGACCGGTGCTGCGTCATCGCATGGCACTCAGTTTCTCCGCGCGCGCGGAAGGTGCCACCACGGCGCAGGTGATCGAAAAGCTCTGCAACGCACTGCTTTAGTTTTATCGCGGTTCCGGAGGAGTTGCTTAGCGTCAGCGTCGTGGCAACACTGCACACTTTCCTGGAACCGCTTTGAGAGGACTCTGGATTGACGGGATTTTCGCCGCTCCAGCATGAAGCGGACGCTTTGGGCGCGGGCCTGCCGCCGCTCATGGTGGCGGCGGACCGGCTTGCCGCATCGATCAGCCTGGGGGCGCATGGCCGCCGCAAGGCCGGCATCGGCGAGAATTTCTGGCAGTTCCGCCGCTATGGTTCGGCGGATTCGGTGGGCCGCATCGATTGGCGGCAATCGGCCAAGTCCCAGCATCTGTTCGTGCGCGAGCGCGAATGGGAAGCGGCCCAGACCGTCTGGTTCTGGCGCGACAGCGATCCGGGCATGCGGTTCGGATCGGGCGAGGTGACCAAGCTTCAGCGCGCCAATCTTCTGCTGCTGGCGCTGGCCGCGTTGTTGGTGCGGGGCGGCGAGCGCGTGGGCTTGATGGGCGCGGATTATCTTCCCGCCGCGTCGCGTTTCACGCTGTCGCGGATCGGCCATTCCCTGCTCGATGCCACCATGCAGGAAAAGGAACGGTTGCGGGCCGAACGCCATGACGGCCCGCCCGCCACGCCGGTCGCGCGCGGATCACGCATCGTCTGGCTCAGCGATTTTCTGGCGCCCGATGTGGAAGCGCGCATGACCGGCTTCGCCCGGTTGGGCGCTGTGGGCCATCTGGTGCGGATCGTCGATCCGGCGGAAGAGGATTTTCCCTATAGCGGACGGGCCCGTTTCGAATCTCCGCGCGGGCGTGACAGCGCCTTGTTCGGCCGCGCCGAAAGCATCAGCCGGGAATACCGCGCCCGCTTCGCCGCCCATGGCGAGAAGATTGCGCACACCGCGACGCGGCTGGGCTGGACCGTCACCACCCATCGCACCGATCACACGCCGCAGAATGCGTTGATCGCATTGCATGCCGCCATCGGGCCCAGCTGACAAATGGGATTGTTTTCGGCATTGAGTTTCGGCGCGCCCTGGATCCTGGCGGCACTGGCGGGGCTTCCGGTGCTGTGGTGGCTGCTGAAAGTCACCCCGCCCCAGCCGCGCCGCATCGCGTTTCCCCCGATGCGTCTTTTGCTGGGTCTCAAAGACGAAGAACAGACGCCCGCGCATACGCCCTGGTGGCTGTTGCTTTTGCGCCTGCTGGCAGCGGGACTTTTGATCCTGGCCTTGGCCGATCCCTTGCTCGGACGGGTGGTGAAAATCCTGGGCGATGGCCCCTTGGTGCTGGTGGTGGATAATGGCTGGACTGCCGCCAAGCATTGGGAGCAGCGCCAGACTCTGATCGCCGACCTGCTCCGGGCCGCGGGGACACGCCCCGTCGCCATCGTGCCCACGGCGACATCCGGCCCGGTGACCTTGATGGATGCGGGCGCGGCGGAAAAAACCGCGCGCGAATTGAAGCCCATGTCCTGGCCCGGCGACCGGGCGGCGGCGGCGCGCGAGATTGCCCGCGCGCATCTGGTAGGCCGGCCGCAGATTTCCTGGCTCAGCGACGGCATCGACGACGGCCAGGCTCAAGCCCTGCATCGCGCTCTGGCAGCGCTGGGACCCTTGCGCGTCTTCACGCCGGACCAGCCTGCCTTCGGATTGCTGCCGCCCCGACATGATGGTACCGGCTTTGCCGTCACCGCCATTCGCGCGAATACGGAGCCTGCGGCCCGTATCCAGGTCGCCGCCATCGGACCGCGCGGCGAGATGCTCAGCGACGCGCCGCTGGATTTCAAAACCGGCAGCAGGCGGGGGGACGCGCACGTCACGCTGCCCCTGGAAGTGCGCAACCAAACCGCGCGACTGGAAATTCGGGGCGAGGACAGTGCCGGCGCCGCGCAGCTTCTGGACACCGGCGGCGCGGAGCGGCGGGTTGGGCTGGTTTCGGCGGCGGCGACGGAAAACGAACAGCCGCTGCTGTCGGACATCTATTACCTCGAGCGCGCGCTCACCCCCTTTGCGCAAGTGGAAAAAGGCACCATCAGCGAATTAATCACCCATCATGTTTCGGTGCTATTCCTGGCCGATGTGGGCAAGATCAGCGGCAGCGACGCCGATGCGGTGAAGAAATTCCTCAAGGGCGGCGGCGTTTTGATCCGTTTCGCCGGCCCGCGCATGTCCAACGGCACCGACGAGCTGGTGCCGGCCGCCCTGCGCACCGGCGGCCGCTATCTGGGTAGCGCGATGGCTTGGAACCAGCCGCAGCATCTGGCGGGCTTTCCGGCGGTATCGCCGTTCAACGGCCTCAGCATACCGGCGGAAGTAACGGTGTCGCGGCAGATCCTGGCGGAGCCCAGTGCCGAACTGGCGGATCGCGCCTGGGCGCGCCTGATCGACGGCACGCCCCTGGTCACGGCCAAGCAAAGCGATGGCGGCTGGATCGTGCTGTTCCACATCACCGCCAGCCCCGCATGGTCGACCCTGCCCTTGTCGGGACTCTATGTGGACATGCTCAAGCGGCTCCTGGCGCTGTCGGCGGGCACGCCGGCGGCATCGCTGGCGCGGCTTTCCAGTCTGGCGCCGCTCAATGTCATGGACGGCTTCGGGCGCCTGCAGCCGCCCACGCCGGACATCACGCCCATCGCGGCGCGTGAATTCGAGCGCATGCCGGTGTCGGCCAAGCACCCGCCCGGCCTTTACGGCGCCAAAGGCGTGGCCAATGCGCTCAACGAATTGGGCGCCGATGCCGTTCTGGCGCCGCTGCGTGTTTCCGGCATGCAGAGCTATGGCGAGGCCCGCACCATCGCGCTGCAGCCCTATCTTTTGGCGCTGGGCGCGTTGCTGCTGTTTCTCGATGCGTTGGTGTCGCTCTGGCTGCGCGGCTATTTTCCCCAGCGGATGCTGGGCTCCGCTGCTGCCGCGCTGGTGTTCTTGCTTGTAGCCGCACCACACGCCCGTGCCGACGAAGCCACGAATTTCAAGGGCGCGCTCGACACCCGCCTCGCCTATGTGGTCACGGGTCTTCCAGAATTGGATGAGATCAGCAAAGCCGGACTGATGGGCGTGAACCGCGTGCTCCGGGCGCGCACCTCTTACGAGCCGCAGGATCCCGTCGGCGTCGATATCGCGCGCGATGATCTGGCTTTCTATCCGCTGCTCTATTGGCCGATGGATCCGCGCGAAAAAAATCTCACCCCGGAGATGATTTCCAAGCTCAACGACTATATGCGCCTGGGCGGCACCATCCTGTTCGACACCCGAGATCTCACCTTGGGCGCGGTACGCGGTGCCAATTCGCCCGGCCAGCAGACCTTGCGCCGCATCACCCAGGGCCTGGACCTGCCGCCGCTGGAACCGGTGCCCACCGATCATGTGCTGACCAAGGCGTTCTATATCCTCAAGGACTTTCCCGGCCGCTGGACCGGCGGACAGGTCTGGGTGGAGCGGCTTCCTCCCGCGGAGAAAAATGGCGAGCGCGCGCCCGCGCGCGGCGGCGACGGGGTTTCGCCGGTGATCATCGGCGGCAATGACTGGGCGGCTGCGTGGGCGATCGATCCGTCGGGCCATCCTTTGAGCGAGCCGGTGCCCGGCGGCGAAATGCAGCGCGAGATGGCGCTGCGCTTCGGCATCAATCTGGCGATGTATGCGCTGACGGGCAATTACAAAACCGATCAGGTGCATGCGCCTGCGTTGCTGGAGCGCCTCGGCAAATGATCGAGGCGCGAAAATGACCAGGCTGGCCTTCGATCCGCACATTCCCTTGGCGTTGCTGGCGGCCTTGGCCGTCGTCGCGCTGGCGATCACGGTCTTCAGCATCTGGCGCGGGGCACGCGGCGCTCTGATGCGGGGCGTGGCGTTTGCCATTCTTCTCTTCGCGCTGGCGGGGCCGATCCTGGTGAAGGAAACCCATGCGCCCCTGCCCGACGTGGTGGCGGTGGTGGTGGACCGTTCGCAAAGCATGGGCGTCGGCCAGCGTGCCGCCCAGGCCGATGCCGCACTCGCCGCACTGCGCCGCCAGATCGCAAGCCAGCCCAATCTCACTTTGCGCGAGACCAGCATCACCACCACCACGACCGGCGAGAATAACGGCACCCAGGCCTTCGCCGCCTTGAATAGCACGCTGGCCGATGTACCGCCCGGCCGCATCGCCGGCGCGGTCATGATCACCGACGGGCAAGTGCATGACGCGCCGGAGGCGCTCAATTTCAAGGCGCCGCTGCAGGTGCTGATCGCGGGCCGGCATGGCGAACGCGACCGCAAGCTCACCGTGCTGAACGCCGAACGCTTCGCCATTGTCGGCCAGAGTGCGCAGATGGTGCTCAGGGTAGACGATTTCGGCGGCCCGCCGGGCGGCAGCGCCGAAGTCGGCCTGTCGGTGGACGGAAAGCCACTGGGCAATCGCGTGGTGACGGTGGGCCAGGAGACCACCCTCAAAGTCCCCGTCGCCCATGAGGGCGAAAATATTCTGGAGCTGTCGGCCGCGCCCGGGCCCTCGGAACTGACGTTGCAGAATAATCGCGCGGTGGTGTCGATCTCCGGCGTGCGCGACCGCTTGCGGGTACTACTGATTTCGGGCGAACCGCATGCCGGCGAACGGGTGTGGCGCAATCTGCTGAAAGCCGATCCGTCGGTGGATCTGGTGCATTTCACGATTTTGCGTCCGCCGGACAAGCAAGACGCCACGCCCATCGAAGAACTTTCCCTGATCACTTTCCCCACGCGGGAATTGTTTCTGGAGAAGCTCAAATCCTTCGATCTGGTGATTTTCGACCGCTATGGCGAAGCCGGTATTCTTCCCATGGCCTATTTCGAGAACATCGCCAATTATGTCGATGAAGGCGGTGCCCTGCTGGTGTCGTCGGGCACCGAATTCGCCAAGGATCAGAGTCTGTATCGCACACCGCTGGCCAGCGTGCTGCCGGCGCAGCCTTCCACCGAGATTTTCACCCAGGCGTTCCGGCCCCGCGTCACCGCCACGGGCCTGGCGCATCCCGTCACCCGCGATCTTCCCG
>Ga0105240_10013963_pt1 | contig 10995 bp, 9 predicted proteins | sample KBSC54metaG_FD_80426 | JGI IMG/M metagenome (GOLD analysis project Ga0105240, IMG submission 80426) | Corn rhizosphere microbial communities from Kellogg Biological Station, Michigan, USA - KBS C5-4 metaG | ecosystem: Host-associated > Plants > Roots > Rhizosphere > Soil | place: Michigan, USA...
AAGGCGCCCGCCCGCCCACGTCGTGTGCGCACCGGAACCGCCCCGCAACTTCAGGCCGTGGCGAATTTGAGCACGCGCCTCTGCGACGGCGCGGCCTGCCTGATCGCATGGCAGGGCGCCACCCACGCAGCGACGATTCGCGCCGCCACCGATTCGCGTTCGCAGTTCCTGCTCGATTCCCTGTTCGCTGCCGTCCAGCGCGACCCGCGTTATCAGGCCCATCGCGGCGTCGGCCTGCTGCGGTTCGGCCGCAACGAGCTGGCCGCGGCGTGCGCACAATCCACTCACGCAATAATCTGTAGCGCCGTCACCATGACCTGCCCCCTCGACGCGAATGCCGCGATGCGCGCGACCGTCGTCCTGACCGCGCCGCGCACGCCGTCTTCGCCAAATCTCGCAGTCGCGGCCGAACTGGCCGTCACGGCGGCGATCGCTATCATTCGGGCCGACGCCGCCGACGGATCTCGCGATTTCTGGTGCAAGCGTTCCACCGAGTCCACCGTGCGGCTCGCCAACTCACAGGTGGCGGCATTGGCCGCGTCGTCCCAGCGCAGCCAGATCGATCGCGCTTTCGCTGCGGCTGCGCGGCTCCGTGCGCGTAACCGGTTCGACCGCCTGGGGACCCTGATTGCGCAGATGGGGCCGTTCGATGCCTGGATCATCGCAACGAGTGTGGGTGAAATCCTTCGTGTGTCCGCCGCCTCCGGCGTGCTTGCGCCTGCGGCACTCCTCGATTCGCAGCGGCCACCGGCCAGCGCGCTCGCCGACTGTTTCCTGCGGCAGGCGACGATCGTGCGCGCAACGCAGGCGCCCACGTCGGTGGCGTCTGACGAAGACCGTGCGTTCGCCCGCTTCGCCAGCTACGTGTGCGTACCTTTCGAAGCCGGCGCCATCGCTTTGGCCACGCACGCAGCGCCGGATACTGACACCGTTGCGCGAGTCGAAGCGCTCGCCGCCCGCCTGAATCCGCTGATCGCGAAATGGCTGCTGGAGGCCGAGGCCGATCGGCTGCGGCGGCTCGTCCGCAATCTCGGGATGCGGATGTATGGCGCGATCGACTCGGAGCGTGCGCGCATCGCGCGCGACCTGCACGATCATCAGGCGCAACTGCTCGCCGCGGCGCGCATCGGAATCGAAGCGGGCCCCGACGAGGCGCGCGGCATCTTCAAACAACTCGAAGACGCCCTGCGCCTGCGCGTGCGCGAACTCAAGCCGCCCAACCTGGGGCGCTCGACGCTCGCCGAGGGTCTGCGCTACGAACTGCGGCGGATGGCGGACGCCGGCATCAAGGGCCGGCTGACCCACGCTGACAAAATGAAAGCGCTGACGCGGCCCGTCCAGCAGGTCTGCTATCAAGTCGCACGCGAGGCGCTGGCCAATGTGATGCGCCATGCGGGCGCGAGCCGCGTCGAAGTCGCGATCGAAAAACGCGGGGAACGGGTGCGGCTCTCGATTCTCGACGACGGTAAAGGCCTCGGCAGCGCATCCGGCCGCGGCGGAATTGGACTGCACGGACTCAGCGAACGGCTCGAACTGATGGGTGGACGGCTGCGAATCGAATCTAAAGTGGGCTCGACGCGGCTGGTGGCTGAAATTCCGGAGCCGGCATGATCAAAACCGAAGGCGCGATCCGCGTGATGCTCGCCGACGATCATCGCGTGCTGCTCGGCTCGCTGAAACTGCTCCTTGAGCGCCACGGATGCGAGGTCGTGGGCGAGGCGACCACCGGCGAGGAGGCGTTGGCGGTTGCGGCAAAGATGCGCCCGCAGGTGATCGTGATGGACCTCGAGATGCCGGGGACCGGTGGACTCGCCGCAGCGTATCGAATGAAGCGGATTGCGCCCGCCACGAAGGTGCTGATCCTGAGCGCGCACGAAGACGAATCCGACGTGCTGGAGGCGCTCAATGAGGCCGGCGCGGCCGGCTACCTGGTCAAGAGCGATGCGCCGGAGGAGTTGATCGGCGCCGTGCGCGCGGTCGCCGCTGGCAAACGCTATCTAAGCCCGTCGGTCGCCCCGATTTTGCTGAGCCGGCTGAGGAATCCGCGGCCGCGTGGCACCGCCGGTAACCGCCCGATCACGTTGCGCGAGCGCGAGGTGCTGCGGCTCCTTAGCGGCGGCGCCACCAGCAAGGACATCGCGCTCAAGCTTGGGATCAGCCCCAAGACCGCCCAGGCTCATCGCGAGAACCTGAAGGCCAAGCTGAGTTTGCGATCGACCGCGGAAATGGTGCGTTATGCGATCGAGCACAAGATCGTCAAAATCGAATAGAGTGGCCCGCCGTCGAATGCGGACGATCGGCCAAAGATCATTTTGTTTGGCGCTGGACAGTGGTAGGTAGGATGAGAATTTCGCTCCGCACGGAGCACATTACCGATCACGGACATCCACAAAATAGCCAGGAGATTGCGATGGCGGAAATTGGTCTTTTCGATGCGATGTACACGGCGCGGGCGATTCGGCGTATCAAGACCGACCCGGTCCCCGACGAGATCATCACCAAGGTGCTCGACGCGGCGATTCGCGCGCCCTCGGGCAGCAACGCGCAGTCGTGGGTCTTTATCGTGGTCAAAAACGCGGAGAAGCGTAAACAACTGGGCGCGTTGTACCAGAAGACCTCGGGCATCCTGCTGAAGCTCTACGAGGGCGCCAAGCCGCCGCCGCATATGGACCCGGCGAAATACGAGCGCTGGTGGCGCTCCGTGCTGTACCTTTTCGATCACATGGGCGAGGCTCCGGTGCTGATCGTGCCGTGCCTGAAGCAGTCGATCTGGACCAACGCGGCGAGTCTGCCCGACGACATCAAGGCGCGGATGGCTGGGGCGGCGCGACTCGCCGGATCGAGCATCTATCCGGCCGTGCAAAACATCATTCTGGCGTGCCGCGCATTCGGACTCGGCACGGTGCTGACGACGATTCACGCGTTCTATGAAGAAGAGGTTCGGCAAATCCTGAACCTGCCGCCCGAGATTCAATCATACGCGCTGATGCCGGTCGGCTATCCCAAGGGCAAGCATGGGCCGATCAGCCGCAAGCCGGTCAGCGAGGTCGCGTGCCTCGACAGCTACGGCAAGCCGTGGCCGGGATGACCGGGTGGACGCGATGAAATAGCCGCACAACGAATCGGCGCGTCGATCGAAGTTTGGTGCGGCGCGATAACATAGCGAGGCGAACCGGGCTGGCCGGTTCGCCTCGCTGCTTGCTTGAGACTCTTGCGGTTTTTCGGCTCAGCCGAGACTGTTCTTGAAGAACGCGACAGTCTTCGCCCACGCTTCTTTCGCGTGCTCCGGATGGTACGACGGGCGCTCCTCGCACATGAAGCCGTGATCCGCGTCGCCATAGAGCACGACCTCTGGCGACTTGCCGGCCTTAGAAAGAGCGTCGCGGAATTTATCCACCTCGGTCACTGGAATAAACGCATCCTTGCCGCCGAAAAACGCAAGCACCGGACCTTTTAGATTGGCCGCATCGTCAACCGGCGACTTGCCGCCGGGTTTCCCGGCTCGCGTCATGCCGCCGCCGTAAAACGGCACGGTCGCATACACGTCGCCGTTGCGCACCGCCGTCAGAAACGCGACGCGGCCGCCCATGCAGAAGCCAGTCGTCCCGAATTTCGGCTTCGCTTCCTTGAGCGTTTTGACGTAATCGATCGCCGCCGTCATATCGGCCGCGATCTGATCATCGGTGAGGCCGCCCATCAGCTTGATCGCGCCGGGCAGGTTGTCGTAGCCGACAACATTGTTGGGTTGGCGAAAATACAGATTGGGCGAGATCGCGACGAAGCCCTCAGCCGCAAAGCGATCGGTGAGCTTCTTGATGTTACCGTTCAGGCCGAACGCTTCCATCACGACGACGATCGCCGGATGAGGACCGCCGCTGGCCGGACGCGCCAAGTGGCACGGCATGCTCTCGCTGCCGGTTTTCACCGTCAGTTCCTGTGTGACGATCTCCATATTTTACCTCCGGATGTGGCTATGCGCTCCGCCGGGCCGGCGGGCGTTCAAAATTCGATCAGAGAGGCTGATTGAACTGTCGCGCAACAGACATCCGGCGGATGTCCGGCGCACGAACCTTTCTTTCGCACACAATGCCATCGCGCTCAAGCACCGGCGCTCGCGCCGGCGGCGAGGTCTGGTAACATACCGGCCACGACGGGTTCCCGCTGCGGCTGCATCGATGACGCGAGCGTGATGGTTAAGCAATGATTCCGCTGCGCGACAGCGAGGCGACGCATCGGCTGGCGCCGGCCAACACGATCCTGATCCTCGCGAATATCGCGGTGTTCGCGCTCGAAGTGAAGCTCGGCCATCACGCCAACGCGATGCTCGCGCGCTATGCGATGGTGCCCGCCCGCGTCGCGCACATTCGCCTCGCCACTCCCGGACGCGCAATCGAAGCGCTCTCGACCATTTTCACCGCGACGTTTCTGCACGCCGGATTTTTCCACATCGCCGGCAACCTGCTTTACCTGTTCATCTTCGGACCGGTGGTTGAAGAGCGCATGGGCGCGGCGCGCTACCTGTTCTTCTATCTGGCCGCGGCGATGGCAGCCGCGCTTGCGATGATCGCGATGGGGCCCGATTCGCGCGTGCCGGTAATCGGCGCGAGCGGTGCGATCGCGGGCGTCCTCGGGGCATATTTCGTGCTCTATCCGCGCGGGCGAATCACGACGATCGTGCCGTTGGTGATTTTCTGGCCGATCGTCGAGATTCCCGCGTACTTCTACCTGCTGGTCTGGTTCGTTGCCCAGCTTTACGCGGGAATCGCGTCCGGCGCGGCGGGTCCGCTGATGGGCGGCGTGGCGTGGTGGGCTCATGTGGGCGGATTCCTGTTCGGCATCGCCGCCGCCCCGTTACTGGCGAGCCATCGCCCGGCGGCGCCGCGCCGTGCACGCCGCGCCTGATCGGTCTGTGGACGGTGTGCATAGATGACGCGCGCGGCGTACCCGCGTACTTGCCGGTTCATTTCAGGATGCGGATACTGTGTTGTCCCGGACAGGTTAGCGTTATTTTCGTTCGGCGGTTCGACTCACAGGTTGATTGAGTGGCGGCGGGGGTTGCAGGTGGCGGCGGCAGCGGCGGACGATATTCTCAAGCGGGTTCCTCCACAGAATCTCGACGCCGAGCAATCGGTGCTCGGGGCGATTTTGCTCGACAACGACGCCATCAATCAGGCGCTCGAAATTGTCAGTGCGGAGGATTTCTACCGCGAGACCCATCGCGAAATTTTCCGCGCGATGGTCGATCTGACCGAGCATAACAAGCCGGTTGACGCGATCACGCTGAGCGAATTACTGCGCACCAAGGGCGCGCTCGAGGCGATTGGCGGAGCGGGTTATATCGCTGAACTAGCGGCTTGCGTGCCGACCGCCGCCAACGTCGCGCACTACGCGCGCATCGTGCGTGAAAAGGCCGTGCTGCGCGCGCTCGCCTCGACCGCCACCGAGATTGCGTCGGGCGCCTTCGACGCGCCGAGCAACGTCGAGGAATTCCTCGACACCGCCGAGCATCGCATCTTCGAGATTTCCGAGCGCCGCATCCGGCAGTCGTTCCCCTCGATGAGCGTGCTGACGCGCGATTCCCTCAAGATGATCGAGCGGCTCTACGAGAACAAGGAACTCGTTACCGGAGTGCCGACCGGTTTTATCGATCTCGATCGCATCACCGCGGGCCTGCAGCCTTCGGACCTCGTGATCATCGCGGCGCGCCCGAGCATGGGCAAAACCGCGCTCGCCCTGAACCTCTGCGCCTATGCCGCGATGGACGCCGATCCGCGGGTGGGCGTGGCGTTCTTCTCGCTCGAAATGTCGAAGGAGCAACTCGTCCTGCGCCTGCTGTGCTCGGAGGCGCGAGTGGACAGCTCCAAGGCACGGGCCGGCTTTCTCAGCGAGCGCGATTTTCCCAAGCTGGCGCAAGCGGCGGCGCGACTTTCCGAAGCGCCGATTTTTATCGACGACAGTTCGGACATGTCGCCGATCGTGCTCAAGGCGAAATGCCGCCGGCTAATGCGCGAGCGCGATTCCCACCTCGGGCTGGTGATCGTCGATTACCTCCAGTTGATGCGTTCATCGCGGCCGGGCGAGTCGCGCGAAAAGGAAATCGCTGAAGTGTCGCGATCGCTCAAGGCACTGGCCAAGGAACTGCGCGTGCCGGTGATCGCGCTGTCGCAGTTGAACCGGCAGGTCGAGACGCGGCCCGAGCGCCGCCCGCTGCTCGCGGACTTGCGCGAATCGGGCGCGATCGAGCAGGACGCCGATGTTATCGCGTTCATCTACCGCGACGAAGTCTATCATCGCGACACCAAGGAGCCGGGGGTTGCCGAGATCATCGTGGCCAAGCAGCGTAATGGCCCGACCGACACCGCCAAGCTGACCTACCTGAGCCAGTTCACGCGCTTCGAGAACTACGCGGCGCAGGGCGGCTACTTCGAGGAAAGCGAAGGCTAGTCTTTCGCGGTGGTGTGCATCCCGCGCACCGTCACCGCTTGATATTGATTTTGCGGCGAGGCGGCACGAGTCTGCGCCTAGTCGTGATCCTCGGTGTCGGCGGGAGGCGAATCCGACTCATGCTCCGCCGCCTCGCCGGCTGCTGCGACGATGGCTTCGCTTTCGGCGGCAGCATCATCGGGATGCGCCGGCTGCACCGCTTCGACGTTATCGCCAGCAGCCTCCGCAACGGTATCAGTTTCAACCACCTCCGCGGCAGCCGAAACTTCCGCGATCTCCGCGCCGTCCGGCGCGTCCGCCGCATCGCCCCTATCAGCTCTCGCAAAGAGCGGCTCCTCGCGCGGCGTCTCGATCATCCGCAGCTCCTCGAGGTCGGGCAGGTCGCTCAAGTCCTTGAGTCCGAACAGTTCGAGGAACTCGCGCGTGGTCGTGTACATGATCGGACGGCCCGGCGCCTCCTTGCGTCCGGCAATCTGGATCAGCCGCCGCTCGATCAGTGTATCGATCACGCCGCCACAATCGACGCCGCGCAACTGCTCGATTTCGGGCCGCGTAATCGGCTGGCGATAGGCGACGATCGCGACCGTCTCGAGCAGCGGACGGCTGAGCCGCGGCGGCTTGGCCGCGAGCAGCTTGCGCACGTATAGCGCGTGTTCCCGCGGCGTACGCAGTTGATAGCCGTTGGCCACTTCCTCCAGCACGATACCGCGGCCGCCCGACGCATACGCCACCGCCATCTCGCCGAGCGCCTTTTTGATGTCGTCGCGCGCGACGCTCTCGAGCACCGTGACCAGTTGCGACAACGCCACCGGTTCCGCCGCCGCGAACAGCAGGCTTTCCAGAATGGCCTTAAGTCGTTCTTCTTCCACCGCTTCGCGCACGGCCTATTTGCCGCGCTCTCCTGCTTCACTGATTTCGTCCGCCGTGCCGTCGGCGACGTCACTGTCCTGAATGTTTTCGCCGTCGATAGCACCCGCGAAATTCTGTTCCTGCACGCCGAAGCGATCGCCGCGTCCGAGCAGAATCGGACCGTGCCGCTCGTCCTGCCATACGCGCACCGCGCCGCGCCGGATGAGTTCGAGCAGCGCCATGAAGGTCGCGATCATCAGCGGACGATCCGCCAGGTCCTCGAACAACGCCGTGAACTCGACGCGTTCGCCTTCGCCGAGTGCCGCGAGAATCCGCGGGATGCATTGCGCGACCGGTATATCGCGCAGCTCGATGCGCCGCGGAGTGCGATCGCCGAGCCGCTTCAGCACCGCGGCCATCGCGCTCACCAGGTCGAAGATCGACACCTCGAACGGCGCGGTGGGCTCCTGTTCTTCGGGCACCGGCTCGCCGGGGGCGGCAAAAACGTCACGCCCGAGCAACGCACGATCGCCGAGCTTGGCGGCGGCCTCGCGATAACGCTGGTATTCGAGCAACCGCTCGACGAGGTCGCGCTTGAGGTCCTCGGCCTCCTCGGTGTCGGCCAGTTCCGGATGCGGCAGTAGCGCGAATGATTTGATCAACAGCAGCGTCGCCGCCATCACCAGGTACTCGCCCGCGACGTCGAGATTGAGCTGCTCCATCAGGTTCAACTGTTCGAGGTACTGCTCCGTGATGATGCTGGTAGTGACGTCCTGCGGATCCAGCTCGGCGCGCTTGATCAAATGCAGCAGAAGGTCGAGCGGTCCCTCGTAGATCGGCAGGCGAAAGCGCATGCCCCCGCCGTCGCCCTCAAATTTGAGTGGAATGCCTTCGTCGCTCACAGCAGTGCCCGCGCGATTGCGTTGATTATCGGGTTGATCACCGCATCCACCGTGTTGGTATACAGCAGCAGTAACAATATCAGAAATCCGAAGCGCTCCAGCCTGGCAAAAGGGCGCGCCAGGCGCACCGGCAGCAGCCCCGCCAGCACCCGGCCGCCGTCGAGTGGCAGCAGCGGAAGAAGGTTGAAGACGGCCAGCTCGATATTGATGATGCAGGAGGCGAGCGCCATCTGGCCCAGCAGTCGATGCGCCGTAAAGCCCGCCGGCGAATCGAGCCCGGCTGCCAGCACGCGAAACGCCGCGGCGCTCAGTATCGCGAGCGTCAGATTGGTCAACGGACCGGCGGCGGCGACCGCGATCATGCCGGCGCGGCGCGGATGCAACTGGCGGAAATCGACCGGCACCGGCTTCGCGTAACCAAACACCGGCGCGTGTGCGAAGAGCAGGATCGCGGGGAGGATAATCGTGCCGAACGGATCGATATGCGCCAGTGGATTGAGCGTGAGGCGGCCGGCGCGCGCCGCGGTGTCGTCACCGAGCATCCGCGCGACCACCCCATGCATCACCTCGTGCAGGATGATCGCGACGACGATCGGCACCGCCCAGAGCAGCAGCTCCCCGGCAAATCCATGCGACCCGTCCAATTCAGTCTTCCGTCTTTGCGGTCACCGCAAGCGCGGCCCGCGCGGCCCGCGGATGGAACGTGCGATGGACCTTGCGCAAATGGCCACGGGACAGATGGGTATAAATTTGCGTGGTCGAAATGTCGCTATGGCCGAGCATCTCCTGCACGGCGCGCAAATCGGCGCCACCCTCCAGCAGATGGGTCGCAAAGCAATGGCGCAGCGTATGCGGGCTGATCCACGCGAGCCGCGGATCGCTCGCGGCCCAGCCCTTGAGCGCCTTGAAAAATCCCTGCCGCGTCATCGCGCGGCCCAGCCGGGTGATAAAGACCGCCGCGCTCGGCCGCATCGCGGGAGCGTCGGCGCGCCGGCGTCCGCGGCCATCGACAGACGTTTGCTCCAACGCCGCCTGTTGCCGTCCGAGCAGATATGCTTTCAGCGCGCGCAGCGCCGCTCCGCCCATCGGCACAATGCGCTCCCTGTTGCCCTTGCCAATCACGATCACCACGCGCGCCTCCAGATTGACCTGGTTGAGCTTGAGCCCGACCAGCTCCGACACGCGCAAACCGCATCCGTAGGCCAACTCGAGCATCGCGCGATCGCGCTTGCCGCGCAGCGTGCCGGTATCGATCGCCTCGATCAGCGCCGCGGTATCAGCGCGCCCCAAGGTTCGCGGCAGCGGTCGCGGATGCGGTCGCAGTTTGAGCGCGCTCGCCGGATCGCGATCCAGAATCTTGCGCTCGATCATCTCGCGGATCAGCCCGCGGACCGCCGCCAGATGGCGCCGCTGGCTGGTGACGCGATATTCGCTCGTCGCCAGGTACTCGAGGTAAGCCGTGATTGCCGCCACGTCCAACGCCCGCGGCTCGATCCTGTGGTCGCGGCAGAAGGTCTGAAAATCGCACAGGTCTGCCCCGTAGGCCTCGAGCGAGTTGCGGCTCAGGCCGCGCTCGACCGCCTGGCGATTCAGGTGCGCCTCGATCAGATCGTCCCAATTGATTTCGCCCGCGTTCTCCACTTCCTCCACCGCTGCCCCCGGGCTTTGCGCCGGCTGGCCAGTGCCGACGGGCTCACCCGCTACCCGCGGCTGCCGCGCTCGGATCCGCTGCGAGGCGTTCGACCAGCGCCGCCCTGATCGAGCGCATCCGCTCGAGGTCGGTGACTTTGTTGCCCGCGCTATCGCTGATGTAAAAAACGTCGAGCGCCTGGTCTGCGTTGGTCGAGATCCGCGCCACGTGAATCTTCATTCCGAGCTCGAACAGCGTGTTGGTAATCGCAAACAGTAGCCCAACGCGGTCCTGCGTAAAGACGTCGATCACGGTGAATTCCTCGGAACTGCGATTATCGACCGTGACCTCGGTCTCGACGCGCCGCACGAACTTGCGCGCGCCAAAGCGCGCCGTGTGCGATTGCGCAACCAGCGCCGCGATGTCCTGTTCGCCCGAGAGTACCCGCTCGAGGTCGCGCTCGATCCGCGGCCAGCGATCCTCGTCCATCGCTATCGCCCCGGAGCTGCCCAGATGGGACACGCGAAACACATCAAGCGCGATACCGTCGTCGCGCGTCGTAATCCGTGCCGACAGGATGTTGAGATTGTTCGCCGTCAGCGCACCCGCAATCTTCGAGAACAGTCCCGGCTGGTCGTGCGTCACCACCATGAACTCGCTGAACTCCAGCTCCGGGAAATGGCGATGGCGGCAGACCAGCGGACGCTCCTCGATCGCGCGCATCATGTCGAAATGAAGTTTGATCTCGTCTTCGGGCACGGTCAGGAAATAGCGGTCGGGCATCCGGTTCAGAAATTCGCTGACGGAATTTTCCGGCGCCTTGGCCGCCGTTAACTCGGCCTGTACCGCGGCTTTGACCACTGCCAACCGGCGCGCCGGATCTACCGCCTCGCGACCGCCATGCTCGAGCATCTTGAGCGAACGCATGTATAGCTCGCTCAGCAGCATGTCGCGCCAATTGTTGTAAACCTTGGGCGCTACCGCGCGCATATCCGCAAAGGTCAGCAGGTACAGCGCCTTCAGCCGATCGATCGAACCCGCCTCGCGCGCGAACTCCTCCACCGTGTTCGGATTATCGACGTCGCCCTTCTGCGCCACCTGCGACATCTTCAAATGTTCGCGCACCAGGAAAACCACCAGGTCCATCTCCTCGGCGTCGAGCCCCATCCG
>Ga0105240_10013968_pt1 | contig 10992 bp, 9 predicted proteins | sample KBSC54metaG_FD_80426 | JGI IMG/M metagenome (GOLD analysis project Ga0105240, IMG submission 80426) | Corn rhizosphere microbial communities from Kellogg Biological Station, Michigan, USA - KBS C5-4 metaG | ecosystem: Host-associated > Plants > Roots > Rhizosphere > Soil | place: Michigan, USA...
CAGGTAGCGGCCGTAGTGGATCCACTCCACTTCCTTGAGGTCCTGTTCGGGATGGGCGTAGAAGTAGACGCGCTCGCAGTGCATGGCGTGGCCGAGGAGCACTACGGCGGTGAGCCTGGGAACTGCGACGCCGGCGCCTTCCAGGAGCTCTGTCCCCTGGAGCAGCGCCGTCTGGATGGTCATGCCGCGGTGCTGCCCTGCTGTCCCCGATAGTAGGCGGTGAGGGCGTCGATGATCGGTTCCATTTTGCCGTCCATGACGAATTCGAGTTGGTGGAGGGTGAAACCGATGCGGTGGTCGGTGACGCGATTTTGCGGGAAGTTGTAGGTGCGGATCTTCTCGCTGCGATCGCCGGTGCCCACCTGGCTGCGACGTTCGGCGCCAACAGCGGCCTGTTGTTTCTCCAGTTCCAATTCGTAGAGGCGGGAACGGAGGACGCGCTCGGCCTTAGCGCGGTTTTTGATCTGCGATTTTTCGTCCTGGCAGGAGACCACCAGGCCGGTGGGTAAGTGGGTGATGCGGACGGCGGAGTACGTAGTGTTCACGGACTGGCCACCCGGACCGGAGGAGCAGAAGGTATCGATGCGGATGTCCTTGGCCTCGATCTTGACTTCGACGTCGTCGGCTTCGGGCAGCACCGCGACGGTGATCGCGGAGGTGTGGACGCGTCCCTGCTGTTCGGTGACGGGGACGCGCTGCACGCGGTGCACGCCGCTTTCGTACTTGAGCTTACTGTAGACGCGGTTGCCGCTGACGAGCGCGATGACTTCCTTGAGCCCGCCGACGGCCGATTCGCTGCTGGAGGTGACTTCCATTTTCCAGCCCTGCGTTTCGGCAAAGCGGGAGTACATGCGGAAGATTTCGGCCGCGAAGAGGGTGGCTTCGTCGCCGCCGGTGCCGGCGCGGATTTCGAGCACGACGTTCTTGTCGTCGAGTGGATCCTTTGGCAGCAGCAGGATCTTGATTTCGTCCTCGATGGCGGTCACTTCGGGGGTGAGGCGGGCGACTTCTTCCTCGGCCATCGCCTTCAGCTCGGCGTCGCTCTCCTGAAGCATGCCCTTGGCCTGTTGGAGGCTGTCGTGGGCTTGCTTCCACTGGCGATACTTGGCCACGAGCTCGGAGAGTTCGCTCTGCTCTTTGGTGACTTTGCGGTAGCGGTCGCCGTCGCTGATCACGGCCGGATCGGCCATCTGTTGGGTGAGCTCTTCGAAGCGCTTTTCAAGCTGCTCGAGCTTCTGAACGAATTGCATGGATAAGTTTAGGCGATGACCAGTTCGCCGCCCTGCTCTTTCTCCAGCGCCATTGCGCCTTCGAGAGCATGGATGGCAACGGCCGCCTGGTCATCGGAGGGCGGCTTGGTTGTGATGCGCTGCAGCCATAATCCCGGAGCTGTCAGGATCCGCATAAAGAGCCCGGGTTTGCGGGATGCCAGCCGGATGAGTTCGTAACAGACGCCCACGACTACGGGTAGGAGCGCCAGGCGGATGGCGAACTTGGCGAGGAAACCATCCAGTGGGATGAACGGATAAATGACCAGCGACACGATCATGAGCAGCATCAGGAAGCTGGTGCCGCAGCGCGGGTGGAAGGTGGTGAAGCTCTGCGCATTGGGGATCGTGACGGGCCGGCCGGATTCGAAATTGAAGACGACCTTATGCTCCGCGCCGTGATATTCGAAGACGCGGCGGATGTCCTTCATGCGGGAGATCAGGCCCATGAAGAACAGGAAGATGGCGATGCGGATCACTCCATCCGAGAGGTTGACTGCGACGCGGCCGGACAGGGCCGGGTAGACCTGACCGAGTTTGCCGGCGAGATAGAGCGGGAGCCATTTGTACAGGAACAGGAACGACCCCACCATCATGATGAGGTTGAGCGCCATGGCCCATTTCGGCATTTCCTTGGGCGCTTCGACGATCTTGCCGTCCTTGCGCTGTTCGGGCGGGATGTCCTGGAGGGCCGCATTGGTGGAAAACTGGAGCGCTTTGATCCCCAGCTTCATCGCCTGGTACAGCGTGCCGACGCCGCGAAAGACGGGCAATTTGAAAATCTTGTAGGTCTCGGAGATACGTGCCAGGGGCATTTCCTCCGTGACCATCTCGCCATTGGCGCGGCGAACCGCAACGCAATAGCTATGGGGTGCCCGCATCATCACCCCTTCCATGACTGCTTGTCCGCCGACGAGGGTTTCCTCGCCAGACTCCAAGATGGGAAGCATCAAGCTGTGGGTGAAAAGACGGAAGTACGTGCGAACAGACACAGATCCTCTCAGTGGTTCTACCCTCCTATTTTCGCACTACTTCAGGATATCCGCCAGCGCCGCGCTAAGTTGCGGAAAGCGATAGCGATATCCGGCCTGCTCCGCGGCTTTGGGCGACACGCGCTGGCTGGCGAAGAGCACTTCGGACATTTCGCCGAACAACAATTTCAGGGCGAATTCGGGGACGGGGAAAATGGCTGGACGGTGAAGGGTGGCGGCCAGAGTACGGGTGAATTCGGCATTCACGACGGGATAGGGCGCGACGCCGTTCATGACGCCGGGAACGCGCTGCTCCACCGCACATCGGAAGATGCCGACCAGGTCGTCGATATGAATCCAGCTCATCCACTGTTTGCCGGTGCCCATTTTGCCGCCGACGCCCATTTTGAACGGGGGCAGCATCTTCTGAAGGGCGCCGCCGCGAGTGTCCAGGACGATCCCGATGCGGACGCGGACGACGCGCGTGCCGAAGGCTTCGGCCTTCAGGGCTTCGGCTTCCCAAGCACGGCAAACGTCGGCGAGGAAGCCGGCGCCGGCGGGAGAATCCTCGGTGAGGATTTCGTCGCCACGGGAGCCGTAATAGCCGGACGCCGACGCGCAGACGAGGACGCCGGGGGGCTTGGGCAGCTTCGATATGGCTTGCACCAGATGGCGGGTTCCGAGTTCACGGCTGTCGCGGATTCGCTGCTTGACGTGGCCGGTCCAACGCTGGGCGACGGGCTCGCCTGCCAGGTGGATGACGGCGTCAGTATCGCGCAAGGCGTCGGCGGGCGGCTCGGATTTGGCCGGATCCCAAGGCCAGACTTTGATGTTGCCGGGCATGTTCGTGCCGGCATGTCGGCTTAATACCTGGACGGTGTGCGCGTCGCCGGCGAGCGATTTGAGCAAGCGGCGGCCGATGAATCCAGATGCACCTGTGACTGTGATCTTCAATGGCTCCCCCAAGTTTATCCTACGCACCCGGCTACAATAAAAGTTCAGAATGAGGGCATGGAACCGGGCAAAGCTTCTGTGGGGTTACCTTGCGCGCCGGTCCAGGCTGGCGGCGCTGCCGGTGGAGTACATCGTGGAAACCACCGCCAAGTGCAACCTCTACTGCCCGATGTGCCCGCGCGAAACCCACAAACAGCCCAAAGCCGATATGACGGACGGCGTGTTCGAGCGGTTAGTCCGGGAATCGGGGGGCACGGCGGAGCACATGATGCTGATTGGGCTGGGCGAGCCGTTCATGGATCCGCACATATTCGAGCGGATTGAATTCTGCCATGAGCACAGCGTGTCCAGCCTGCTGTCGACGAACGGGACGTTCCTGGACGAGAAGGTGTCGGCGCGGGTGCTCGATTCGCCGCTCGAGCAGATCACGCTCAGCTTCGACGGCGCGAAGAAGGAGACGTTCGAGTTCTATCGCAAGGGCGCGAAGTTCGAGAAGGTGCGGGACAACTTCGTGCGCTTCGCCAGGATGAAGCACGAGCGGCGGTCGCGGCTGCAGGTCGTGGTGCAGATGGTGAAGATGGAAGGCAACGCGGGCGAGGTGGACGACTTCATCGCTTTCTGGAACGCGGTGCCCGGGATCGATCAGATCCGCATCAAGGAAGACGAGACGAATCTGATGCGGCCCGATGCGGGGCACGCCGGCGAGGAATGGAAGCATCCCTGCCATTACTTATGGCGGGGTCCGATGTATGTGAAGCAGAACGGGGACGTGTATCCGTGCTGCCAGAGCTACATGCTGGACGGCGCGCCGCTGGGGAATCTGGAGCGGGAGTCGCTCGTGCAGATCTGGAATTCGGAGACCATGCAGGATATGCGGCGGTTGCATGGTGCGGGCCGCGGAGGCGACGTGGAGATCTGCTCTCGTTGCTGCACCACGATTCCGCATCCGGCGCTGGTGACGGGGAGTTTGTTACTGCACGGCCGGACGGTGCGGCGACTGCTGCCGCTGGTGGAGCGACTGGTGTACTTCTCGAAGTTGCCGGGAAGGCTGCTGCAGCCGCCGCATCGGAAGAATTGAGGGGATCGCATATTGCTACTCTGAGACATGCTTAGTCGCGTTGGCGCATGTCTGCTCGTGTTAGCGAGCGGGCCCGCCGGGCTTGTAAGCGCCCAGACGTCAGTTACAACTTCGCCTAAGTTTGCGGCGGAAATCGTGGTTTCGAACGGGATTCCGCAACACACCCCGATTGCAAATGGGGTATCCACGCTGCTTTATGACTCCAGTCTGCACCGGAAGCCCTCAGCCGAGGTCGGCGGGCGAGTGGCCTCGGCGCTGAAAATCGAATATCACGTCGACGGAGACGTCGTTCAAATTACCGCCACCGTTTTCTATGGCGACTTCGGCCGATTGACCACGCCGGTATCTTTGTATAACCTGCGGCAGGAAAAGGTGGATACGGTGTCGGCGCGACTGAACCAGACAGTTACGTTGTCCGGAATGGCGGCGGCCGGACTGGAACCACTCGCGATTAAGATCGTACCCGCGCAGCCGGAGTTCCCGACAGGCCCGCAGGTGTTGAGCAAGGCCCCGTCACTTAGGGTCGAACTGGCTGGAGAGGACAGGACGTTTTACAAGTTGAAGGTCCATAACGTCTCTGCGAAGGCAGTAAGTTCCATCATGCTCGAGATGCGCCACGGTCGTGACAGTCAAAGTAGCACGTCGGATTCCTATCCCAAAGTTCTGATTGCTCCCGACGCCACATATCAGACGCAGTTCAGCATTCCGTACAACGACAACTCGGCGCCGGCACTTACCCTCGAATTGGAGTGCGCGATCTTTCAGGACGGCACGTGGGAAGGCGACGTGGTGTCGGTCGCAGGAATGGCAGCCACACAGGTCGCCCGGGAGGTCCAGCGACAGCGCATCGACCGAGCGATCAACGTAATTGTCGCCGGAAACGAAGGCGACGATGACGCCAAAGTCGCGCAAATTCGGGCTGCGGTCGCAAAGTTTGGCGATCAGCCGGATGGCGAGACTATCGAGCGGCTCCGAGCGAGATTTGCTGGTTTGCCGGCCCAGTTGCCGGCGTCAGTGATGTTCGCGCTGAAAGTCGGACTGAATAATCAGAAGCAGGCGACGGAATTCGAACTCAAGGAGTTCGCGCGACGGAAGGCAACGATTCCGGGTTATACGTTGGCGCGCTGGCGTAGCGACCCGCGGTGAGAGCCCTACATCTTGGGGGCGTAGTAGCCGGGGCGGACGCGGACGGTGAGTTCTTTGTGGCCCTTGACGCGGATTTCGACGGGGTGGAAGAGGCCGTCGGTTTTGAAGGGCTCGGGGCGGTAGAGGAGGATGTACTGGTGGGTCAGTTCGTTGTTGATGTTCTCGAATGACTGGGCCAGATCCTCGACTTTGAAGGGGAAATAGGCGCGGCCGCCGGTGCGGTCGGCGTAATATTTCAGAACCTTGTCGCCGTCCGTATCGGAGCGGCTGACGTTGGTCGAGATGGTGTAGACGACGACGTCGGCCTTTTGTGCCATCTCAAGAGCCTGATCGCGGGTGTAGCGACTCTGGTTGTCATCGCCATCGCTGAGGACGACAATGGCGCGGCGGAATTTGGTGAAGGGCTGATCTTTGGCGAGTTTGTCGCGGCAGGCGAAATAGATGGCGTCGTAGAGGGCGGTGCCGCCGCCGGGACGGAGATCGTGGATGGCGGCTTCGAGTTTGCCGATGTCGCTCACGAGATCGCTGACGAGTTCGGCGGAGGTGTCGAAGCTGATCACCATGGCGCGATCCGAACGGCTGCGCATGACGCTGCGAACGAACTCGCCGGCAGCTTCCTGCTCGAAGCGGAAGCGGTCGCGGATGCTGTTGCTGGTATCGACGAGGATGCCGAGGCGGAGGGGCAGGTCGGTTTCCGCCGAGAACTCTTGGATGACTTGCGGACGCTTGTTCTCGACGACTTCGAAATCGTTCTTGCCGAGATCGGTGACGAAGCGGCCCTTACGGTCGGTGACCGTGAAGAGCATGTTGACGCGGTCGACGTTGACCGTAATGCGGGTGGGGTCATCCGACTGGACGGCAGGTGCGGCTTGCTGAGGCGGAGGGGGCGGAGGCGGTTGCTGCTGCTTCTGCTGGGCCAATAGGGCGACCCCGACAATAAGCACACCGGCACCCACGTAAAGCTTCATATGTACAGATTATGACGCACCGGAAAGCCAATTGGTTAACTCCGAAGGCAGCGGCGAGGTGAGGACGATTTCCTCTCCGGTGGCCGGCTGGTGGAAACGAATTCGGTGGGCGTGGAGGAAGAAACGGTCCAACGGGGGCTGAGCGTCGACGCGGGCGGGGGCGCCATAGAGCGTGTCGCCAACGACAGGGTGGCCGATGCTTGAGAGGTGCACGCGGATCTGGTGGGTGCGTCCGGTACCGATGCGGACCTCGAGGAGAGTGAAGCGCGGATAGCGCTGCAGGACGCGGTACTCGCTCCAGGCGGCGCGGCCGGAATCGAGGCGGGCGGTCATGCGGGTGCGATGGACGGGATCGCGGGCGATGGGCCGTTCGATGCGGCCGTGGTCCTGTTTGACGACGCCGTGCACCAGGGCGAGGTAGACCTTTTCGACCTGCCGTCCGGAGAACTGGGCGGCGAGCCGCTGGTGGGCCTGGTCGTTCTTGGCGACGAGGAGAACACCGCTGGTGAAACGGTCGAGGCGGTGGACGATGCCGGGGCGGAGCGCACCGCCGACTCCCGAGAGCGCTTCGAAGCGATGCAGCAGCGCGTTGACGAGCGTGCCGGAGTGGACGCCGGCGCCGGCGTGAACGACCATACCGGCGGGCTTGTCGATGGCGACGAGGTCATCGTCTTCATAGAGGACGGTGAGCGGGATGTCTTCGGCGGAGGCGTGCAGCGGCGGCGGATCGGCAGGCTCGGCTTCGATGGAGTCGGCGGAGCGGACAAGATACGAGGCGCGTACAGTGCCGCCGTTGACGCGGACGCGGCCGGCGCGGATCCAGTCCTGCACGCGCGAGCGGCTGTGGTCAGGGAAGCGGTCGTGGAGCAACAGATCGAGACGCTTGCCGGCGTCGCTGGCATTTACAGTGAATTGCACGCGGGTCTACAAGTATTCTATAGAAATGGCACTGGATTCGAAGACGGCGTTGGTGACGGGGGCGAGCAAAGGAATCGGGAGGGGGATTGCGCTGGAACTCGCGCGGCTGGGTTGCGACGTCGCGGTCAATTATCATTCGGACCGGGACGGAGCGGAGGCCACGGCGGCGGAGATCACGGCGATTGGGCGGACGGGCTTCGCGGTGCAGGCCGATGTGGGCAATGCGGCGGCCGTGACTGGCATGTTCGAGCAGGTGCTGGGGCGGTTTCCGCGGCTGAACATCCTCGTGAACAACGCGGGAACCCAGGTCTGGAAGCCTTTGCTGGAACTGCAGGAAGCGGAATGGGACCGGGTGATCGCGACCAATCTGAAGGGCTGCTTCCTCTGCACCCAGCGGGCGGGGCGGCACATGAAGGAGCATGGGGGCGGCCGGATCATCAACATCGGGTCGGGCTGCAACAAGGCGCCGTTTCCCAATCTGGTCAGTTATACGGCCAGCAAGGGCGGGATCGAGATGTTCACCAAGGTGGCGGCCATGGAATTAGGCAAGCACCAGATCACCGTGAACTGCGTGGCGCCGGGCGCGATCGAAATCGAACGGACAAAACTCGAGACGGGCGATTATGCCGGGACGTGGGCATCCCTGACGCCGCTGGCCCGGGTGGGCCAACCGGTTGACGTGGCGCGGGCGGTGGCATTTTTCGCGGGGGACGAGAGCGATTTCGTTACGGGGCAGACTCTATGGGTGGATGGCGGAGCGTTCACGCACCCGAACTGGCCGTATCCCGTGGGGTCGTAACCTGAGCGACCGGTTCGACTTCCATCGCGGGAGCTTCGGTGGCCAGATTGCGGCGGTCGTAAAACTGGCAGCGGCAATAGCGGCAGTGGAAAAGGCGTCCGCCGGCAAGGCGTTCGAGCAGATTCAGAAAGCCGACGTACATGGGATCGATGCGGTCGCGTTCCTTCAGTTTGACGATGCGATAGGTTCCGCAGGAAGGACAACGGGCGTGCGGATCGAGATGGAACCGGTAGCGGCGAGGGACAAATTCTTCTATTTCGCAGTCTTTACAAGCATAAATCGCCATGTAGCTAAAGCGCTCGACAAAAGTGCGATGCACACGGTACAGCTTCCCTCCGCATTGGCTACACTTGTGCATTCCATGTTGTTTATAACTCAATTTGCCTAAGCTCACAAGGCGCGGGACAATAAAAGATTCACCTCTCTCCACAGAAACAGGCGTACTTCTATTATGCTCAACCGGATTACCGTGCATGGCGCGCGCCAGCACAATCTGAAGAACATCGACGTGGAAATTCCCCGTAACACGCTCACGGTCATTACCGGTCTGAGCGGGTCAGGGAAATCCTCGTTGGCTTTCGATACTATTTACGCCGAAGGACAGCGGCGATATGTGGAAACGCTTTCGACGTACGCACGACAATTCCTGGATCAAATGGAGCGGCCGGATGTCGATTCTATCGACGGATTAAGCCCGGCGATTTCCATTGAGCAGAAGACGACCAGCCGCAGTCCGCGGTCGACCGTAGGGACAATCACGGAGATTTACGATTATTTGCGGCTCTTGTACTCCTCGATCGGGATTCCGCATTGCCCGATTTGCGGGAATGAAATTTCGCGGCAGACGACCGAACAGATTCTGCAGCACGTGGTGGCGCTGAAACCGGACGACCGGATCATGGTGATGGCGCCAATCGTTCGGGGACGGAAGGGCGAATACAAGAAAGACCTGGAGAAACTGGCGCGCCAGGGATTCTTGCGGGCGCGCATAGACGGCATCCTGCGGTCGCTGGACGAAGACATTCCGCTGGACCGGCGCAAGAACCACACCATCGAAGTCGTCGTGGACCGACTGCTGGTGAAGCCGGGAATCGAGAAGCGGCTGGAGGCGTCGATCGAGACCGCGACGAAATTGGCGAACGGGCTAGTGCTGATCGCGGTGGTGAACGGGGAAGAGCGGCTGTACTCTCAGAAACTGGCGTGTACGGAGTGCGGTACGAGTATTCCGCAACTGGAGCCGCGATCGTTCTCGTTCAACAGTCCGTATGGGGCGTGCGAGGAGTGCCACGGGCTGGGCAGCAAATGGGCGTTCGATCCGGACAAAGTGATTGTGGACCCGGGGAAGCCCCTGTTCGACGGCGGCATGGGGCCGGGCGGCAGTTCCTGGAACATGCAGCAGCAGATGGAGGGGTTGGCCAAGAAGAACCGCATCAACCTGAAGAAGCCGTTCGAAGAGCTGCCGCCGAAATCGCGCGAGATTCTGCTGAACGGCGCGGGCGGGGAGCCGGGGATCCTGGCGACGCTGCAGGAAAGCTACGAGAGCACGACGGACGCTTATCGCGAGTGGCTGACGGAATACATGTCGCCGGTGGAATGTCCGGCGTGCCATGGTCAGCGGCTGCGTCCGGCGGGACTGGCGGTGCGGGTCAAGAACTTTTCGATCGCGGAGTTCACGGGATTGCCGCTGGCGCGGGCGTTGATGACGGTGCGCGGGTGGGAATTCAATGAACGGGAACTGCAGATCGCCGGGCGCGTGAAGGATGAGGTGCAGCGGCGATTGGAATTCCTGTCGGCGGTGGGGTTGGATTATCTGAGCCTGGACCGGTCGGCGGCGACGCTGTCGGGGGGCGAAGCGCAGCGGATCCGGCTGGCGACGCAGATCGGGTCGAAGCTGCGGGGCGTGTTGTACGTGCTGGACGAGCCTTCGATCGGACTGCATCCGCGAGACAACGGGCGGCTGCTGGAGACGTTGACGCAGTTGCGCGATTTGGGGAACACGGTGCTGGTGGTGGAGCACGACGCGGAGACCATCGAACGGGCCGATTACGTGATCGATCTGGGGCCCGGGGCGGGACGGCTGGGTGGCGGGCTGGTGGCGCAGGGAACGCCGCGGCAAATTGCGGATAATCCGTCGTCGCTGACCGGGCAGTATCTTTCGGGCAGTCTCGAAATTCCGGTACCACCGGCGCGGCGGAAGGCCAACGGAAAGCAACTGGCGATCCGGGGTGCGACGGAGCACAACCTGAAAGATATCGACGTCGAGATTCCGCTGGGGCTACTCACGGTGGTGACGGGGGTTTCGGGCAGCGGCAAATCGACGCTGGTGAACGAGATTCTGTACCGCTCGCTGGCGCGCGAGATCTACGGGTCGCACGACGAGCCGGGTGCGCACACGGCGATCGAGGGGATCGAGAACATCGACAAGGTGATTCGGATCGACCAGGCGCCGATCGGAAGGACGCCACGGTCGAATCCTTGCACGTACACGGGGCTGTTCACGCTGATTCGCGATCTATATGCCATGCTGCCGGAGTCGCGCGAGCGGGGATATAAGCCGGGCCGGTTCAGCTTCAACGTGAAAGGCGGCCGGTGCGAGGCCTGTCAGGGCGACGGGCTGAAGCGCATCGAGATGAATTTCCTGCCGGATGTTTATGTGATGTGCGATGTGTGCCGCGGACGCCGGTACAATCGCGAGACCCTGCAGGTGAAGTATAAAGGCTATTCGATCGCGGACATGCTGGAGACAACGGTCGAGGAAGCGCTCGGCGTGATGGAGAACCTGCCGCAGATCAAGGCGAAGCTGCAAACACTGCTCGATGTGGGGCTGGGGTACGTGCACCTGGGGCAGAGCTCGACGACGCTGTCGGGGGGCGAGGCGCAGCGGATTAAA
>Ga0105240_10013969_pt1 | contig 10992 bp, 9 predicted proteins | sample KBSC54metaG_FD_80426 | JGI IMG/M metagenome (GOLD analysis project Ga0105240, IMG submission 80426) | Corn rhizosphere microbial communities from Kellogg Biological Station, Michigan, USA - KBS C5-4 metaG | ecosystem: Host-associated > Plants > Roots > Rhizosphere > Soil | place: Michigan, USA...
AAGCTGCTCGACACCGGCACCAGCAGGTTCGCGCAGTCGTAGCCGCCACGCAGGAATACGAGCAGGAAGCGCGGGCGTGGAGCGGGGCCCGCGGCATGGAGCCGGACTGCCAGCGAAGCCGCCGGCAGCGCCGCCAGCGCCTTGATTGCATCGCGTCGATTCATTTCAACACCTCATCGATTCATGAATTCGGGCGCGGCCAGCAGGAAGACGTTCCATTCCTGCGGAGAGACTGCCCGGTCCAGTGCTTCACGCGTTGGTTGCGAAAGCCGGGGTTGCAGCGACTCGTAGAACAATGCGTTCGACAGTTGCGGAAAGGCTGCGCGCTCGACCACGTTCGGGCCGTCGCTGCGGAACAGGCCTGCGCTGCCGTTGCCGATCGCCTTCGCGATCTCGAAACGCGTCGCCATCTGTCCCGGGCTCGCCCAGGCCGCGCTGGTGAGCGGATAGCCGTCGGGCGTCTGGCGGCCGTACAGCGGTTCGGCCATCCGGTTGAGCCAGCCGATCATCGGGCCTGCATTCAATATCGGCTTGTCGTCGTACGCAAGACGCACTGCCGACACCACATAGTGGACCGGATCCTTGAATTTCCCGCCGAGGGATGCGGCGAATTCCGGCGACGCGAACAGCGTGGCCAGCGTCGCCGCAATATCGCCATCGCTGCGCCTGAATTCGCCCGCCATCCGGTCGACGAGCGCGGGCGGCGGATCGTCGGACACGAAATAGGTCGCGAGCTTGCGGCTGATGAAGCGCGCCGTCGCCGGATGCCGCGCGAGCCGGTCGAGCGCCGCATCGACTTCCTGCAATCCCCGGCCTTTCACACGCAGCCCGAGGAACTGCTTGTCGCCGAAATCATGGCGCGCGGGATTGAATTCGAAGAGCCCGTCGCGCACGTACTGCGACTGCAGTTCCTTCTTGACGTTCGGGGTGCCCGGTCCGAGGTTCACGCCGAGACCGGTCAGGATCCGCGCCAGCTCCTGGACGTCGTGCTGCGAATACCCGCCGTCGACGCCGAGCGTATGCAATTCCATCAGCTCGCGGGCGAAGTTCTCGTTGATGCGGCCGGCGGCGTTCTGCGCGTTGTCCAGGTAGATCAGCATCGCCGGGTGATAGACGACGGCGCGCAACAGGTCGCGAAACTTGCCGAGCGCATGCGCACGGATCGCGCGATCCTCATAGTCGCCGACCATCGCGCGCAGGTTCGCCTTGTATTGGTGGACGTTGAAATGATCGAACCAGAACCACGTCATCTGCTCCTGCAGCTGGTTCGGCGAATAGAGCGCGCGCAACAGGGAGCGCGTCGACGCTTCGCGGGCCAGGCTCGTCAGCGCCTGCTGGTACGCCTGCCGCGCCGCCTTCTTACCGTCGTCGTCCTTGATCTTATCGGCATCCTTGCGCTGCTGCTCGAGACGGGAGACGAGCGGGACCAGCGGCTGCTGCACGATCGTCATCGCGGCAATCTGTTCTTCGACGGACTGCGGCAACCTGGCGTCGGGGTCCGGCCTGAGCTGTGCCGCGAGATAGCGATCGACGCCGGCCCGGGTGACCTCGCGCGTCGAAGACGGATTGGCGCCCCAGGTGATCCTGTCGGCCAGCAGGGCCGGATCGACAGCCGTAACGGCCGAGTCGGCGGGCTGGCGCTGCGAAACCGTCGAGCAGGCCGCGATAACCAGTCCGCACGACAGTGCAAGCAGAAGCGCGCGGCGCGCGTTGCCACGTGCCGGGCGATGGTTGAAGGTCAAGAAAGTTTCCAGAAAGCCGGGCGAATCTGCCTCACGTACTCCAACGCGTGGAGGAATCCTTTCGATGACCGGACGTGACATGCAAACATGCTGCCGGGGCATGCGATCGCCAGCGTGCGCCTTGCGAGCGCGCGATCATCCGCGGTGTGAAAGAATTGTGAAAGGAGGGAATTATGACCACCGCCCGTTTCATGATGATTCCCGGCGCGCCCGTGCCGGTGGCTCCGTTCTCGCATGCAGTCGAAGTCGACGGATGGGTGTTCCTCACCGGACAAATGCCCACGGATCCGAACGACGACGGCGCGCCGCTGCCCGCGGGCATCGAGGCGCAGACGCGCCGGGTGATGGACAACCTGGTGCTGGTGCTGGACGGCGCGGGGCTCGGTCTCGAGCATGTGGTCGCGGCGCGCGCCTTCCTCACTCATTTCGAGCGCGACTACGCTCCGATGAACGAGGTCTACCGCTCGTATTTCCCGGCGGATCGGCTGCCGGCGCGGACCTGTGTCGGCGTGACGGCGCTCGCGCGCGATGCGCTGGTCGAGATCGACTTCATCGCGCGCAGATCCCCGGCACGCTAGCGACTACTACTCAGGCTGGCTCCCCAGTTCTGCGCCAGGCAGCGGCTGCGCAGCCGCCACTTTGGCCTTTCGGGTCTCCAGCATAAACGCGACGATCTGCCAGACGATGAACAGGCCGATGAAGGCGAGCAGCGTCCCGCTGATCGGGCGCGTAAGGAACGAGGTGAAGCTGCCGCGGCTCAGGAGCAGTGCGCGGCGGAAGTTCTCTTCCAGCATCGGTCCGAGGATGAAGCCCAGCATCAGCGGAGCCGGATCCAGGTCCAGGCGCAGGAAGATGTAGCCGATAAGGCCGAACACCGCGGTGATGAAAACGTCGTCGAGGTTGTTGTTGACGCTGTAGGTGCCGATGCAGCAGAAGAACAGGATCGACGGGAAGAGCACGCTGTACGGAATCTTGAACACCGACAGCCAGTAGCGCACCAGCGGCACGTTCAGCGTGATCAGGAACACGTTGCCCACCCACATGCTGGCGACCAGGCCCCAGAACAGGTCGGGGTGGCCGGCGATCATGTTCGGTCCCGGCTGGATGCCCTTGATGATGAAGGCGGCCATCATCAGCGCCATCACCGCGTTCTCCGGAATGCCGATGCTCATCAGCGGGATGAAGCTGGTGCGCGCGGCGGCTTCGTCGGCTGCAGCCTGACCGGCTACGCCTTCGATGGCGCCCTTCCCGATCTCGTCCTTGTACTTGCTGACTTTCTTGTCGATCGCGTAGGCGGCGAACTGGGCGATCACCGGACCGCCGCCCGGCAGGATGCCGAGGAAGGAGCCGATCACGCTGCCGCGCAATGCGCTGGGAATGATGCGCTTGAACTCGGGCCAGGTCGGCATCAGCTTGATCGCGCCGTTGAACGGCGTGCGCTCGTCCTTGGCATCGAGGTTCTTGGTGATCTCGGCGATGCCGAAACAGCCGAGAGCGATGCTCACCAGGCCGATCCCGTCGGACAGGAACGTGAGGTTCATCGTGAAGCGCTGCATGCCGCTGTTGACGTCGGTGCCGACCTGACCGAGCAGCACGCCGATCAGGCACATCGCCATGCCGTTGACCAGGCTGCCTGTCGTGACGAAGCTCACGCAGACGAATCCGACCAGCATCAGCGCGCAGTAATCGGCCGGTCCGAACAGGAAGGCGACCTCGCCCAGCATCGGGGCGAAGAACGACAGCACGACGATGGCCACCGTGCCGCCGATGAAGCTGGAAACCCCCGCGGTGAAGAGCGCCAGGCCGGTCTTGCCCTTGAGCGTCATCTGGTAGCCGTCTATACAGGCCACGATACTACTGGCATGTGGAATCTTCATCGTGATGGCGCTCACGCTGTCGCCATACTGGGCGCCGTAGTAGATGCCTGCCAGCATGATCAGCGCCCCGCCGGTGGGAATCGAATACGTGAGCGGCAGCAGGATACTGATCGTGGCCAGCGGGCCGAGTCCGGGCAGGAGGCCAACGAGCGTGCCCACCGTGCAACCGATGGCGCAGAACATCAGGTTTTGCCAGGTCAGGGCGTGTTCAAAACCAAATGCCAGGTTGTGCAGGACGTCCATCAGTATAGGGGGAGGTTAAATCCGAGCAGTTTTTGAAATGCCAGGGCAACGGCAACCAGCCCGGCGGCGATCTTCAGATTACGCACCACCGAATACGACGCGGTGCCGGCGAACGACGCGCAAAAAACCATGAACACAATGCCGGCGATCATGTTGACGAACTCGGAGATCAACGCAAAGCCGCACAGGCTCGCGAGGATGATGGATATGTTCTTTATGTTGAAGCCCAGAGGCAGGTGCTCGACGAACCGCGAGCGCAGAATGGTGATCACGGCGATCAGCAACAGGAGGCAGCTGACCATCAGCGGAAACAGGCCCGGCCCGGCGCGACTGAACTGGCCGATCGGGTAGCGCAACGACGTCAGCCCGAAAGCCAGGGAAATCGCCAGGAGGAACAGGCCCCTGAGTAGATTTCGATCATTCATAGTGAATTCGGAGTGGATTGGTGGGAGGTTGGAAGACGAAAGGATGCTGCTCTCGCTTGCCGTCAGCTGCGGCGCTGATTCCACCATAGTACGCTATCCGTGCGGACGGCGTTGCAGCCCCAATTTGGGCAACAGAGCAGGAACTATGCACAGCTTTCCTGTCACGAAGCTTTCGATGCGCCAATCTACCACGTTGCGCAGATTTTGTGAAAATCAGCGATTCAGCGCGTGCATCACATCCTTCAGCGCGGGGTACAAAGCCTTGTATGCGGCGAATGCTTGCTGGTAGCGCCGGGTCGATCCGGCGCGCGGCGACGCGCGTGGAACGAGCCTCACCCAGCCTTTGCGCACCGCCTCGGCGCTGACCAGGCCTGCGCCGTACGCGGCCAGCAACGACGCGCCCATCGCCGCCTCGACCTCCTGTTCGATCGTCAGCACCGGGCGCCCGGTGACATCGGCGATGATCTGCATCCACAGGTCCGAGCGCGCCGCGCCGCCGACGACGATCAGCGCCTCGTCCAGCGTTGCCGATCCGCGCATCCCCGCCTCGATGTTGTGCTGCAAAGCGAATGTCACGCCCTCGAGCAGCGCGCGGTATAGATGGTCTCGCGTGTGGTACAGCGTCAGTCCGACGAATGCGCCGCTGGCCTTGCCGTCCCATATCGGGCTGCGCTCGCCCATCAGGTAGGGCAGGAACAACAGGCCTTCCGCGCCTTCGGGGATTGCGGCGGCGCCGGCTTCGAGCGCGTCGAAGCCGCTACCGGCCAGGTCGCGGCAGAATTCGTCGCGAAACCACGTGACCGCGGCGCCCGCGGTGCTCGCGCCACCGAAGACGTAGGCGTCGGCCGCCGAACCGAAGACATTGGGCATGCTGATCAGTCCATGCCGCGCATCGACTGTCTGGCTGATGAAGCCCCAGCACATGCTGGTGCCGATCATCACCACGTGCTGCCCTTCGCTGGTCACGCCCGCCGCGAGCGTAGCCATCGCCGCATCGACGCCGCCGGCGATGACCGGGATCCCGGCGGGGAGGCCAAGCGTCGCGGCGCGCGCGGCAGACAGCACGCCGACCGTGTCGCTCGATGCCACCAGGCGCTCCGGCAGCATCGCCAGCGGGATGCCAAGCAGGTCGCAGGTCTCGGCCGACCATGTCGCAGCTTTCCGGTCGTACACGCCGCCGATATTCCCGGCCGACGAGCGATCGACTGCGAGCTCGCCGGTCAGGTGGTGAATCACGAATGCATTCGGCGGCACGAACCAGCGGATGCGCGTCCATATGTCCGGCCGGTGATTCCGCAGCCACAGCATCTTGGTGAATCCGTAATAGCTGTCGACGCCGTTGCCGGTGATCTCGCCCAGCCGTTCGAGGTCGACGTGCGCGCGCACCCACTCGACTTCATCGGTGGCGCGGCGGTCCATCCAGATCAGGCAGGGATGGAGCGGCGTCATCGCCGCATCGACCGGGACGCCGGAACCGCCGTAGAGTCCGCTGATGCAGATCGCGCGGACCTGGCCTGGCTCGAACGCCGCGCCGCCCGCTGCTCCGCCGGCGTCCGCGGCATCGGCTACGCAACCGGCGATGCACTCGTTCACCGCAGCGAGCCAGACCTGCGGCCATTGCTCGGCCCACAGCGGCTGCGGCGTATCCGGCTGATATCCGCTCGAGCGCTGCGCGACGATGCGCCCGGTCGTGTCGCAAAGCAGCGCCTTCGTGCTCTGCGTGCCGATATCGACGCCGATGACGTAATCCATCAGGCGCCCGGATGGACCGGCTTCAGGAGCACCTTGATCGAGTCGAGCCCGTACGCGACCTCGATCGCCTCATCCCACTGCTCGAGCGTGTACGCATGCGTGACGATGCCTTTCGATGTGACGAGCCCGCGCGCGAGCAGGTCGATCGCGATCGGATAGCAGTACGGGCCGAGGTGCGCGCCGCGCACGTCGAGCTCCTTGCGATCGCCGATGATCGACCAGTCGACCGTCGCGTCGGAGCCGAACACCGAGAACTCGACATAACGGCCGAGCTTGCGAATGATGTCGAGCCCCTGCCCTACGCCGCTGGCCGAACCGGTCGCTTCGATATAGACGTCGCAGCCATAGCCGCCGGTGAGCCCGCGGACGATCGCCGCCGCATCGTCGCTCTGCGGATCGATGACGACATCGGCGCCATAGCGCGTTGCTAGCGCGAGGCGTTCCGCAACCATGTCGATCACGACCAGCTTCTTCGGGGTCTTCAGCTTCGCGACCTGCACCATCATCAATCCGATCGGGCCGGCGCCGGCGATCACGACGACGTCGTCGAGCTGGATGTCGCCGCGGGTCACCGCGTGAATCGCGCAGGCCAGCGGCTCGATGATCGCGGCGTCCTCGAGCGCCATGTCGGCGGGAATCCTGTGGACCAGCGCGGTCGGCGGGATCCGCATGTACTGCGCCATTCCGCCGTCGGCGACTTCGCGCTGGAAGCCGAAGATGTTGTGCACTTCGCACATCCAGTACTTGCCCGAGCGACAGTAACGGCACTTCTCGCACGGGACGATCTGCTCGGCGATCACGCGATCGCCGAGGGCTACGCCGAAATGCTCGCCGGCCCCTTCGCCCAGCGACTCGACATAGCCGAAGAATTCGTGACCCGGAACCACCGGCGCCTTGACCCACGGATTGGCGCCCCAGAACATCTTGGCGCCGGACCAGCACTTGCAATCGCTGGCGCAGATCCCGCACGCGGCGATGCGGATCACCATTTCGCGCGCACCGGCTAAGGGTCGCCTGATCTTTTCGACGCGATAGTCTTTCGGTGCGTGGCAGACAATCGCGGTCATTCGATCGTCGTTAGTTGTCATGGCGGTCTTCCGGGTCAGCGAAAAGCGAAGCAGGCGAATGGTTGCCGGCGGTGCGCGCGACGTTGCAGCGACGCGCAGTCCCGATGTTGCTTGCACCGCCGAAAAAGCTGGTGTATCTTTTGCGCAATCGATTGTGCCACCGGCCCGATCCGAACGCAAGCAATCCCCGCTGATGCCCAAACCGAAGTCCACGATCTACGATCTCGCTGAACTCGCGGAGGTATCCGCGTCGACGGTGAGCGCCGTGTTGAATGGCAACTGGAAGGAGCGGCGGATCGCGGAGGCGACCGCGCAGAAGGTGCAGCGCCTGGCCGCCAAGCACATGTACAGCATCAACCGCCAGGCGAGCGGGCTGCGCAAGAGCAAGTCCGGCCTGACTGCGATGATCATCCCGCTGCACGACAACCGCTTCTTCAGCGGGATGGCGCAGGCGTTCGAAAAACTGGCGCGCGAGCGCAACTGGCATCCGCTCGTGGTCAGCACGCTGCGCGATCCGGCGCTGGAGCTGGAGACGGTAAAGACGCTGATCTCGTACCGGATCGAGCATCTGCTGGTCACCGGCGCCACCGATCCGGATTCGGTGAGCAAGGTCTGCCGCCATCATGGCGTCGCGCACGTCAACGTCGACCTTCCGGGCAAAATGGTGACGTCGGTCATCAGCGACAACTACTGGGGCAGCCAGCAACTGACGCAGGCACTGATCGGGCGCTCGAAGCCGATGCGCGCCGCGTCGCGCAACAAGGCGTACTTCGTCGGCGGCCTGCCGTCGGACTATGCGACGCAGCGCCGGATGGAAGGCTTCGCCGACGCGATTCGCACCAACTTCGGCACGGTCGACCCGCTGCAGATCGATGCCTGCGGGTACGACGGCGCGCTCGCCGAAGCCGCGGTGCAGCGCCTCTACCACCGGCTGGGCGGCCTGCCGCGCGCGCTGCTGATCAATTCGACGATTGCGCTCGAAGGCGTCGTCCAGTTTTTGAAGACGCTGCCTGCCGAAGAGCTGGCCGCATGCACGTTCGGCTGCTACGACTGGGATCCGTTCGCCAGCATGCTGAGCTTTCCGCTGCTGATGGTGCGGCAGAACGTCGAAGGGCTCCTGGCCGAAGCGTTCCGGATCATCGACGAAGGCTCGTTCGCGCAGAAGCGGATGATCGAGATCAAGCCGGAGCTGATGTTCGCCGCCGGTGCCGAAGCAATGACGACGCCGGGTTCCCGCGGTCGCGGGAACGACGGCATCGACCCGAAACTGTAACGAGACCAATTCATGCTGCTCGCCCAGATTACCGATTTGCATGTGATGCCCAGGGGACAGCTCGCGTACGGACGAGTCGACACCGCCGCGATGCTGCGCGACGCGGTCGCGCACCTGAATCGCCTCGATCCGCAGCCGGACGCCGTCGTCATCACCGGCGACCTGGCCGACCGGGGCGAGCCGTCGGCATATCAGCACCTGCGCGAGATCCTGGCGGACCTTCGCGCGCGGTGGTTCGTGATCCCGGGCAACCACGACCGGATGGCGGAATTTCGCAGCGCGTTCGCCGACCAGCGTTACCTCCCGGCGGACGGCGATCTCATCCAGTACGTGATCGACGAGTATCCGTTGCGCCTCGTCGCGCTGCATTCGGTGATACCCGGCCAGGTCGCCGGCGCGGTGACCGATGCGCAGCTCGGCTGGCTCGACCGGACGCTCGCGGAAAAGCCGCAGACGCCGACGCTGGTGATGATGCATCACCCTCCGTTCGCGACCGGCCTTGCGCATTACGACGCGGTCGGCATGACCGAAGTGAGCGGCCTGGAGCGCGTGATCGCCCGCCACCCGCAGGTCGAGCGGATACTGGCGGGTCACGTTCACCGCCCGATGCAGATCCGCTTCGGCGGCACCATCGCATCGGCCTGTCCCAGCACCGCGCACCAGGTGTTCTGCGACCTGCGCCCGGATGGCGCCGACTCGTTCACGCTCGAGCCGCCCGGATTTCAATTGCATCGCTGGAACGGCAGCACGCTCTTCACCTACACGATCAACATCGGCAACTTCGCCGGACCTTTTCCTTTCAATTGACGCGAAGCGCCCAGCCCATGACCAGCAGCGACACACGACAGCCGGCAGGCGGCAAGCTCGACGGCTTTCTCGCGGTGGCCATCGAGGCTGCGCGCGCGGGCGGCGAGGTGATCCGCAACGGCGCGCGCAACCGCGCGACGCTTGCGATCGAGCGCAAGAAAGAGAACGATTTCGTCAGCGTCGTCGACAAGGGCTCCGAGCAGGCGATCATCGGCAGCCTCGCCGCAAAGTATCCCGCGCATGCATTCATCGCCGAGGAAACCGGCAATTCCGGCAATTCCGAATACGTGTGGCTCATCGATCCGCTCGACGGCACCACCAACTTCCTGCACGGCTTCCCGCATTATTGCGTGTCGATTGCCCTGCGCATCCGCGAGCAGGTGATGGTCGCCGTGATTTTCGATCCGGTCAGTGAGCGGCTCTTCACCGCGACCCGTGGCGGCGGCGCCTGGCTGAACGGCGAGCGCATCCGCGTGTCGCCGCGCGCGGGCCTCGCCGAAGCGATGGTCGGCACCGGGATTCCATTTTCGGACTGGAGCTTCCTGGACGAGTACATGGACTCGCTGCGCATCATCGTCCAGCGCTGCGCCGGTATCCGCCGCGCGGGCGCCGCCGCGCTTGACCTGGCATTCGTCGCCGCCGGATGGATCGACGGCTTCTGGGAGAAGAACCTGCATCCGTGGGACGTGGGCGCGGGCAGCCTGCTGATCGAGGAAGCCGGCGGCGTGGTCAGCGATTTCTCCGGCGGCGACAGTTACCTGACTGCCGGCCAGGTCGTCACCGGCGCGCCCGGCGTCCATCGCGAATTGCTCGACGTGCTGCGGCGCTATCCCGCGCTCAGCCGCCCCCGCACCGTGAGCGCGTGAAGATTCGAGCCGCGATGAACCTGCGCCAATCGTTCACTCGCAGCTGACTGCATGGCCGCGCTGACGCTCCAGGGCATCACGAAGTCATTCGGCGCGACGCCGGTGCTGCGCCCGATCGACCTCGACATCGCCGATGGCGAATTCCTGACGCTGGTCGGGCCATCGGGGTGCGGCAAGTCGACGCTGCTGCGGATCGTCGCCGGACTCGAGCGGCAGGATGCGGGCAGTGTCACGATCGGCGGCCTGGCCGTCGACCATCTGCGGCCGCACGAGCGCAAGGTCGCGATGGTGTTCCAGAACTACGCGCTCTATCCGCACATGTCGGTGTTCGAGAACATCGCGCTGCCGCTGACGATGTCGCGGCTCAATGTGTTCGAGCGCATTCCGCTGCTGCGGCTGCTGTCGCCGCGCCGGCGCGTGGTGATGCAGCAGATCGCCAGCGAAGTCGAAGCGGTCGCCGGGCAGTTGCGGATCGAATCGTATTTCGCGCGGCGGCCGGGACAACTGTCGGGCGGACAGCGCCAGCGCGTCGCACTCGGCCGCGCGATGGTGCGCCATCCCGACGTGTTCCTGATGGACGAGCCGCTGTCGAACCTCGACGCGAAGCTGCGCGTTCACATGCGCAGCGAGCTCGCGGAGCTGCATGCACGGCTCGGCGTGACGATGGTCTACGTGACGCACGACCAGGTCGAAGCGATGACGATGGCGGACCGGCTGGCCGTGATGGACCAGGGCGTCATCCTGCAGCTCGGGACGCCGTCCGAAGTGTACGCACGACCGGCGTCGATCACTGTCGCGCAATTCATCGGCAGCCCCGGCATCAATCTGCTGCCCGGGCGCGTCGCATCGGCCGGCCAAGTCGAATTGCTCGGATCGACGCTGCCCGCGCGCGTACCGGCCGCGCCCGGTTCGCCGTTGACGATCGGTGTGCGGCCCGAGT
>Ga0105240_10013970_pt1 | contig 10992 bp, 10 predicted proteins | sample KBSC54metaG_FD_80426 | JGI IMG/M metagenome (GOLD analysis project Ga0105240, IMG submission 80426) | Corn rhizosphere microbial communities from Kellogg Biological Station, Michigan, USA - KBS C5-4 metaG | ecosystem: Host-associated > Plants > Roots > Rhizosphere > Soil | place: Michigan, USA...
CGGTGGCGTCATCCGCGGCTTTGCCGATAAGATCAAAAAGAGAAAAGGCATCACTGGTAAAGAAGGAGAGGAAGACCTGGAAAAAGGTAATCTTTTTGCCACAGGTCTCGTGGCCGGAGGAGCGCTGATGGGGGTCATCTTCGCATTCCTTAACATACCGGATAAAGTAGTTGAATTCCTTAAAAAGCTCAGCCTCGAAGAGTCCCTGTCGAAGGCGCTTAGCCAGAATGGTTATTATGCGCTGGGTATTGCGTTCTTTGCCGTGATGGGTTATATACTTTATAGAGTGGCGATCTCCCAGGAAAAATCCACATCGATCTAAAAGCACGCCGCCCCGGGAGAGGGCCCGGCCCCTATAAAGCCCGGATGCTCCGCAACACGATGACACGTGGACCCGTTGCACCCGGTGCCACATCCGTACTCAAGGTCGCGCCCGTATCAAAGTACCGGAAGGCTACATGCGCATTCACGGTGGCATGCTTGAACTCAGCAGGCAGATTCTGCGGACTCAGCGTTTCATGATCATTGTCCGTACGTATGTAATAACCAATACCATCCATTGTCCGATCACCGCCGAACAGGACCTGACCCGTCACCTCCGCATTGCTTGGCTGAGTGGAATCCTTACGACAGGCGGTCAGGATCAGCACAGCCGTAAAGAAAAATATGACGCTCTGTTTCATACTATTCTTGACAAACCCGGAAACCACGACGTTGCACTGGAAAATGTTAATTCATCTTGAAAGGCACGATCATCTCAAAGATGGGAATATTGACCTCGAAGGTTTTTTTGTTGTTGAGGTTCTCCATGGTATAGCTGCCGAACATCTTGCCCATCTCCGTCCGGAGATTACAGCCGCTGACATACTGATACCGCTCACCCGGATTCAGAATCGGTTGAACGCCAACCACTCCTTCACCTTCCACCTCCCGGTAGCTGCCATTGCTGTCGAAGATATGCCAGTGACGGCGATGCAGCTTGACAGAAAAATTGTTATGATTCTCGATCGTTATACGGTAGGCAAACATATACTCTCCCGACAACGGGTTAGAGTAATCCGGCTGGTAAAACGTTTCCACGCTTACTTCCACGCCTTCTGAGATTTTGTTTGCCATCTACCAATTTTCATTAAAAATAATCAAATTCAGCCTGTATGAAAAGTAATGTTTACAATTTAATGAGCCTGCACCTAATTCTGGCGTAATTTTGCGGCGGATACTAAAATTTTAGCATATGAAGATCGCAGTGGCAAAAGGAGATGGCATCGGACCGGAAATAATGGATGCGGTGCTGGAAATTTTCAAGGCAGGGAAAGTTCAGCTGGAATATGTCTTCGTGGATATGGGCAAATGGGTGTTTGACAAGGGTTTCTCTAACGGTATGACGCCTGAGGCCAAGCACACGATCGAAGAGTTGGGAATACTGTTTAAAGGCCCCATGGAAACCCCCAAAGGCAAAGGGGTAAAGAGCGTAAACGTAACGGCGCGCAAGACCTGGAATACGTATGCCAACAAAAGGGTCTTCCAGACCCTGCACGGGGTCGATACCGTATTTTCCAGGGCAGGCATCCCCATCGACATCACCATCGTCCGCGAGAACATCGAAGATACTTATGGCGGCATCGAGCATATGCTGACCCAGGACGTAGCCCTTAGCCGCCGTTTTATCACCCGCCCAGGCAGTCTGCAGGTCATCAAATATGCCTTCGAAATGGCCAAGAAAAAGGGAGCCCGCCGCATCACCTGCGGTCATAAGGCGAATATCATGAAGCTGACAGACGGTCTTTTCCTGGAATGCTTCCAGGAAGTAGCCAAAGAATACCCGGAATTGAGGGCGGATGATATCATCGTCGACGACCTGGCCATGAAGTTGGTGGTCCGTCCCCAGGAATTTGACGTGGTAGTCCTCACCAACCTCCAGGGCGATATCATCTCCGACCTCTGCGCAGGTCTGGTTGGAGGTCTCGGTTTCGCGCCATCAGCCAACATCGGCGACCATATCGCCATCTTTGAAGCCGTACACGGCACGGCCCCGGACATCGCCGGAAAGAATATAGCCAATCCTACGGCCTTGCTGCTCAGCGGTATATCCATGTTGCGCCACCTGGGCCTGATGGAAAATGCAGCCGTCATCGAGAACGCGTTGCTCTACACTTTGGAACAAGGCACCCACACCGGTGACTTTGGAGACAAAAACAGCCCCTCCCTCAATACCACCGACTTTGCAGCCGCCATCATCCGGAATTTCGGCAAAAACCCGGAACATATGGCCAGACCGCTGCTGCCCAATATGCCCGTCACACAGACCGCCTTCAAGCTCACCCGCAACGAAATGATGGTGTCGGAAGAAATGCAGAAAGAATACATCGTCGGGGTAGACCTCTTTATCGAAAGCTCCGAACAGCCCGAGACCATCGCCAAACGCTGCCAGCGGCACGCAGGCGTAAAATTCAATCTCATCAATATCAGCAACAGAGGTACCCAGGTATGGCCCACCGGCTCCGTCTATACAAACCTTGTAAACCAGTATAATGTCCGGTTTGAAAGCATCGACGGATCACCCCTCAACCAACAGGACGTGCTGGGCCTTTATGTCAGCCTCAGCGGTGATTTTAAAATATGCTCTTCGGAGCTCCTCAACATGTGGGGAGACAAAAAAGCCTATTCACTTGCACAAGGCCAGTAGCGCGGACTTCAGGCCATCAGATTAAGAAAATAAATATGAAAATATTAGGTGTTTCCTTTAGCGTATTTGGCATGAAATTGGCTTGCTAGAACCGATCGTGAACGCACCGTAATTTGTTCCTGCAGGTACCTTTTCCCATGAAATTTTTCGCCCTACACCTGTTGCCATAGAAAAAGCTGTAAAGCTGTTTTACCTCTATTGCCTATCCAAACCTATCAAAAAGTCGCAAATGAAACAACTGTACAAACTGTTTCGGGCAGCAACGCTGTGCCTGGCAGTTACCCTCCTGGTACCAGGCCTCCTTCAAGCTCAAAAGCGTACGCTGACGGCGCACGCATCCACCAAAGTCGATAACGTTATTGGAGGTTTTTACACCTCGCTGCCTGCCAGCTACGGCAGTACTACCAAGAGCTATCCGTTGCTCATATTCGTCCATGGGATAGGCGAGATAGGTGATGGCAGCGCCGGCGCCCTGCCTCTCGTACTGAGGAATGGTCCTGCCATGCAGCTCAACAACCAGGTGAACTATGGTATCAATGCCAACTTTCCCGACCCCGTCACCGTCAACGGCAAATCATTTGAATTCATCGTCGTCTGTCCCCAGTTTAACCAATGGCCAGGATGGGCCGGTGAGGTCCAGGCCCTGAACGACCTGATCGCCTACTGTAAAGCCAACTACCGGGTAGACGCCTCTAAGATATATATGACAGGCCTCAGCATGGGCGGTGGTATCACCTGGGACTGTGCCGGCTCTGCCGCCAACACTCAGCTGGCCGGCGTCGTAGTGGTAGCAGGCGCCTCTAACCCCAGCGGCGGCGCCGTAGCCCAGATAGTAAAAGAACACCTTCCGGTATGGGCTACGCACAACCTGAACGACCCCACCGTTCCTGAATCCGCCACGGTCGCCTGGGTCAACCAGATCAACGCCGCAGGCGCCAACCCGCAGGCCCTCGAGACCATCTTCAACGCTTCAGGCCACGGAGGCTGGTTACAGACTTATGGAGCCCCGGGCACACCCGGCATCACCAACAGCAAAGGACAAAACGTCTATCAATGGATGCTGCAATACCAACGCAGCGGTGATAATGTCGTCATCGACAACGGCGGCACTACCACCCAGGCGCCACCCACGGTCAGCGCCGGCAGCAACCAGACCCTCACCCTCGCAGGCGCTACCAGCACAGCAGCTGCAGCCACCACCACCAGCACAAATCTCACCGGCTCGGCCTCCACCACAGGCAGCATCGCCAGCTACCAGTGGACACAGGTCAGCGGTCCCAATACCGCCACCTTTGGCAACGCCAAAGCCGCCTCCAGCTCTGTCAGCGGCCTGGCACAGGGAACTTATGTATTTAAGCTCACGGCTACCGACAACGTAGGACAGACCTCCAGCGCCCAGGTTACCATAACCGTTAACCCCGCGCCGGTAACGGTTGTATTCACGGTCAACGCAGGCTCCGATGTATCCATCACCCTGCCCACCAGCAGCGTCAAGCTCACAGGATCTACAACGGTCCAGAATACAACCCTCTCCTCCTGCACCTGGAAACAGATCAGCGGCCCCAACACAGCCACCATCTCCAATGGCGGTACTATCACCCCCACTGTCAGCGGCGTGGTAGCAGGTAGCTACGTCTTCCAGGTCACCATCACCAACAGCGCCGGCACCTCCACTTCCGACCAGATGAAGTTGACAGTCAATCCGGCGCCGGTGACTATAGTATTCGCGGTCAGCGCAGGGCCCGATGTCTCCATCACCCTGCCGACCAATAGCGTCAAGCTCACAGGCGTCGCTACAGTACAGAACACGGCTGTCTCCGTCACTGCCTGGAAACAGCTCAGCGGTCCCAATACAGCTACCATCACCAATGGTGGCACCATTACCCCCACCATCAGTGGCGTGGTAGCGGGTAGCTATGTCTTCCAGGTGGCCATCACCAACAGCGCCGGTACGTGGACTTCCGACCAGATGACTTTAACCGTCAATCCGGCGCCGGCGACCCCCGTCTTCACCGTCAGCGCAGGCCCCGATGTCTCTATCACCCTGCCAACCAGCAGCGTCAAGCTCACTGGAACCGCCACGGTAGAATATACGACCCTCTCCTCCTGCGTCTGGAAACAGATCAGCGGCCCCAATACAGCCACCATTACCAATAGCGGCACCATCACCCCCACCGTCGGTGGCGTGATAGCAGGCAGCTACGTTTTCCAGGTCACCATCACCAGCGCCTCCGGTACATCGACTTCCGACCAGATGACTTTAAAGGTCAACCCAGCGCCGGTAACCTCCGTATTCACGGTCAGTGCAGGCCCCGATGTTTCCGTTCCCCTGCCGGTCACCAGCATACAGATCAAAGGCGTGGCCACAGTACAGGGCGAGACGGTAGCCTCCTGCAAATGGAAACAGGTCAGCGGTCCCAATACAGCCAATATGACCAACAGCGGCACCATCGCTCCCACGGTCAGCAACCTGGTAGCCGGTAGCTACGTCTTCGAAGTAGATATGACCAGCACATCCGGTAAGTCTGTATCCGACCAGATGACACTGACGGTCAACGCAGCTGCGGTAACTACCGTATTCACCGCCAATGCAGGCCCCGATGTCTTCATCACCCTGCCCACCAACAGCTGGAAGATCGTAGGCACCTGTATCGTAAAAGGTGTGACGATATCCACCTGCAGATGGAAACAGGTCAGCGGCCCAAGCGCATCCAACATCTCCGGCGGCGGATCTATCAGCCCGGTAGTAAGCAATCTCATAGCAGGTACCTATATCTTTGAAGTAGATATCACCAGCACAGGAGGCCTCACCGCCACCGACCAGATGATGCTCAAGGTCAATCCGGCCAGCGCTTCCTACTCCGGTAGCACGACGGCCCCCAACGGCCCCGGCATCGCAGACAGCACGGCCAGCACCGCCGACCTCAAGCTCTATCCCAACCCCGTAACAGTGGGACAGCAGATGGTAGTGGAAGGCCAGGGTCTGAAGACCGGCACGGTGAAGATCGTCATCTACGACCTCAGCGGCAGACAGGCAAAACAAGTGGTCGTGGAAAATACATCGGACAACTATTTCCGGCAGACCATATCCATCGACGGACTGGCAAGAGGTATGTATGTACTGACGCTGTCCAGCGGTAACGAGAAACCGAAACTATTCAAGTTCGTAGTCCAATAAACTCGATAAACAAAAAAAAGGCCCTCCGAACGGAGGGTTTTTTTTTACTCTCTTACCCGGTGAGAAATGATGATCAGGATGAACACACCCAGAACTATAAAAATACAAAGAGATAAAAAGTGGATACCTTGATAACGCCGCTCCTTCTTATCGAGCTCCGCATCCCGCAGAACATCGATAACCTCATCATCCGGATGCGACCGTTGCGCCAGACGGGCCCTGATATAAAGGACAAAACTGATAATGGTAATGATCGCGCTGACAATGGCGAGTATCGCCAAAATGGTGAGTAGCATGTACATGCGGGAATTGTGCAACCGCAAAAATAGCCCAATTCCCGCATATCGCTAATGTCTGAGGCCTTCGTCGGACCTGCTTCGACACGGTCCTCCTCGGTCGGAACCTCCGGTTCTGGACGAGCTCCTTCCAGTCGCTCCTAGCCCGCCTTTTTGGAAGAGCTATAGTCGTTTTTCAACAGCCACTGCAGCACCTTCTCCCGCTGATCACCCTGGATAATGATCAGACCGTCCTTTACAGAACCACCCGTGCCACAATAACCCTTTAATTTCTTCCCAAGATCCTCCATATCCTCCTCCTTCCCTATAAATCCCTCGACAAGCGTCACCGCCTTGCCGGCACGTTGCTTCGTATCCAGCCTGACACGCAGCTTTTGCGCTCGCGGGGCCAGCGTCTCTTCATGGGAGATCTCTTCCTCCATTCTAAAATCCGGGTCGGTGGAATAGACAATGCCGCTGGAGTTGGGTTTCTTCTTGTTCATGGGTTACTTAATTATTTATTGATGATGGCTTTCAGGCTAAGGTCGAGGCTCCTGGCCTGGTGGATAAGCGCGCCAATGCTGACATAGTCGACGCCTGTACGGGCATAGTCCTCTACATTGCTCAGATTGATACCGCCGCTGGCTTCTGTCTCATACCGCTCGCCTATCAGCGCCAGGGCCTTGGATAACTGGCGGGGCGTAAAATTATCCAGCATGATGCGGTCCACCAGTCCGACGTTCAGCACCCGCTCGACATCTTCGATACTACGCGTCTCCACTTCTATCTTCAGATGGGGCTTATAGGTATTTCTATAGACATTCGCCTTTTCAATGGCTTTTTCCAGACTGCCCGCATAGTCGATATGATTATCCTTCAGCATCATCATATCATAGAGGCCAAACCGATGATTGATGCCGCCACCGATACGAACAGCCTCTTTCTCCAGCAGGCGGAAGTTGGGAGTGGTCTTGCGGGTATCCAGCACCCGGGTCTTGTACTTCTGTAATTTGTCCACGTACTGACGGGTGAGGGTGGCAATACCGCTCATACGCTGCATACAATTGAGGATAAGCCGTTCACATTGCAGGATAGTATGGACGGATGTTTCCGCCTCAAAGGCATCTTCGCCATCACGCATGACATCCCCATCCTGCTTGAAAGGAGTAAAAATGGTGGAAGGCTCTTTTAGCCTGAATATTTTCTCGGCTATCTCCATACCGGCGAGAATGCCATCCTGCTTGATCTTAAGGACAGCCTTGCCTTTTGCATCGGGGGGAATACAGGATATAGTGGTATGGTCGCCATCTCCAACATCTTCCCGCAAGGCAGATTCGACGAGGAACTGCAATTGTTCATCAAAAGTGGACATGCGGCAAAGATAATAAAGTCTGTCTTTTAGACTGTCAGAGGTTGTTCGCGGGAGGGATACTGCACTTGGGAACAGCCGGGGCGGTCTGCACTTTATTGTGCCACCTGGAATCGGAGCTCCTGCAGTAAAAGCCGGTCGCCTTTCTGCTTGATAAAAAGAGTGGTCCTGTAATCGCCATTGCGGGTCTGCAGAAGACCTATGCAAAATTCCGATCCGCCATTCTCACCTTTATTCTTGATAAAGAAATTTCGGACAACATTGGTGTTGAAGAAGTCCCGAATGATCATCTCAGCCTGGCTTTTGCTGTAAGTATCGCTTTTCTCCGGGAGGGAAATATCTACCCTTGTATCGAGGTAGCGGGATAGTGTATTGATGTTTCCGGACCGCATGGCGCCGGTAATGTCGTCGATACTGTAGTCAGGTCGGAATGATACCAGGACGAGCGTAAGTATCATTAGCGCTAATCCAAGGACGCTTTTCATATAATAGAATATTAGTCGACCTGCCTAGTCCCAAATCTATGCCAAATATGCTCCTGGGGTTAAAAATACCATGAACAGGGTAGATTGACGGGGGGTTATACGTACCTTTGCGGCTCCAAACAGCGATTTATGTCAAAAAAGAAAGTCATTCTGGTGATCATGGATGGCTGGGGACTGGGCCAAAAAAAGTCCTCGGATGCCATCCAGCACGCACGTACACCCTTTGTAAGCTCGCTTTATAAGCAATACCCCAATACGACGCTGGTAACCTGCGGAGAGGCAGTAGGCCTGCCGGAAGGTCAAATGGGCAATTCCGAAGTCGGTCACCTGAACCTCGGCGCCGGCAGGATCGTCTACCAGGAGCTGCAGCGTATCAACGTAGGCATCCGGGAAGGCTCTTTTGCGAAAAACCCGGTATTATTGAACGCCATCCGTGGCGCCAAAGCCAAAAACAAGCCCCTGCATCTGCTTGGCCTCGTCAGCGACGGAGGTGTACACAGCCATATCAACCACCTGATGGCCATCGTCGATGTCTGCCAAAAAGAAGGTCTTGATGACGTATATATCCACGCATTTACTGATGGCCGGGACACAGACCCCAAAAGCGGCCTTGGATTTATCAGACAATTACAGGAACACTTGAACAGGACAGTGGGAAAGATCGCAACCGTCAGTGGCCGTTATTATGCCATGGACCGCGACAAGCGATGGGAACGGGTTCGCCTCGCATACGACGCAATGGTGAAAGGCACAGGAGAAAAGGCTACCGATGCCCTGGCCGCAGTTGAACAGGCCTATGCAGCAGGCGTCACGGATGAATTCATCAAACCCACCGTCATTGTGGGAGAAGACCAGCAACCGCTGAAAACCATAAGGGACGGGGATTTCGCGCTGTGCTTCAATTTCCGGACAGACCGCTGCAGGGAGATAACCCAGGTACTCACACAGACGGATATCCCCGAACAGGAAATGAAAAAGCTTTCCCTGGATTATACTACGATGACGCAGTACGACCAAAGCTTCAAAGGCGTTCATGTAATATTTGAGAACGATGACCTGAAAAATACACTGGGTGAAATCGTCGCAGCCGCCGGTCTCAAACAGATACGCATAGCCGAAACAGAAAAATACCCACACGTAAGCTTCTTCTTCAGCGGTGGCAGGGAAGTGCCCTTCGAAGGAGAAAAAAGACTGATGATCCCATCCCCCAAAGTCGCCACCTATGACCTGCAGCCGGAGATGAGCGCTTTCGAACTGACGGAGGCTATACTGCCCGAAATACAACAGGGATCTGCCGACTTCATTTGTCTCAACTTCGCCAATACGGATATGGTGGGACATACGGGCGTCTGGGAGGCAGCCGTCAAGGCAGCCGAAACAGTAGACCAGTGCGTGGAAAAAGTGGTAAAAGCCGCACTGGACAATGGTTATACCGTATTTCTCACGGCCGACCACGGAAATGCCGACTTTATGATCAACGACGATGGCAGCCCCAATACAGCCCATACCCTGAACCTGGTGCCCTTTTTCATCATCGACAGGGAATGGAAAGGCAAGGTCAAACCAGGCAAGCTGGGCGACCTGGCTCCTACAATATTGACTATCATGGGGTTACAAATACCCCCCGAGATGACAGGCGAAATTCTGATCTAAAAATACGGGAGGCGCCAGCCTCCTTTATTTTTAAGCATGCAGCTATGCGTCATAAAAATTGTCTAAATTACAGGGCAACCAATTCCGGTGACTATATGACCGAAGAAGCCATTTTACAAGGCTGCTTAAAGAACTCGGCGGCTGCCCAGCGGGAACTGTACAATCGTTACAGCCCCAAAATGCTGGCAGTCTGTTACCGGTTTGCTCACAACAGAGAAGACGCGGAGGATATGTTACAGGAGGGATTCATAAAGGTCTTTTCACAAATGCACACCTTCCAGAACAAGGGCGCATTTGAAGGCTGGATACGGAGGATCATCGTCCACACCTGTATCAACAACCTGAAAAAGAATAAACGCTTTAACGAAAGCCTGGATATTGTCCACGCCAATGGGATCCAGATACGGGAAGAGAGCGTTCCTTCCATCGTACAGGCCAAACAGATCGTAGAATGTATACGTATCCTGCCCATCGGCTACCGCACCGTACTCAACCTGTACGCCATCGAAGGGTACTCTCATAAAGAGATCGCGGATATGCTGGATATTGAAGAGAGTACCAGCCGTAGTCAGTACACAAGGGCAAAACAGATGCTGGAAGATATTCTGATCAAGAAAAAGATACTACCAAAACCAAGAGAAAAACAGACCTGGCTGTTTGCTATCCGTTAAATGAAATCCAAACCAATGAAAATGTCACTAAAAATGTCTGATGATGAAGGAGAGCAACTTCTATAGTGATGAATTTGAACAACTGCTAAGGGAGAAAACAGAGCAATACAAAATGTACCCCTCTGAGAAGGTATGGAAGGGTATCCATGGTTCATTGCACACTAAGAGAAGATGGTTCATATCAGGTATGTTCCTTTTGGTCACAGGCATTCTCTACTTTGCAGGCAAAGACCTGCTCTATCCATCTAAAACAGAGCTTTCCAAACGTTCAATAGCTTCAACACACACACCTGCCGATGTCCCGGGCTCAGACGATGGAACTACCTCACCCCTGACAGCCGCATCCGGACAGCGTCATACGGCCTCTATAGCCGGCCGTCACAGCGGACAAAACACCGACGACCAGTCCTATAAAGAGATCAATATCGGGCTCATCGATCCTGCCGTCAGCCGGAGGGATATTTCTGAAATGCTCAGCCAGGTGGTCGCGCTTCCCGCCGAACCGCCTTCTATTCCTCTTATAGCCGATCTTCGGATGCCCTCTCCCACAGCGGCCCCTGCAGAAGAGAACGCAATGGCGCAGGATGCAGGCAAGCCCGGATCAGCCAATAACCTGGCAACAGTTGCCATAGCGGACAGGTCCACCAGCTTTGTTTCGACCCCTCCTGCCTCTTC
>Ga0105240_10013978_pt1 | contig 10987 bp, 13 predicted proteins | sample KBSC54metaG_FD_80426 | JGI IMG/M metagenome (GOLD analysis project Ga0105240, IMG submission 80426) | Corn rhizosphere microbial communities from Kellogg Biological Station, Michigan, USA - KBS C5-4 metaG | ecosystem: Host-associated > Plants > Roots > Rhizosphere > Soil | place: Michigan, USA...
CGAGCGTGCGTGTGGCCACGGAGTTGGGCGTCGCGCGTCAGACGCTGCAGCGTTGGCAGGCCTGGTGGCTCGAACAGTTCCCGCTGACGCCGCTGTGGCGCGCAGCCTGTGCGCGCTTCATGCCGCCGGTGCCCACTGAGGCGCTTCCGGGCGAATTGATGCACCGCTTCACCGGCCCGGCGCACGAGGCCTTGACGCGACTGCTGGTCTGGCTCAGCCCGGTGACGGTTCGCGGCGCAGACCCTGCTGCGATCGAGCTGCGCGAGGGTTGTTGAGCACCCGCAGAAGACGCCCGTAGCCAGGCCCGGTGAGGCTCCATAGCCTTGCGTGCAAGTCGCACCGCCGATGGTGCGGCCTCATCTGGAGCTTTGCATTGACAACGCTTGCCGATCCCCCGAAGCGTGATCGATGGGCGCGCCTGCGCTTCTCGATCATCGGCCCCTTGCTCGCCGCTCCTGCCGGCCCCCGGGAGTTGAACGGCGCCTTCGCGGCGCTGGCGGCCAAGACCTGGCGCCATCCCGAGACGGGCCTGGTGTTAGCGACGGTATAGATCCGCCTCTATTCGCCGGCGAGGTAGCGGTTTTGAGTTGTGCATCGAGTCGCGACGGTGGATCGAGGCTTTGAAGTGGGCAGTGCCCCGAGAGGGGCACTGCTGATTTCGGCGACGACATTGGCGGCGATGGCCGTCGCTCGCGCGGCGATCAGAACGGCAGCTCGACGTCGAAGTCCGGCATCGGGCCCTCGGGCACGAGCTGATCGCGCCAGGCCTGCTGAACCTGAGGCCCGTAGGCGGCCCACAGTGCTTGACGCATGGCGTGCAGGCATTCGAAGACGGCGAGCGCCTGCTCGGGCGTCCAGTGCAGCGGCACGACCGGCGCTGGCGCTGGCGCTGGCGCTGATGTTGCCGATGACGTGGGGCCTGGGGTCATTTTGCGGACTTGCGTGATCGCGCCGCCGCGGTCTTGGTGGCACGCTCGGCCTGGCGCTGCGCCTCGCGCTCCTCGGCTTCCTTCTGGCGGTACGACGCGCCGTCGATGCGCACGACCTCGGCGCGGTGCATCAGCCGGTCGACGAGCGAGACCACGCACGCGGCGTTGGGGAAGACCTCCCCCCAGTCGGCGAATCGTCTGTTCGTTGTCACGATGGTGCTCTTGTGAAGATAGCGGCGGCTGACCAGTTCGAACAGCATGTCGGCATGACGGTTGGAGTACGAGAGGTAGCCGACCTCGTCGATCAAGAGCAGATCCGGTGCGGCGTAGTGCTGCAGCCGCCGGCGCAGCGCCGAATCGCTGTCGAGCGCGGCGAGTTCGCCCAGCATCTGGCCGGCCGTGGTGAAGAGCGCCGTATGGCCTTGGAGCACGGACTGGTGGGCGATGTTGAGCGCCACCATCGTCTTGCCCACCCCGTTGGTGCCGAACAGCACGACGCTGCTGGCGTCGGCCAGGAATTGCAGCCCCATCAACTCCTCGATGGCGGTGCGGTCGCACTCCTCGGGCCAGCTCCAGTCGAAGTCGGCCAGCGGTTTGAAGCGGCCCAGGTGGGCCTCGCGCAGACGCCGCTCGAGGCTGCGGTGAGCGCGCTCCACACTCTCCCAGCCCAGCCATTGACGCACGCGCTGTTCGGTCTCGGGCTGCCCCATCAACTCGTCCCAGTGGGCCAGCAGTCCGTGCAGGCGCAGCTCGAGGGCCTGCGCACGCAACTCGGCGTGCGATGTTCCCGGCAGGCCAGGAGTGTTGGTCGCTTCAGTCATCGTCGGTGTCCTTGGGTGGGTCGTAGCGGCGGTCGTAGGACGCCAACGACTGCGTGCGCATCGGCGCGTCGCGTCGCGTCACGTGCTCGGGCAGCGCCAAGGCCAGCGGAGGAGGCGAGCCCGTGCGTTCACGCGCACGCTCCAGCGCAAGGCGCACGGCGTTGGGATGGGGCACATCGCGGCGACAAGCCTCGAGCAGCGCGGCCTGCAGCGCCGGCGCCCCGTATTGATCGAGCAGACGCAGCAGCGCGGCGGTGATTTGCCCCAAGTTGTGGCCGCGCTGGGCGGCCATTTGCAGCAACGCGGTGGCCGCGGGAGCGACCTGCGCGAGCGCGTCGCAGCCGCGGTGCGCGCGCGCCCGGCGCTTGTGCTCGACCAACGCCTGCACGTGCGAGGCATCCTCGATCACCTGATGCCGATCGAAGCTGCGCGGGTGGTTGGCCAGCTCGGCGATGCCGTCGAGGATGCGCACGCGCTGCTCATCTGCCAGCACCGACACTGTCCGTAGCACGTGGGTATGCGGCACCGAGTAGTCGTTCCAATCGAAGCGCACGTACGGCGACTTGGCCACCGCGACATCCAGCCGCTCGCCGAGCGCGTAGCCGGTGGCGGGCAGCCCGAGCAGGTGAGGCTGCTCGACCGCGAAGGCCTGGCGCACGCTCAACGCGTCGTCCTCGGGCCAGGAGCGATCGAAGGCCCGGCCCTCGCACCAGTGGCGCGCCTGCGCATTGAGATCGGCCACGTCGACGAAGGTGCGAGCGGCGAAGAAGCTCTTGCGGATGAAGTCGATCTGGCGCTCGACGCGACCCTTCTGATTCCCGCGGGCGACGGCCACCGGACGCGGCTCGAAGCGGTAGTGTTTGGCGAAGGCCAGCAACTCGGGATTGAATCGAACCGTGTCGTCCACGCGTTCGAGCACGACGCTTTTAAGGTTGTCGTACAGGAGGGTTCTGGCCAGTCCCGAGAATGCGTTGAATGCCTCGACGTGCCCGCGCAGGAAGTTGTCCATCCGGGCGTTGAGGAAGTAGCGCAGGAACACTCGCCGCGAGTAGCTCAACACGGCCACGAAGCCCATCAGGGGACGCCGTGTGACCACGGCACTGCGCCACACGCTGTGCGATCACGCCGCGGGCAACTACCGCATCCTCACCACGATGGCGGCCGAACTCCTGGCCGCGGCAACGCAGCGCGAATTGCCCCAGCTCGACGAGAAGCTCTACCTCGAAGTCTTCGCCCAGCCGGAGGCGCCCGCGCCCCGGCGAACAGCGGCGCGCCGTTGATCACCATCGCCATGACCACCGACCCCCACGATCACGCCGCCGCCGACATCCCGATGCCTCGGCTCAGCGACGACGCCGTCGTCCAGATCCATGACTTCATCTCGCACTTCCTCGACTTGTTCGAGGCGCGCTACGGGGATCAGATCCATCGCTACTACGACGACCGCTCGGCGCACAACATGATCGGCCCCGAGCCCTCGTCAATCATCGACGACCCGCCGTTCTGATTCCGGCATTGTTCAACGCCGAGCGTCGCCAGCTTCAACGCTGCCGGCGCTCTTGTTCATGGTCGTGATGGCCATCGGGATATTGAACACGAACGCGTTGCTCGCCTGTCCGATGTTCACGCTACGCGATGGTCGATGACCATCACCGATCTCGATCATCGGTCCATCAAATTGAGTGATCACACTCACATGAGCGCGGTGACCCGGCCGTCGGCATCGAGACGCTGCGGGCCTGGCTTCATGGGCTGCTGCGGAGTGGCCGCTGCATCTTGTACTGCATCGAGCGCGCATCGTCGATCGCCAGCGTCCTACCGGGCGCGTCCAGCATCCCTGCACCAATGCAGTTCACACCGGACGCACGCCCGTGCCGGCGCTCAGATGTAGGTGATCTCGTCCTGGTTCAGATGGCCGAGCGAATTGAAGCTGTGCAGCGACATGCCGTCCGGCGAGAAGCGGAACTCGCTGATGGCGCTGTTTCCGATGGAAAACCCCAACCTCATCGCCTGGCTACCGTCCAGCCCGAGCGCCCGGCGCGTCGTCATCGCGATCGGGCCAGCGGAGGTGACCACGGCGACCTGCCCTCCCGACGCCGCCACCCGCGCGAGACCGTTGCGAATGCGCGCTTCGAAGTGTTCGAACGATTCCTCGCTGCCGACGTCGACACGTCCGTTGGCCCAGGCATCGAGTACGCGCGCCACGACAATTTTGCTCGGGGCGGCAAGGCCCGGCGCACGGCGATGCCCGGCGGTCACGGGACCGGGTTCCGGATCGTGCATCGGCTCGAGCTGTGGAAGCACCTGTTGCATCAACGGGTCCATCGCCAGCTCGCGGAATTCTTCGACGATCGTCGGCGGCGGGAGTCGACAGCCCAGCCCGGCAGCTACCTCCACCAAGTGACGCGCAGTGTCGATCTGGCGCTTCAGCGGCCCGCACCAGAGCGCGTCCAGGCGGATCGACCGGCTCGCCCACCAAGCGCCAAGACAGGCCGACTGGCGGACGCCCAAGGCGGACAGCTGGTCGTAATTGCCTGACCCGAATGAGGCCTGTCCGTGACGCACCGCGAGCAGTTGGCAAGTCACGAGGCCGTGCGGCCGCGTCGGGTCCATGTAGTGCACTGCCCGGTCGCGCTCTCGTCCTTCAGGACTTCTTCAGCTGCGTCCGACCATGGCGCCGGCCGGCGCGGACCCGAGGTAGACCTCCAAATCCAGGCGCGCCCGCCTGGAAAGGTGCGTGCGCACCCGAGCCAACCCTTCTTTGGCGCGCGGGCAACCGCGGGCATCGAGCGCATGCAGGTCGTCCAGTGTCGGTATGAAGCCTTCGCTGAGCGAGCGGTGCAGGCCGAGCAGTTCGTCGTAGGCCTGCACCGCGGGCACCGCGTCGCCCTGCGCACGCCGTCCGCGTTCGTGGACGCGGTGTGCCTCGGGTGAGTCTGGGCTTGCGAAGAGCGCCGCCAGCTGGGCGAACAGCCTCTGCATCTCGTCAGCCTCCCGAGCCAGCAGCTGCTGCTCGACGGGGATCAGCCGGCCTGCCCAGTGGAGCACCGCCAGACACATCTCGGCCTTCTGCCGGGCCAGCGGATCGGCCACGTGCGGCAATACGGTGCTCTTGAGCACCTGTTCGACCGACGCGATCAGATGCTTCGCATTGGGAGAGTCATACATGCGCGCATTCTCCGGTTCAGGCTGGGTAGTGGAGAAGCTGCGAGAGCGTCGCTTGCGCCCCGATGGCTTCGGCCAGGAAGTAGGTCTTCGTGATCTCGTCGTGTTCTCCGAGCAGGCCCCTGCGGATCGACGCATACGGGCCGTAGCTCACGTCCGAGTGGCTGAATGCCGTGAAGTACTCGAGCTCCTCCTCGGTGACATCAAACCCCGTCAGGCGGTTGTAGTAGCCCAGGTAGCCGCCGTCGCGACGCACGCTGCGCACGAGATTCGTGCCGGCCATGGCCTGCTCGAAGTAGCGGAACCAGGCCAGGTCCTCGCGCGGGTCGCCCACGTGGGCGCGCTCCCAGTCGATGAGACCGGTGATGCGGCCGTCCTGCGTGATCAGGTTGTTGGGATTGAGTTCGCCGTGCACGACCACCAGGGGCAACGGCCGCGGCTTGTGCCGGCGCAGCGACAGGAAGCCGTCGTAGATGATCGGCAAGGTGTCGAAGGCAATGTCCTGGTAATGCCGCCGCCAAGCGTCACAGCTCGAGTCGATGTAGGCGTCCCAGCTGTCGGTGCGCACGCCCCATCCGTCGGGGTCGGACAGCATGCCATCGGCATTCAGCAACGAGGGCTGGGTCGTGTGCAGCTGAGCCATCAGCTCGACCACATGCTCGGCGATCGGCTCGACGTCCGCGGGCGCCAGCGCGGAGATCCGCGGATTGCCGGGCAGGTGTTCGAGCAGCATCGCCTGCGCACCGAAGAATTGTCCCTCGGCATCGACGAACAGGCTGCGCGGCACCGGCAGCCGCGTGTGCTGTTTCAGGCACGCCAGCAGCCGGTGCTCCACGGCGCGATCGTTGCGAAGGATCGCGGAGTTGTCGGGAGCGTTGATCCGCAGGATCAGTTTCTGCCGCTCGGTGCGGTTTCGATGCGTGAGCGTCACGTCGAGCGCGAACATGCGCTTGGACCAGCCCCCGACGATGGACTGCAGCGCGGCCACCTCGATGGACAGCGCGTCAGGCCAGACGCAAGCAAGGAAATGGCCAAGCCGTTGCCTGAAGTCGAGGTCTTCCGTCATTGATGGTCCTTCTTCCTGGTAAGCGACAACAGCCCCGCATGCGACGCGCTCCGAGCGTGGCGACCCGGGTCTGCTCCGAATCTATCGAGACCGCAAGCCTGCCCGTCGGCAAGCACTTCGTCCTGGAGCAGCGGAACGGGCTTGTCGCGGCGCCACGCCCCCGCCATCTGCTCGGTCGCCGAGCTGGCCGGCGAGCCCTGCCGAAACGTACTGCCCCAACCATCGTGACTGCGTCCTACCAAGTGGATGCGCGCATGCAGCGTCAAGGTGAAGCGACAGGCATCGTTCGCGACAAGGCCCAGGTGGCCCAGCGTTGTCGTCAATGTCTCGACCGCAGCAGGTGACAGCTTCAACTTGACGGCCAATTCCTCGATGGTGGCCGGTTCCTCGGCCAGGACGTTGAACAATCCGATCTCGATGGCCGCACCGACCGCCGGCATGATGCAAGACAACATCCGGATCTGCCGGACGGGAGTGTCATCGACTGGAGGCAAGGCGAGTGACATTCGATACTCTAGGGCCAGTTCGACAATGGAGTACTTCTGACCTCCAAGTGTCCTAACGCCGAGCCCCTTGCTCGGCGCGCGACGCGAAGTTGTCGTCCGGAAAGCGAAGGGGTTCCGCCGGAAACAGCACCACTCCTTGACGGTCTTGGCGCGCACGCCTTCATTGGCAGCTACCGGCCGTCGTGCGGACAATGCTAAATGCGCCATCGTCAAAGCCTGTGCCGTCACGACCCGCTGATGCCGCGCGCAATGTGGCCGCCGCTGTTTCGGCCCGACCGAATAGCGTGCGGTACGGACGCGCGGGGCCTCAGGCCGCGACCTGCATTGCGACCCGCGTGTCGACTGCGAAGAACGAGCGGAAGTCCATCCCGCCATAGCGCCACACGAAATCCTGCTTCCGGGCGGACAACAAGTCGTTGAGGACCGCGTCCGTCACCGGCACATAGGCATTGGAGGGCAGGAGGAAGATGTCCAGCTTCACCGATTCGGCATTGCCGTCCTTCCAGCTCCAGGTGGCCGTCACGGGATCTCGGACGAGAAGGTGGAAGCCGTGAGCGCTGCTGACAAGCGCGATCATGCGCTCGTGTGACTTGGCGGCACGGATGACGGCGTTCCCGACAGCTGCCGGATCGATCCCGGCATGCAAAGAGCATGCGTTGCGATCAACGGCTTGGCAGGGACATGGCCGCGTCTTCCCGCTCCCCATCCATTTCCGAGGAGGACATTGTTCGGCGACGAGTCGCGACAGGGAACGACGCCGCAGGCTTATCGCTTACGAGCCGACTACTTGAGTAATCGAAGCGTGCACAGGTCACTCACTCCATTGCCGTTCGTTCGTGCCGCCAAGGCATCAAGATCGTCATCAACGGTCAAATAACAACCACTCAAGTTGCTGTAGGCGCCGGACGCCAGTGCAAGCACAGTGGCGGCGCCCCGTTCAGGAGGCACGCTGCGTCCGCTCGCTATCTGGCGGCGAAACCATTCAGCGACCTGGTCACTTGCAGAATCCGGCTGGGTTTCAGCCGCAAGCAGCGCTTCAGTCATTCCAATCGCCAGCAGGCCAGGGTGAAAGGCGAAAACCGATACGCCATGCTCCTTGACTTCAATAGCGAGATTTTCGGAGAATTTTATAAGCGCACCTTTGGATACGGCGTAAGCGGAAAGGAGCGGCCAGCGATAGACGCCTGCATGACTGGCGATGTTAATGATTGTGCCGCTACGACGCGAGATCATGCCAGGCAATACGGCGCGGGTGCAAAGAAATGGGCCACGGACATTGATCTCGAAGGTGTTCCACCACTGAGTCGGGTCAATGTCCCATACGCTGCCGATTGGACCACCATCTCCTGCGTTGTTGACAAGCAGGTCGATGGATCCGAATTCCTCTTTAATTCGGAGAATGCCGTTCTTCACTGCTTCTTCATCGGCAACGTCGAAAGTGACGGCAACCGCCCGAGAACCCTCTGTCCGAATGAGATCAAGTGTTTCGTTCAAACGCTCGACCGATCTCCCGGTGACGGCAACAAGAGCACCTGCACGAGCCAAACATTGGGCGAATACTCGGCCGATGCCTCCGCTGGCTCCTGTCACCATTGCTACCTTGCCTCGCAGGTCAATTCTTTGTGGCAGCGGCATTCGAATACTCCCGTCAACGCGTTTCGAAAAGCTCGTTTTCTTGAGGGCGTCGGAAATGAAATTCAGGTGTCCGACCTCTATACAGGGCTTCGATTAACTGCGTATGCTCACTGAGCATACGCGCCAATTCCCCTCGTCACCGACCTTGATGATGTACTCGTGGCTTCCTGATCTCTCATGAGCTGGCTCCGTCAGCGGCGATGCGCTGCAGCATTAGGCACACTACAAGGCACGCCGTGCCTACCGGGCGCGAATTCATGTGCCATTTACCGAAGTCTGATCTCGCTGCCTATGCAGAGATCGCGACTATGCGCAGGTGCCGCCTCTAGTCGGCGGTGAAGATGCGGATTGGCGGCGCCGGCTGAACTCTATGAAAACGACTGAGCGGGCCAGTTCCACTCGGCACGTCCCGATCCAGGTCGCATCAGCGACCTGCCTGCGCGCCGGTGGCGGCGCTTCGGAACCGTAGGGGCCCTGCGATCCGGGATCCGAGCATCACTTCGTGGGTTACGGCATGGCTTCGCAACTGCCACCGACAAGCGCCACTGCCCAGTGCAACGTGCATTGACGGGCACTTTTGCCCCTTTTGTCGGGGAGTTTGGGAATGATTGAAGACGTGCTTGTGGTCGGCGGTGGCCCGGCCGGTGCTGCCTGTGCGCTGTAGGCCCATCAGCTAGGCCTGCGTGTACTGCTCGTCGAAGCTGGTCCGACCGTCGGTGGCCTTCAGCTGCGAAACCCGTATACCAACCGATGGATACCGGGTTTGCAGGGCAAGACCGGTCAAGAGGTCGCAGCTTCACTGCGAGCGCATCTGGAAGCGGCTGCGGTTCCTCACCTGGTGAACTTCACGGCGGCAAAGATCCAACGCAGCGCCGAGCATGCCGGCTGGGATGTGCCGAACGAGCGGGCCACCCATACGGCGCACTACGTCGTCATCGCAACGGGTGCCAAGCCACGGCGCGAAGGGTTTGTCGAGAACGACCGCGTCGGCATCGGGCCCGGCGTCACGACGGAGCGCCTCAACGTTGCCGACAAGCGCGTGGCCATTCTTGGTGGCGGCGACAACGCCTTCGACAATGCGATCTTCGCACTGCGACGCGGAGCACGCAGCGTCGACATCTATTGCCGCCGCGCGCCGCGTGCGCAGCCGATACTGCAGCGCGAGATTGCAGCGCAGTCGGTACACGTCGGTCCGTTCCAAGCGGACCAGTCGCGCATGACCGTCAACGGCACGCCGCACGACATCATCGGTGTCCAGTTCGGATACGAAGCCTGCATCCCCGGTGGGCTGCGCTTGCCGCTGCGCGATGGCTACATCAACGTCGACCGTCGCGGCTCGGTCCCGGAGTTCCCCAGCCTGTTCGCCGCCGGCGAGGTGACGAACTACTGGCACCCCTGCGTCACGACGTCGTACGCCCATGGCGTGCAGGTTGCCAAGTCCATCCAATCGGAGCTGCTGACAGTCTCATCGGCCGTCGTGTCGTCGCAGATGGACGTGCCGGCATCGCTCTTGGCTTCTGTTGCCTGAAGTCCCTCGCGCGGCCTGAGAATGAGGAGCGGTTATCGGGGCTGCCGACACTGCATGGAGACCTTAGGTCTAAGCATTGGCCGCGCTCCTGCGCTTCCTTCTGCCGATAGGACTTGCCATCGATGCGCACAACCTCGGCACGGTTCATAGGCCAATCGACGAGCGAGACGACGCAGGAGCGTCACTGAAGATCAGCGAACTCAGTGCTGATCCGAGTTTCGTGATCGCACGAGGCACCATCGTGACCGTGAACCTCAATCCGTGACTACGTAAGGCGCGGCGTTCGCCCTGAGGGCGCGCGGGCCCGCTTCGGCTAATCGACTTGGACTTCGTGTGGTGCGCTGCGGGTTCGGCGGGCCCGCACTAGGCATGAGCACATGCTTCGAGTACCCAGTAATAGCCCTCCATCGACACGTTCGCAGACGGCGGCGGATGATCCTGCCGCAGAGGATACCGCCCCTGGGCCGTCTGTCCGGCCGTTACAGCCGCAGTCCTGGCCACCCGCTCCTGAGCGATCATATGCTGGACCATCCGCTGAAACCATGCGGCGTCGGCGTAGCGCGATGCCGCCAAGCGGTCGTCGAATGCCATTTGGTGCCTACGGAATTCAGGGGATGCAGGCAGCACCTAAGGAGGTTCCGCCTTCAGCTGAGTTGAAAGACCTGCTCTCCCGCACGGCAATTGACTCCCGCTGACTGGCCGTCTGAGTCCAGCCGCAGAGATTCTGTGCATCCGGTGCATGCCACCGTTGAAGAGCTGCTCCAAGAAAAAGAATCCGCTCCACCAGTTGCGCTCAGCACAAACGTCTATTCCGGGGCACCAGCAAGTTTCCCCCCTAGACCTAGCGGTTGGCGGCTGGCGACTGCTCGTGCGAAGTCGCCTCAGGAGTTGATTGACGTCTTGAGGGCGTTCGGCGCCGGCATTCCCGTGTGTTCAGACAACGAGGCACCAGGTGTGCTGCAGGCTAGGCGGAAATTGTTTCGCGTCCACGACGGCAGCCGCGCCGGAGTGAATGACGAAGGACTGCAGCTGATCCGCGAGCTTGACGAAGCGGGCTGGGCGCCCGGGGCAATCGCCGTCCTATTGGGCATACACCCGCAAGCTATCGGGCAGGTCATGGATAGAGCAGGTCTCGACTGAATCCGTGACTGCGTGAGGAACGGCGTCCACACTGCGCCTCCGGCCGGAGTTGGGTACGGCAAGGCGGTTGCAACGTAATAGTCCGATGCACCCCGTTCTTGCCCCGCGCAGGGCGGATGGCCAGCATCTGACCTGAAGAGTGCGCCCGCTTGATGGTGTGCACCAGCAGGAGATGGTACACACCATGAAGACAGTGA
>Ga0105240_10013979_pt1 | contig 10986 bp, 12 predicted proteins | sample KBSC54metaG_FD_80426 | JGI IMG/M metagenome (GOLD analysis project Ga0105240, IMG submission 80426) | Corn rhizosphere microbial communities from Kellogg Biological Station, Michigan, USA - KBS C5-4 metaG | ecosystem: Host-associated > Plants > Roots > Rhizosphere > Soil | place: Michigan, USA...
CATGCGGAGTTTGCCGGTAACCTCGGTGTCCTGAACGTGTACCATTGCAACATTGACAGCACCGTTCTCCCCGGCCGAGCCGACGGCAATGGCGGCTCCGTCGTAGGATCCCTGCGAGAGAAGAACCTCGGTGTCAGTTGCAGCTCGTCGGAAGCGAAGGCGAAGGTCAAGCAAGGTGAATCGTCGCCCACTGATGTCGAAGATGCCCGTGCCCGGAGCTAGCTTCGCTCCTAGCCAACCCTCCTTGTTCGGGTGCGATTCGGAATTCCTTGCCAGTAGGTGATCGACGCAAGGCTCGCTGAGAATCCGATCGATAAACTGTCTCAGTGTTACAACGTTGTCGCCCAGATGTTTGAAACCTGTCCGTCGGGGAAGGGCGATCTGTATAGCGCTCACTTCAGTCGCGAATCCCGCAGGCATCGGCCCGGTCCCGGCTAGTTCGACGGAGGTGCCGATGTGTTCGTAGCGCACATCAGACACGACCAGTTTGGCGAGGTGACGGATCCGACTCGTCCAATCGAGTGACGCTGCTTCCTCGATTGTGAGCGCGGTAATTCCCAGGCACTTGGCTTCAAGCAAAGCATCAGCGCTGAATCCATGGCCCGCAACTGCGACCACGCGTTTCACATCCAGCAGACGATACTTCCCCCAAAGCTCACGAATCCACTCAACTGTTGCGCCACGTCCTTCATTTTGACATTCAATGCCGATTCGCAGCGGCGGACCCTCTCCTCCCAGCGTCACCAAGATATCAATCTCGGTCGGTCGGCTTCCCGCGCGATTCGGAAGCAAGACCGATTGTTCAACGACGGCGCCCAACGGAGCCAGCTGCTCCTCTATGAGGAAAATGATGCGTTGAAAGGCATTGGTCCGACGTGGCATCGACGTGTTAGCGCTGGTGAGCGCTATAGGCAATTGGTGACGAGCTCAAACAGTTTGCTTGCAGGAAGCGAAGTAATGCGCCTTGTTCTGCCAGCGTGGCTCCATCGCTACGGATGATAGCGGAGTAGGGAGACGACGACTGGTTGTGCCATGAGCAACGAAGCTGTTTACGCAGTGCGCCGCCGGGGCTTTCGTGTTGCTTTGCGCGGGACGTCGAGCGGCAGCCGCGACTGCAGTGCCAAGGACTCCTTCGGAGATCCAAAGGCGTTCAAAGTGTCAACGTCTGCAGACGTGAGCGCATTTACAAATTTTCGTCGCTTCGACACGTAGACAGCGACTGGCTTTTCCTCGCGCACGAGGTTCACAACGTTGGCTAGCGTGCCACGACTTTCGCCGTCCCAAAGCATGATCCCGCAATCGGCCTCGTGGGCCATTCGCTTGTCCTTTGCCGAAAAAAAGTCAAAGCCCTTGAGCCCCTTCGGCGTCTCGACATGCAAGAGCGGCCAGCAGCCTACGTTGTTTCGCGGCCTAACCCCAACGAAGTAGACGGTCACACGTGCATATTTCCAAGCAGCCAACTGAGCCTGGACTGCGCGGTCGGCTCCGTTTGCGTCGCCAACCAGTATTTGAAACTCACGATCAACAATCTCTCCAAGCTTTGATCGAATTTGACCATTGAGCTTCGAGATTCGACGGGAGCCGCCGATGAACACTTTCTTCATCTATTCGTCCGCGTTCGAGTAAGGGCTAGCGCGTACACCGACTTAGCACCCGATGCGCGAATGGCTCGGGCGGCTTCCTCCATACTTGCTCCGGAGCGATACAAGTCGTCAAGAAGCAGCACCGACTTTCCTTCCAGCCTTTCCCCCACAGCGGAGAAAGCGCCCGCAAGAGCCGCTTTTCGGTCATTGAGCTCAGTCATTGATTTCAGCTCTGGGGTTTCTCTGACCTTTCGCAGCGCCTTCGAATCATACGCAATGTCCAGCCGCCGTGCGACGGATTCGGCGATCAACGCGACGGGCTGAACTCTTCGCTGCTTGCTTGGCGGCAAGGGAACGACAATGTCGACCGGCAGTCTCTTTCGTGAGATGAAGTCAGCCGCAACCTGCGACAAGTGCTCAACTGGCGACGAGTCGCTTTGATACTTGAGCTGATATAGCAGCTCGCCGATCTCGGATCGAACCGTTTCATACTGAGCGTGGCCTTGCTCGTTGTATCCGAGGAATTCCGAGCTGACGGTGTGTTCGTCGAGCGTGAATCCGGCTTTCCACGGTCCCATGATGGCGCGGGGAGAAATCCTCATTCTCGAAGCCGATTGGCATCATCTCGCCGCGCCTGGAGTCGGATTCGAATAGCCCCTTCGTTTCGCATCCGGCTACGCGCAAGTCGTCGCCAAAGGTCGTCGTTCGACAGGTCACGCCACATACGACCAATACTAACGACAAACTGCTCCACTCCTGATGCAACTCGCAAGGTGGATAAGCTGAGGCCGGATTCGCACCTTCCTTTCGGCCCATTGGCGACGTTGCTGGCTTGGCCCAACTCGCAAACGGCCCATCGGCGACCGTTAGGCTCTCGTACTATGACCATAATGAACCCCCATGCTTTACAAGGTGGTACGACTAACTAGCCCGTATCCTGCTGAGCAGCCTGAACTAACGCTCCCAATCGCAGTACACAACCTGAGCCCTCCTTCCACAAGACATTCGAGCCGGACTCACTCGTCCGGATCTACGCCGTCACCGATCGCCCAGCCCAGCATCCCGAATATGAGCGCCAATCCGGGCCCGCCTAACAGAGCGCCCATGCTAACGCCTGTCGCCGCGCCGGCCCACGCATTTTGGCTCTTCGTCGCCTGGTAACGCGCCGGGCTGAGCGGCGCACGTCTGCGACCGTTCGACGCGCGAGCAGTGCGCGTGGTAGTCGTTGACTTGTCGAGGTTACAGGGAATGCATGCGGCCCTGAGGTTGTTTCCGTGGTTTGTGCCTCCGCGCGCGATGGCAACCGAATGGTCGACGTGCCAAGCTCCGTGACCGCCATAGCGGCCGTAGTTCCAGAAGCTGAGTTGTTTGTGGCAGATGTGACACTTGCCGCGCGTCCGCTCGAAGATGTCACGCCGCCGATTGACGTTGATAGATTGTCGCCTTGCCATAAGGAGCCGTGGTGAAAGGTTCAAAACCTTGCTTCTGTGCCGCCGGGATTAGTAGTCGGAGCAGGCACCTCGCTACCATGCGATATCGCGTCCGGGCTTCCTAACTCCGTCTGAAGAATCGAGATCGTCGGCTTCAGTGACGTGATCCGGATCGCCTGCGACAACACCAACGCTCCGGCGCAGGCACCCACAAAGGGCACCGCGACGCTTGCGGATGCGAGCGTGAACGCGCCACACTGATCGCTCAACTCAGAGTATGGCTCCGTCGTAAGCAGTCGGTCGTGCGACGCTGATGTTAGGCCGACTGTCCATGTATGTTGATCACTCGAGCGGATAACACGAACTTGAATAACTTCGAAGTCCGAGGCCGAGTGACCAAGGCCTGCGTCGACCAAATACGGGAAGCGAGCTTGAGCTACGGCAATCCGCGGTACAACATCGTCGAGAGCGGTGAGAACGATCGGTGGACGACTTGTATCGATTTCACGGTCAACAGTAAAGCGTCGTTCGATAATCTCCGAGCGCCAACCGAGAGCATCCGCCCAAGCCGCGGCGACGCGCGTCTTGCGCGATCTGACCTCACGCGCAGAGGTGATCAGTCCGGTGCCAACGTTCTCGTCGCCGACGTCCTGATAGTCCTGCAATACCAACTGAGTTCCAGCCGGAAGGAATCCGAGGTTCCATAGATACCCCTGGCCAACATGCCCGAGGCCTACGATCCACAATTTTTTCGGGACGTACGCGACCGTTGGTCCCACGTCGCGTAAAGACGTGTGCATCCAAGGTTCCCAGAGCGAAATAACAGACTCGCGACGACCGGCACGCGACTCGCCGCGGACTTGCGCGAAGACCTCGCGAACCGACAACGCACCGGCGAAAACACCGGCGAGCGGATTCAGCGAAGATCCAAGCGGAACTGCATCCCATCTTGGTCTATAACCGGCGAGCCAGCCATCCCACCAACACCGGACCGCGAATGGCGTAGATGACTGTTGGACGCCGACAAGAATTTGATGCGTGGCTTGACCGTCTCGGGATATCGTGGCGCCTAAGGAGCTACAGGCAGCCATCAGGGAGCGACCAATCGGGAATCGGTGGTTGTGCAGGGCAGGGTCGCTGGGACAGGAGACACTGATTTGGCCGAAGCACTTCATGGCCGTCGCGACAGCTGTAAGTACAGCTGCTTGTCCGGCCGGTGTCGTCGCCTGTTCACCATCGATTGAAATGGAAAGGCGCACGCACCGGAGGCGTTGCTCTGCTTCGGCGAATCCAACCCCATCACTCGAATCCGTCAGTACCTTGGTAATTCGGGACATCACCATCGATGGCATGGTCATCTAGGACAGCCTGAAGAATCGTTCACCTCGCCGCGTCTGATCGACCCAGTGTGCGTCGCCGAGATACTCGAAGATCCCAATTTCGTTAGGCATGCACCGGCCGACGGCGTAGTTTGGCAAGATGAGCGCGATATGGCCGGCGCGCGGCATGACGGGGTTCTGCTGGTCCGATCGGCTTTGGGTTGCGCGACCCGGGTGTACGTGAACGTCGGCAACGACATCACAGTCCAACGTGCGACACCTGGCCCAGAGGGCGCCAAGTCGGCTGCCGGCGAAGTGGACGATACCTGTGTCGAGCGCGTGGGGATCGATGTCGTCATAGAACACAAACGCTCGTATCCGACGTCGCCCGAATCTTGTCCTTCCGAGAAGAAAGGCACCGCTTTCGCGCGTGTGTTGGCGCGTTCGCAGTTCCAGCTCGCGAACGCCGGAGTCCCAGAGGCGACGGTCACAGGTTAGGCGAAGCCGCTCGCGTGGCCGCCAGCCAACAAGCTTGGTCAGTATTGAGCGCATAAAGGTGTTCAGCGATGAACGTGATCTCTCTATCCGGGCGCCAGGCCTCATCCGGTCGCTTGCTGGCCCAGGCGTGATGGTTTGCAGCGCCCCTCTGCCACGCTCTGTAAACGCCTCCGTGCCGGCCAGGTGTCTCGAACCAGTCCTTCAATGCGTCCACGAATTGTGGCGCGCCTTTCGTCGGAGGTGGAGGACGGACGCCGGCGTCGCAGTCCCATCGCTCGACGTACGGGCCCGTGGCCGGATAGTCGTCGCAGAGCAGATGATAGTCCGATACGAATTCGACTTCTGTCGCGGGATCCCGCCCCGCGACTCGAAGATAGAGATGCGGGAACTCGTACCTCATCTCCGACCACCTGCCAACTTCCATCGCGGCCAGATACCTAACCGAAGCGCGGTGCTGGTCGAGTGCTATTTGAGCTGGATCCATCGGGCGGTTAGCCATTCGTGAAGTCCCTGAGGGTCAGATCAAGCACCAGGCTGCAGTCGTGCCTAACCAGGTACCGACTGATCGTCGAGTCGCGCGCTAAGGGTTCTTCGGTCCCCGGCAGAATCAGGTTCGCCTTGGCCTGCGCGGCGGCATCCAGGTGGAACTCCTTGCTTCCCGCAGCCCACTTCAAGACGCGCATGATCGTAGCAGCGGGCGAGAACTTTCTGTGAATCGACTCTCGCTCGAATTGCACCGTGACCTCGACATGCGTGCACTTGCTAACGATCACGGCGAGGGCAGAGCGCCGTTCGAGATCTCCCGCGAGCTCTTGCTCCGCATCGCGCTCGAACACGTGCGCCTCTTCACCGAGTGCGCCGATTTCCCGAATGGCCGCGAGCACTGCTGCGAGTTCGCGACTACGGACCTCAACGTTCTTGGACGTCTTGGTGCCCTCGACTTCGACATCGACAATCAGATCGCTCATCGGTCGGTCCTCAGCTGTCGTTGAATCCGGAGCGTGACGATCGTCGTGTCCGGTCAAAACAGTATGAACGCCGCCTGTTTAGATGTCAAGTTGTGCACGCGTACCGTACAACTTTGCACGCAAAGGAGTACTTGACACGGGACGCACTTGACCTCAATTTGGAAATCGATGCCGCGCAAACGCGACACTGAGGGCGAGACTTTGAATCGCCGCGTGCACGCCGGGTTTGGTCGCCGGTTAGCGGCTGCTCGCAACCGCCTACAGCTTCATCAGGCGGAGTTGGGCGAACGGATGGGCCTGTCGAGGACGAGTATCAGCAACATCGAGCGAGGTGCACGTGCAGTGTATCTCGACCAAGTCTATCAGGCTTGCAGCATCCTACGCGTTGACGTCGCCGAACTCCTACCGTCGGTGAGTGAAGTATTCCCGGCGAGTACCGTCCACACGGCGACCGATGAGCGTGCCCCAGATGATGCGCTCACGCGTCAAGTGGCGCGGATAGAGAGGAAGCTGGAAAAGGCAAACTCACGCTCCACAACTCCAAAGCGAGGTTCTAGATGAAACAATCCGCCCGAGCAAAGGCGGCGGCGACCCGCGTGCTCGAAGAGAGCGGTGTGGTTTCTTTTCCAATCCCCATCAAGAATCTCGCGGAATCGCACGCAGTAGTCATGTACGAGTCGATGGAGGACGACATCTCCGGCATGTTGATTCCGCTCAAAGACTCAGTGGCGGGTAAGGATTGGGCGATCGTCGTCAACTCGACTCACGCAAGGACTCGACAGAACTTCACCCTGGCGCACGAGCTGGGGCATCTGCTGCTACACGGGTACAGCACGCCGCACGCGGACAGGACTTTTAAGTTGCGATATCGAAAGGCGAGCGACGCGACCGGCAGTGTGCTCGAAGAAATCGAAGCCAATCAATTCGCGGCCGAGCTATTGATGCCCGAGGAACTACTGCTGGAGAAACTCGTCGACGAAGGGTTGGAGTACGTTCCCCGCGGCGAGGATGAGGACGATCCGCGCATAGCAAAGCTGGCTCGCGACCTCAAAGTTAGCCGACAGGCACTCACCATTCGGCTTTCAACTCTTATGCTTTAGAGTTGAATCGGATGAATGAGTTCCTTGCCTAACGCCGTCCCGCGGCTTACTGCTCAGACAGACCAGACTCGGCGTTCACGAAATGCCGAAGTATGCCAGCGGGTTACAGCATCGCTACCCGACGTACGCGATCTGACAGAACCGCGTCGTATGGCTCGGGCGCGCCAGCGAGTCGGTTCGTGAGCATCGTAAGTAGATCGGAGTCCGGAAGCGGAATGAGCAAGCCACGGCCATCCTTGAAAGCGTCGGCACACCGGAGGAGTAGTGTGTCCAGATCATCAATTGTTCTCGACACCAAGAGGCCAACTCGGCCACGATTCACGCTAAAACGCCCTGCGAGCTGATCGAGTTCCGGGTTCTTTACATCCCGTGAGTAATTCTTGCACTCGACCATGATGTAGGCGCAGGGCAGCTTATGCACATCGTGTAGCCGATGAAAGAAGCCGCGGACTGCCGCATTGTCGAAAGTAATATCGACGCGTTTCCGGCCGTCGTGAATCGGCGTTTCCAAGCGCGGCGCAATCAGCGCCGGGTGAAAAGCAGAGTTCGAGAATGCCGGTGACGAGTCGATGATACGTCGCGGCACTGTCATTACCCGCGGGGACGTTGGCAAGAGCCCTTTCAAGGTGCGCTACGACGTCCTCGAGCTTTGTCCTAGTGAACACTTCATCCGGAAGGGAGTCTTCCTCTTGAGCCGCTCGAGCCTTGAAGTCAGCAAATACTTCTACGTGTCGCTCGGTGAATCCCGCTAGGTAGTCCTTGTCGCCCGGCGACTCGCGCTCAACGATGCTCTTCTTAGTGACCCATTTTCTAATTGACCCGTCGCGGCGTTTCCTTCTTTGAACGAGCACCGTATCTAGTCGTAGGTGTTCGTGCTTCAGATACGTTAGCACAAATTGCTGATGAAACTTCTGAGCTGTGTACTGCTTCGAAAACGAGACTATGCCCTTGGGGACTAACAAAATCGGCCGCTTGCCGATGACGAGGCGCGGGATCAAGTAGCTTGTCCACGTCCCCGTTGCGGAATCCCACACGTCCCCGGATGGTACATCGGCTGTCACAGGGACGCTCCAAAGCTGGCACTGCTCGATAGTGTACTGTAGCAACTGGCCGCGAATCAGTACCGTGGTCATGTCAGACACTCTATCCTTGTCGATACCGCGGACAAAAACCCTGGCATCTTCAAGATCCGTAAGCACGCCAGTCTTCATCGCCTTGCTCTGCGCGAGGCCGTCGAACATATCGTCCGCAAGCTCCTCACCGATCCCACTCCCACGCGGCGCACCGCGGGAGAGCCCAAGGCACGTTTCGTTGGGCTCTCCGAGAGGTGAGAAGAGTCGCCGCGCCTCGGCCTTGTTGCCAGCTCGGAGCAAGGTGAGAAACCGCTGGAAGAAACTCTGAACGCTCGCTGACGCGTCAACAGACCAGCGGTCGGTTCGTTGACCAAGGAAATGCGGGTCGACGAACAAGGGAAGATCCTTAGACGTATCAATGTCGACGAAATCGAGCTCGAATTGGGAGACTCCGAGCTTGTAGCGCTTGCTAATGCGCATTGGCGACTTGGCGCTCATGGAGCGGGTGAGATCAGTGGCGAGACGCGCGACGGCAGCCCCTTGATGCTGCTTGCGCGCGAAAGGACGTGGCCAGCTCACGCGGTTAGGTGAGTGGATAGGCTGAATGAGAACCCGAAGTTGTGTTGCTATGCCAGTCTAACTCACTCAGCCTCCAAACCAAATAAGGCCGCTCATCTCATGGAGATCGCTCATTGACCTCGAAAAACACTTCCAGCTATCACGATATCCGGTTCAGGTGGCGCAGGTTGAGATCGCGTAAGGCCATGAAACCTGGCGACTCTCGTGGCTAACACCTCGAAGTGCTCAAGTCTCCCCTCTTCGACGCGGACGGTGAGTGTGGTCTAAAGCGGCCTGTCATCGACGGAGCTCGATTGCAGTTAGGCAAAGGCTAAACGAGCTCTTCAACGGACGTGACTAATACGGTTTGGCGAATTAGCACCAGCGGGAGTACTTAGGCGCCTAAAGTCAGCCACCGGCAGCGCGTTCCAGCCGCGTGCCAAAGGTGTTGAGCGTCACGCCGCAGGCGGAGCATATCTCAAAGACTTCAACAATATCCAGCCGCCTTACCCCGGTTTCGTACTTGCTAACGAACGACTGCGGCCGACCTATGCGTTCAGCAAGCGCAACCTGACTGAGTCCCGCTTCGCCACGCATCTCTCGGAGTAGCCGCGGCAGCGCTTCGCGCACCATTTGTGCTCGGCGCTTAGTCATAGCACCCTCGGCGTTAGGTTAGCCGATCGACAGCTCGGCAAGCCATTGCGGCCAATCCCGCAACAGGATATATTCCAATAGGGAATACACCCAACGGCTGTCAGCATGCCGGGAGGAGGCAGCATGGAATTCAACTACCCGCAGGGCCGTGGAGGCGCAACACGCGTGCGCGCGAGAGCGCCGCGATCTCACGACGACCTTCAATACGCGCCATTTGTCATTCGGCGACGGAGCCGCTATTGGGAGGTGAGCGACGAACTCGGAAACCTGGTTTGCCTGACGGTCTATAAGCGCGGAGCAAGGGAAGTCGCGCGACGCCTCAGAAACAATGGAACGCAGTAGACAATAGCGCAGCCATGCCGATGGCGCTAGGCGCCTAACCCATGGTTCAGCGCTCGCTCTGTCACCAACCCACGGACATTAGCTCTCGAACGCTAACGGCGTTCAACACAGCCGCGCATGTCTCCCAGTCGGCATCTTCAACCACGCTGTATTTCACGTCGAACGGATTTCTCGTGGCAGCGGCCCGGTCAATCAGTTGCCGCGCCGCACGTTCATCGTTCAGCGCGATGTCGACCCACACGTCCTTGAGCGTGTCCGGAATTTGGCCAAACAACTCATGGATTGCGGATAGGCGACTGGCGAGGACCTGGTGCACACGGTCCTCGACCGACCCGCGATAACGCAAGTTGGCAATCCAGATTTCGGAGCGAGTCTGGCCGATGCGCTGGATGCGACCCTTGCGCTGCTCGAGACGCGTCGGGTTCCACGGCAGGTCGATATTGATCAAAGTTCCTAACCGCTGAAGATTCAGCCCTTCCGCTGCTGCATCAGTGCCCAGAAGCAGCGTTAGCGTGCCGTCGCGCACGCGCTGCTTCAGGACATTGAGATCGCACCGCTGAAACTGGCCTGCTCGCCAGAACCCTGAGCGATTCGCTCCGGCGTAGAGGCCGATGTCCATGCCCGCAAATTCTGGACGGCGCGCTAATTCTTCTCCGACCCACCGAACTGTGTCGTAGTACTGCGAAAACAAGATGCAACCGTGATCCAGCCAGCGGTCCGTGACGCCTGGTTGCGTGCCGAACAGATAGCCAAGCATTGCCTCCAGCTTCGGATCGTTGTTACCTCCTTGGCGGAGCAGAGCCAAGCATCGCCGCAGTGACCCGACCTCCGCCGCAGTAAACTGTTTCATGTCGTTCGCAGTAGTCTGCGTTAGGCCGGCGAGCGCCAGGAGCTCGTCTTCTTCTTGGTCTACCTCCTCGTCTTCCTCCTCGCCGTCGGCAAGGTCTGGCACTTCGCTGAGCAGCTTTGCGATGGTGCGCCGCCCCGCTTCCATTGAGCTGCCCAGGCGTCGCAAGAGCAACGTCTTGAAGAACCCTGCGCCACGCACGCGCTGCTGCAAGAGTTGAGAAAATGCCTCTGCTTCTTCGTACGCTTCGCGCAGATATCCACTCAACACGAGGGCGCCATCGTCTTCCTCCCCAAACAATCGGACGTTGACTCGCGGGAGATAGAAATCGCCGGTTGCCGGGTTGATGGTCGATTCGAGATACCCGCGCGTCCGTCGCACGATTGAACGCAACAGCGGATTGAAACGCTCGCCATAGTCGGGCAGCAATTCGTTAGAGACCTGCACCCGCTGTATCGCGCGTGGCAGTCGATCCAGGCTTTCGGGCCTGAATTGCCATTGGGTGTCTTCGGCATGAAGGCTACGCCGAATGCGCGCAAACGCCGGATGCTCATAACGCGACGGCAGGGGATCGCGCACGTATTCCCAACCAGCTCGAAGATCGTCGACCGGAA
>Ga0105240_10013983_pt1 | contig 10984 bp, 10 predicted proteins | sample KBSC54metaG_FD_80426 | JGI IMG/M metagenome (GOLD analysis project Ga0105240, IMG submission 80426) | Corn rhizosphere microbial communities from Kellogg Biological Station, Michigan, USA - KBS C5-4 metaG | ecosystem: Host-associated > Plants > Roots > Rhizosphere > Soil | place: Michigan, USA...
AGCTGTCCGGCCGTAGTCCCTGCGGACGAGGTATACGATCCTATCTCGCGCCCAAAAGGTGTACGCTGCGATGTGTACGACAATGAGGTGAACGTTTTCGGCCACCATGCCGACACCGGTTTCGCGTTACGCACATTGGATAATGTCGGTGTTGAGTACGGACTTCGGGCCTTCGAAGCTGGGAAGATCGATGCCGAGCAGTTCGTAGAGCTGAATGAGAAAGTGGGCGGGTATGACTCCGATGGAACTTTTTCCAACAATAGAACGAGCGCCGATCTCGAAGCCGTGCAGCGAGCGTATCAGAACGGTCTAGTGTTGGCGGGCGGAGCAGGGCTCCGTAGGACTCCGATCATTGACTACCGTTGGTATTCCGATGATCTCGCCGACGGCCACGATACTCTGCGCTCATTCGTAACCCGAGCCCGCTTGATCAAAGCTAACGGTACGGCGGCTAACCAGATCATTATGATCGACACGCGCGGTGTCTCGGTTCGAGAGACAGTACTCGACCTCGTCGCCGATCCCAGTCCCCAGACAAGCCTGGTCTCTCGGAGAGAGCCTGAGTTGGTTGCTGCCATGGATCGGTGGCTTGACCGTATTAGCGCTGACCATGGACCTGGCGCTCCGGCGGATAAAGTGGTACGCAACAAGCCCTCTGACCTAGCGGATACGTGCTGGGCGACTGACGGTAAGAAAATCACGGGGAGCGCCGTGTTTGGCCCCAAGGGGCTGTGCGGCGGAATATACCTCCAACACAGCGACACACGGCTCGTGGCTGGGGGTCCGTTGACCGAAGACATCCTTAAGTGCTCGCTGCAACCCTTTTCGACCAGGAAATACTCGCGTCCGCTCACTGAGGATCAGATGAATCGACTTAGGCTCGTGTTCTCGACGGGTGTCTGTGACTACACACAGCCCGGTGTAGGGCAGCCCGTCGCTCACTAGACGAGTGGCTCCGCCTCAAGCGTTGCAAGCTGCGCCCAGCCCACCGGGTATGATCGTTGCTCGAATTCGGGTGTGAGCGAGCGGACCCGAATCGAGCATGACGAGCACCAGCCAGCCGGAGGCTGGGGATCTCTCACGTCGGTAGGCGGAGCCCTGAAGGGGCAACACGCGCTGTTGAAAGCAACGCACATCCTGCCACATCAAAACAAACCTGGCGGCTATGCTTGCGTAAGCTGCGCGTGGGCCAAGCCAGAGCCGCCGCATGCTGCGGAATTCTGCGAAAACGGGGCTAAGGCGACAGCGTGGGAGATTACATCGAAGCGCACAACACCCGCGTTCTTCCTCGAACACAGCCTCCGTGAGCTCGAAACCTGGTCCGACTATGCCCTAGAGAATCAAGGTCGGCTAACCGCCCCGCTGCGCTACGATGCGAGTAGCGATCGTTACATCGAGACAACCTGGGCCGAAGCGTTCGAAACAATTGGCGGCGAGCTGCGGGCGCTAGATCCCAAGAGTGCGGTGTTCTATTGCTCCGGACGCGCTTCCCTCGAAACCTCGTACCTCTATCAGCTAATGGCAAGGCTTTACGGCACGAATAATCTGCCGGACAGCTCGAATATGTGTCATGAGACGACGTCTGTGGCATTGCCCAAGACGATTGGGGTGCCCGTCGGGACAGTCATTCTGGATGATTTCGCGCACACCGATTGCATTTTGTTCTTTGGCCAGAACGTGGGTTCCAACAGTCCGCGTATGCTCCATCAGCTCCAGGATGCCCGTAAGCGCGGGGTTGAGATCGTTACCTTCAACCCATTGCGGGAGCCGGGATTGCTCTCGTTCGTGAATCCGCAGTCTCCCAGGGAGATGCTTACACCGGCTGAGACGCGGATCAGCACCCAATATCATCAGGTAAAAGCCGGCGGTGATGTGGGCGCCATCCTCGGGATTTGCAAGGCTTTGATTGAGGCCGATGACTCTGCGGTGCGCGCCGGCGCGGAGCGGGTTTTAGATGTCGCATTTATAACTGAGCATACCCACGGCTTCGATGAATTTGCTGGGTATGCACGGGGCACTAGCTGGGAAGCGATCGAAAGTCACTGCGGTTTGTCTCGAGAAGCACTGCGCGACGCTGCGCGGACCTACGCAGCTGCGCAAGCGGTCATCGCGATCTACGGTATGGGTCTAACGCAACATCGCGACGGCGTCGAGAACGTGGAGATGTTGTCCAACCTGCTCCTGTTGCGCGGAAACATTGGCAAGAGGGGTGCCGGTATCTGTCCGGTACGTGGACATTCCAACGTCCAGGGCCAGCGCACGGTGGGAATCACCGAAAAGCCGGAGCTGGCGCCGCTCGATAAGTTGCAGGGGTTGTATGGCTTCGAGCCTCCGCGGGCAAAAGGGCTGAATACGATACAAGCGTGCGAGGGAATCCTCACGGGCGATGTGCGGGCATTCATCAGCTTGGGCGGTAACTTCCTACGCGCCGTGCCGGATACTTCGCGTATGGAGCCGGCTTGGCGCAGGTTGCATCTAACTGTGAATATCGCGACTAAGCTCAATCGCTCACACCTGGTTCACGGCGAGGTGGCGTATCTGTTGCCGTGTCTCGGCCGCATAGAAATTGACAAGCAGCGCGGCGTGCCGCAAGTCGTCTCGGTCGAAGACAGCACCGGCTTTATGCACGCTTCGCGAGGTTTTGCCGCCCCGGCCAGCAGCAAGTTGTTATCGGAAACCGCCATTGTCGCAGGCCTCGCGGAGGCGCTCTTGCCAGCGAATCCCAGGGTGCCATGGTCGGATTGGACGGCGGACTATGCATTGATCCGCGATGCGATTGCCCTCACGTTCCCCGACATCTTTCATGACTTCAACGAGCGACTGAAAGCACCAGGCGGTTTTCATCGACCCATCGCGGCTCGCGAACGGCGCTGGAATACCGCCACGGGCAAGGCAAACTTCGCGATTCCAACCTGTCTGGATGCCGACCCTGACATGGTAGCGCCAGATGAGGAATCGGGGGTCCTTCGCCTCATGACAATTCGTAGCAACGATCAGTTCAATACGACCATTTATGGATACAACGATCGCTTCCGTGGCATTCGGGGTACGCGCAGGGTGCTCTTAGTGGGTGCGAGTGATATGGCGCGCCTTGGACTTTCCGAGGGAGACATCGTCAGCGCCTCGACAGTAGCGGATGATATCGCCCGCACGGTTTATGGCCTGCGCGTTGTACGCTACGACGTGCCACAGGGGTGCGCTGCCGCGTACTATCCTGAATGCAACGCACTGATCCCTCTTTGGCATCACGCCAAAGGGAGTTGCGTTCCAGCTGCAAAGTCAATCCCCATTCGCCTGAGGCGTACGAATCCCGAGGACTTCTGAGACAGCTTGTTCAGGCCATAGCGGGATACGCTAGCGATACGCGCCCCAATAGCTGTCCGCTTGTTGTCCCCAGCGGGCTTCTCCGTCTTTGGACCGTTCACTTCCTGGAATTCGTGGGGCTGCCGCAAGCTGCGATTGATCGATCACGATGTGAGCGTCGCGCAGTAGATGGCTAATCGCCCAGTAAGGGATTGCCGTTAAGCCTGAGTCTGTAGCGACCACGATGTAGGCGGGCCGGCTGCTGGTAGGTTCACGCAGCACGTCGTCGACCGTTCCTATGACGTTGCCTTCGGGACTTTGCACAAGTTTGCCGGCAGCTATGTCGCTTGGCCTGGCAACTAGCGAGGGATTGTCGCGTGGAGAGTTGTCAATGGGGTCGTCGGCTGCGTGCGCCAAGCTCACGATAGCGCCGATGCAGAAAGCCGCCGTTAGGAGCAAGCCCGCGCAGCCCCGTAATGTTCCAATTCGAAACCCAATGCGTCGTTTCATTGAATTCGATCTCTGATATTCGTTTCTGATTCAAGCTGGTTTCTAACACGAAGTGCCGCTCGGCGCTGCCAATAGCTAGACAGCACCCGAGCGATTTCACACACCGGCAGCCATTCTATCGCTTGGCCGTGCCCGGCTGCGCTTTCTTGCGGTGTTGTTCGGCCAAAATTGACGACGGCGTGACCGACGCCACGGCGGCCTGGATTTTATTCTTCAACCCCGTCACCACATCTCCCTCGCCATCCATCATGGCCCGGAAGCCGATTCGGGCAACCTCGGCGGCATCCATCTTCTCCTCGGTCCCTATCTGGGTATCCATCATGCCCGCTCGAGCGAAGAACTCTGTCTCAGTTGCGCCCGGCATTAAGCAGGTCACCGAAATGCCTTCGTCCTGCAATTCAGTGCGCAACGCCCAGGAGAATGAATCAATAAATGCTTTGGTTCCGTTATACACCGCCTGGAACGTACCTGGCATGAACCCAGCAATCGAGCCCACGATCAAGATGCGCCCGGAGCGCCTTTTGCGCATATCGCGGCCCACCTGATGTATTAGAGCAAGGGTGCCGGTGACGTTCGTATCAATGACGTCGGTGATGTCTTCTAGTGATTGATCAAGGAAGGCGCCGCCCAACCCGTGCCCCGCATTGGCAATAAGCACCTCGACGGGGCGCCCACGCAAGCTTTCGTAAAGCTGCGCCACTCCGTCAGGCGTCGCGAGGTCAGTCTCGACAGCGTGAACGTTTACGCCTATTCGCCTCAAGTTGTCGGTAGCCTGGCGCAACGGTTGATCTGCCGCTATCAAGAGATCGAGCCCGTGACGTGCGCATTGCACAGCTAATTCGTAACCGATACCGCTCGAAGCACCGGTAACTATCGCCAGCGGTGTCGCGTTCATAGCAGATCTCCTGGTGGGAGGCAGTTGCCTAACAATGCGAGCAGCACAAATCGGGCCATCGCTGCTTGCGCCACTCATGGAGCGACACATCAGACGGCTACTGCGCACTGCGTCCGAAGCGTCGCGGCCCGCGCCGCACACCTTCAGTCCGGCCAGGGGGCAGCCGCCTTGCTTGTGAACTTTGCCGTCATTAAGCCTGACTTTGTCGATAAGCGCGAATAGCCCGATCGAGTGCCACGTGCGCGGAACGTTGCTCGCCGCGGCCAGTGATATTGAAACGCCGTCCTTGTGCCTCGTTGTACGATTTGAAGAAATGCTCGATGTCGGCTAGCTGTTGCGCCTCGAGGTCTTGCAACCTACGGATGGGCGGCTCGTTCACCGGCGTCTGGCCAACACCGATGAGTCGATCGTTGCTGATGGACTTCCCTTTTTCCGTCTGCCGGGCATGCAAAATGCCGATTAGACGGGCAGTGATCAAGCATCCCGGAAAAGTCGGCGGCAGACCCAGCACGAGCACATCTAGCGGATCACCATCGGCCGCACGAGTTCCGGGAATCGAGCCGAAGTCGTGCGGGAAAACGAGCCCTGCCGGAAGCACCCGACTGATCCGAAACACACCTAACTCATCATCGAATTTGTACTTGTTCGCGCTTCCCGCCGGCGTATCGACAATGACATGCACGCATTTGCCGTTGGGAGCTCGTGCCGGCACTCGATCAAATCGCATGATCGATTGCTCCTTTGCGTCGTAGCTTGAGATTGAGCCGAAACTGCACCGGCTTACAGCTGCTTGCGAATCGCACATCGTCCAGCAAGCGGGGTGCCGGTTGCGGCGACGCGGCGTTACCGCTGGCTTTGCCGTGCAGGAGCTATTCTTGCGGAAGCTATCTCGCGAGGAGTAGCCTGCCGACCGGCGAGCGAGCGTTGTCCGCGATGAGCCCCTGCACGCGTCTCAAACGAACACTGACGCTTTTAGGTTGTGCCGCCCGCTACTGGAGCGAGGACAACGCGTCCACGATTGGTGCCGCACTGGCCTTTTACTGCGCCTTTTCGATCGCACCGCTCCTGGTCATTCTGCTCAGTCTAGCCGGCTTTGTTATGAACGAGACGGCGGCTTACGGTCAGGTCAACGCTCAACTGTCGGCGCTGTTTGGCCCTGCGACCGCGAGAGTTCTTCTCGGCGCTATGCACAGCGCGCAACAGAAAGAAGGGCCCGTTGCGACTGTAGTCAGCATTGTCACCCTGCTTATTGGCGCGACCACTGTACTTGCGGCGTTGCAGAGTGCGTTGGAAGTCATGTGGAAGAGCGGGGCGCTGGCTGTGAGTGGTGTGCGGGGCTGGGTGCGCACACGGCTGCTGTCTTTCGGGTTTATTCTTGCATTGGGTTTTCTGCTGTTGGTCTCACTGACGTTGTCGACTGTCTTGGCCAACCTGCGTGCCTGGGTTGCCAGCGCTTTCCCCGGCTTGGTGATGGTGATTGGTGCCCTCAACCTGTTGCTTTCACTATGCCTGGTGGCTGCCTTATTTACGCTAATCTACCGCTATATGCCCAGCCGCCAGCTACCGTGGAAGGCGGTCCTGCTTGGAGGGCTGCTTACTGCCGTGCTTTTTGACGTCGGCCGCTGGGCAATCAGTATTTATCTGGCTTATTCGACACAACCCTCCGCGTTTGGTGCGGCCTCGTCCTTTGTCGCGCTGCTCCTATGGCTCTACTACACCTCACAAATCTTTCTGTTCGGCGCGGAGTTCACCACGTGCCTCGGAGGGGTGCGTGAGGTGCGCTAGGGTGTGACCGGATAGACGACCCGTGTCAGTGGGTCCAGGCTACCCAGAGCAAGCAGAATCAGCAGCCACAAAATGCCAGCCGCAGCGAACAGGCGCACGATGATGGGGCCGCGCCCAACCTGCATGAGGCTCAAGACTATAACGCCCAACATGAGTAGCGCCGGAATGAGGATGAGCGGCCGCGCCGTGCGGCTCATGGGTAGCAAGCTCACACCCACTTCCATAGCGAGGAGCGCGAGAAGCGCCAACCACGCGAGAAGTAAATTGCGCATCCCCGCTGGCCGTCTCATATCGAGTTACGCCCAATTAAATAGATCAGCGGATAAAGCACGACCCACACCATATCGACAAAGCTCCAGTAAAGACCTACAACGGCCACCGGAGTCGAATACTCGCTGGAGAACGCGCCGCGCCGTGCGCGCCGGATAATCCATCCTAACAGCGCGATACCCACGATCATGTGGAGGCCGTGGAGTGCCGTGGCGACGAAGTAGAACACGAAGAACAGTTGTGCGCCTGCACGGGTCGGCCCCTGAATCGCAAATTCGCTCCCCGGAAATAGGTGTTTACTGAAATCATCGTGCCACTCGAGCCCGAACTTCACTCCTAGAAAAGCCAATCCCAGCAGGCCGGTTAGCAGGCACCACCCGGTGAGTCCGCGCACATTGCCGGCTTCGATGCAGCGAGTCCCCGCGGTGTATGTGACGCTGCTGGTCAGCAAAAGTACCGAGTTGATCGTGCCCAAGGTGAGCGCTGTTTGGCGCGCGCCGGCATCAAAGCCAATCGGATTCCAGTGTCTGCAGAAAATCCAGCTCAGAAAGAGGACGCCAAAGAACAGCATCTCACTGGCTAAAAAAAGCCACATACCCGAAATAGCGGTTTGGGATTGGTGTTGGGCGCTACTGTACTGAAATGCGCGTGGTAGGACGGTGGCACTCATACAGGTGCCTGCCGCGACGGCGGCGAGTACGCGTAAGGCTCAGCGTCGGCCGCCGGCGTCACGGCGAAATTGTAAGTCGGGGGCGGCGATGGAGTTTTCCACTCGAGCCCCGTGGCCGCCCACGGATTCCAAGGTGCTCGCTCGCCACGGAACAGCGACCACGTCAGGTAAGCCAGCGGCAGCAGGTAGCCCACCGCCAGAATTGTGGCGCCTGCGGAGGACAATACATTCAACACCTGGAACTCCGGCGGGTAGGCGTGGTAACGCCGAGGCATCCCCAGGTAGCCGAGCACGAATTGCGGAAAGAAGGTGAGATGAAAGCCGATGAAGATGATCAGCGCGCCCGCGCGACCCCACATCTCCGGGTACATCCGGCCGGTGATCTTCGGCCACCAGTAATGAAGTCCTGCGAAGAACGCAGACACCATGCCGCCCACCATGACATAATGAAAATGGGCGACCACAAAATAAGTTTGTGTCAGATGGACATCGGCAGCGAGCGCAGCGACAAACAACCCGGTCAATCCGCCCATAGTGAACAGACCGATGAACCCTAGCGCGTAAAGCATCGGCGCGTCGAAGCGGATGAAGCCCTTGTGCATTGTGCCGATCCAGTTGAAAACTTTGATGGCCGAGGGTACCGCCACCATGTAGCTGAGAATCGAGAACACCAAAGCCGAAAACAGCGAGGTACCCGCGACAAACATGTGATGCCCCCAGACGAGAAAGCTGATCACGGCGATGCCGATGCTCGCCCACACGACGAATGAATATCCGAACAGCGGTTTGCGGGCGAATGCCGGAATAATCTCGCTCACGATGCCGAAGCCCGGCAAGATCATGATGTATACAGCGGGATGGGAGTAAAACCAGAACAGGTGTTGAAACAGCAATGGGTCCCCGCCAAGGGCTGGATCGAACACACCGATATGGAAGACGCGCTCGAACCCCAACAATACCAACGTCATGGCCAGCACCGGGGTCGCGAGTACGAGGATGACGCTCGTGGCGTACAGTGACCATAGGAACACGGGCATTCGAAACCAAGTCATGCCGGGTGCGCGCAGGCGGTGAATGGTGACAATGAAATTGAGGCCGGTGGCGATCGAGGAAAAGCCGGCAATGAAAATGCCTACGACGGTCGCGACGACATGTCCCTTGGCATAGGTGGTTGTAAGCGGAGTGTAGAATGTCCAACCGGTATCGACGCCCCCGGTAAAGAGGCTATAGAGCACGACGATTCCGCCAATCATGAATAGGTACCAGCTAAAGAGGTTCAACTTTGGAAATGCCAAGTCGCGCGCGCCGAGCATCAGCGGCACGATGAAGTTGCCCAAGGTTACGGGCACTGCGGGAACGAGGAAGAACCAGACCATCACGACGCCGTGCAAGGTGAACAGACGGTTGTACGTTTCCGCGGAATGGATCATGCCCTGCGGCACGATGAGGTTGTAGCGCACGAGGGCGGCGGCCGCGCCGCCGATGAAGAAGAAGGTGGTGATGGAGGCCAGGTAGAGAATTGCGATGCGCTTGTGGTCGGTCGTCAGCAACCAACTGCGCAGGCTGAATCCGTCGTCGAGGTAGGAGCCCTCCATCTCGAGCGGCGGTTGGATTGCTGTAGCGTTCAAGGCCGGCTCCCGTCCGCCAGAGACTTGAGATAAGCGATGATTTTCAGCAAGTCCTCCTCGCTGATCTCGCCGGCAAAGGAAGGCATAACGGGCAGATAACTGGCGACGCGTTGCCGCGCTGGCGTTAGAATGCAGTCGCGGATATAGCGCTCGTCGGCTTTCACGATGCTGCCATCTGATAAAGTCACGGGACTGCCGTAGAGTCCCACCAGCGAAGGCGCGCGCACGGTGCTTTGCGACTGTGTTCCCCCGGCCCCGCTCGAGCCATGACAGCCGCTGCAGCCATAGCGCATGAAGAGTGTCTTGCCTGCGGCGGCCAGAGTCTGTGTCGTCTCGCTTTGGGCGAGCCACTGCTGGTAATCGGTCTTCGGCATGGCCACAATTTGACCGATCATGTTGGCGTGATCCACGCCGCACAGTTGCGTACAGAAAAGGTGATAAGTTCCAGGTTTGTCTACATGGAACCAAAGTGTTTCGTAACGTCCCGGCAGGACGTCATGTTTGATCCGGAAGGCGGGGACTGAGAAGTCGTGGATGACATCCTCGGAGGTCATGACGAGCTGGATGTCGATGTCGATGGGTAGATGGATTGCATTGATCTCCCGCTGGCCGCCGTCGTGCTCGACCTTCCACATGAACTGTTTGCCGACCACATAGATCCGCAGAGCATCGCGGGGCGATTGGAAGAGCTGCACGTAGAGGCCCGCGCCCCAGATGAAAAGACCGAAGAATGCAAGCAGAGTCACCGCCGTCCACGCGGCTTCAACTCGCCAGGTTTTCTTCGGAAGCGTGCCACGGTCGATGTCACTACCGGCGCGATACTTGAACATGTAAAGCAGCAGCAGCCCGAACACCAGCACGAGCACCGCACAGGAGATCAGCAGCAGTGCGAAGATCAGGTGGTCAACCTGGGCCGCGGTGTGAGTGGCTGCCGTGAGCCAAAGCTTCACGTGGGACTCCCACTGCGGCGAAAGGCGAGAAACAGTGTTACTCCCAATGTTAGGGCCGTAAGAACTCCCGCGAGCCGCAGCAGCTTCATAATCCCCAATGTGTAGCGGCCGGTGGACTCGTTGTAGTCATAACAGAGCAGGAGGATTGGAAGCGCAGCGGCCTGGATAGTGCCGTGTGCAGCCCTGGTAACACCCAGGCGGACATCGATCGGCGCGTAGCCGACGCCCAGAAGGTAGCTCGATATGACTCCTGAAGGTGTCACGAATACGACGCCGGTGGGATGCAGAAACTGCTTCCGGGGAGAGTCAAAGCGATTGCGGAAGCCAATTGCAGCGGCAATCGCTTGCACCGTTGCGGCTTGGCCCGTGAGGAAGTGCCAACCCACTTCTGCGCCGGCGGCAGGAAAGTGCGCAATGTCTGCTACCTTGGCGCCCGCGGCGTCGTGGTAAGTCTCCGCCGGATCGATGCTTAGATTGACGAGTTGATAGTCACGTCCGCCGACGAGGCCGGTTCTTTCCAGAGCATGGAGCAGATCGGCGCGTACGACGCCACACAGATTGGGGCAATGGAAGTACCCCAAGATCATGATCAAAGGCCGCCCCTGTGCCATCTCTGCCAGGCGTACTGCCGCACCGTGCTCGTCTTGCAAGACTGCATCCCAAGGAAGAACGTTGCCCGTGCGCTGCGCGTAGGTGATCCCGCGAAGCTCGGGCGGCGAGGCGAAAGTAGGATGCGTCAACGTCAGAGTTAATAGAACGATACTAGAGAGGAGCGAGGTTCTACTCAGAAGGAGGCGAGTCATGGACCGCCTCCCAATGCCAGTAAGCTTACACTCGGCGCAGCCGTTTGCCGGGGCGCAGGTGGCGCAGGCCAATCCGCAATGCCTTCAGCGGCCACCTCGCGCATCGCCTCTTCAATGGGGATGTGCACAATGGCGTGCGCCTTATCTACCCACCCAACGCTGTTGAGCCA
>Ga0105240_10013985_pt1 | contig 10983 bp, 6 predicted proteins | sample KBSC54metaG_FD_80426 | JGI IMG/M metagenome (GOLD analysis project Ga0105240, IMG submission 80426) | Corn rhizosphere microbial communities from Kellogg Biological Station, Michigan, USA - KBS C5-4 metaG | ecosystem: Host-associated > Plants > Roots > Rhizosphere > Soil | place: Michigan, USA...
GGCGATCTACGGCAACGCGGCGCTGCTGAAACAGCTGCTCGCCAAAGGCGCCGATCCGAACGCGCATAACGACGCCAACGCCACCGCGCTCATCTACGCCGCGTCGTCGTTGGAAAAAACGAAGGTGCTCGTCGACGCGGGCGCCGACGTCAACGCGCGATCCGACGATGGCCGCACGCCGTTGTTCATCGCGGCGGGCATACCCGGCAACATCGCAACCGTCCGGCTGCTCCTCGAGCGCGGTGCGACGGTGAATCCGACGAGCCGGTCGTTCGCTGATTCCACGCCGCTGCGGAGCGCAATCGAAGCGCCCGATTACGAAATCGCGAAATTGCTCGTCGACCGTGGAGCCGACATCAAAGCCGCCGGGTTCCTCGCGCTTGCGGCGGCGGCTGCCGTCTGCCCGAAGTGCCTCGATCTGATGGCGGCCGGCGATCCGAAGGCGTACTCGCAGGCGCTGGTCATCAGCGCGGCCAACGGGGATGCACCGGCGGTCAAGCTGCTCCTGGATCGCGGCGCCGACGTGAACGCGACGGATCCAAACGGCAGTACGGCGCTCATCTTCGCGGCCGCGGCGGATCACGCGCCGCTCGACGTCGTGACGCTGTTGCTCGAGCGCGGCGCGAAGCTCGATCAGAAAACCGAGTTCGGCTTGACGGCGCTCGACTACGCGAAGCTGCATGGCGACACACCGGTCGTGGACGTTCTGGTCAAGGCCGGTGCTCGAGACACAGGCGCGTGGAAGCCGGCCACCGTGACGTTCGTGAAGAACAATACGATTCAGGCCGCCGTCGAGAGAAGCCTGCCGATTCTGCAGAAGGCCGACGTCAATTTCATGCAGAAGACCGGCTGCATCTCGTGCCACAACGACAGCTTCACCGCGATGAGCGTGGCAGCCGCGCGCAAGGCGGGGTTCAGCGTCGATGAAAGCCTGGCCAGCCGCGCCGTCCAGTTGAACCTCACGATTTCAGACGCGCTGCGCGAGCGCATGCTGCAAGGCATCGCGCCCGGCGGTCCGCTTCCCGGCCCCGCGATCCAGGCGTACGTGCTGATGGGGCTCGCGGCCGAGCAGCACAAAAGCGATCTCGTCACCGACGCGCTCGCCCGCTTCATTTATCTCCGCCAGTCGCCCGACGGCCACTGGCCGGCGATGACGCCCACACCGCGGCCGCCGCTCACGGCGAGCGCGATCATTCAGACCGCCGTGTCCGCCCGCGCGCTTCAGCTGTACGCTCCTGCGACCGCGCGGGGTGAGTACGACGCCGCGGCCCGCCGTGCGGGCGCGTGGCTCACGACCGCGCGTGCGCAGGATGCGAGCGACCGTGCGTATCGGCTGATGGGGCTCGCGTGGACGAAGAGCGACAAGGCCGCACTTCGCGGCGCGATGAAAGACGTGGTTGCCGCGCAGCGGCCTGACGGCGGCTGGTCGGATCTCGCAACGCTGCCGAGCGGCGCGTTCGCGACCGCACAAGCGCTCGTGGCGCTGCACGAGGCGGGGATGCCGACGAACGACCGCGTCTATCAACGCGGTGTCCGCTTTCTGCTCGACACGCAGCTCGAGGACGGCTCGTGGTACGTGAAGTCGCGCTCGGCGCCGCTGCAGCCGTATTTCGACAACGGCTTCCCGCACAAGACCGATCAGTGGATCTCGGCCGCCGCCACCAACTGGGCCACGATGGCGCTCGCCCGCGCCGCGTCGACCACGCCGCCGCGCGCGACGGTTGCTGGCGTGCCTGGCCGTGAATAGACGTTAGTCGTTGGTCGTTGGTGTTTGTCGTTGGTTAGAGTCGTTGGTCATATATCGTTGGTCGCTCACGACTAACGACTAACGACTAACGACTAACGACCAACGACTCTGACCAACTCCCAACCACAAACGACCAACGACCAACGACCATGGCGCGGTGTTATCATCCGCGCCATGAAACGACTGCTCGCTCCGTCGATGATCGGCGTCGCAATGGTCTTGGTCGCGGCCGCGTTCGTCGGAGGAGCTCGGTCGCCGGCGGCCGCTCAGTCGGCGGTGACCGCCGCCGAGCGGTTCAACGTGCGCGATGTGATGATTCCCGCCCGTGACGGCGTGCGGCTCCATGCGAAGATTTTCACACCCAAGGATCAGCAGGGCCCGCTGCCGATCGTGATGCAGCGCACGCCGTACGGCGTCGAGAACGCCGCCGGCAAGTTCACTGCGTACCTCAAGGCGCTCGAAGAAGAAGGATACATTTTCGTCTTCGAGGACATCCGCGGGAAATTTGGCTCCGAAGGCACATTCGTCATGCAGCGGCCGGCGCGCGCGCCGGGCGATACCAAGACGCTCGACGAAGGCACCGACACGTACGACACGATCGACTGGCTGCTGAAGAACGTGCCGCAGAACAACGGCCGCGTCGGGATGCTCGGCGTCTCCTACGACGGCTGGACCACGATCATGGGCGCGCTCGAGCCGCATCCCGCGCTGAAGGCGATTTCCCCGCAGGCCTCGCCGGCCGACATGTTCCTCGGCGACGACTTCCATCACAACGGCGCGTTCCGTTTGAGCTACGGGTTCGAGTACGCCGCGATGATGGAATCGGGAAAAGACGTTCAGCAGTTTCCTTTCGACAAGTACGACACCTACGACTGGTATCTCGCGCTCGGTCCGCTCGCGAACGCGAACAAGAAGTTCTTCCACGAAAAGATCCCGACGTGGAACGACTTCGTCTCGCATCCCGATTACGACCCGTTCTGGAAGCGGCAGACGATGACGCCGTATCTGCGAGACGTGAAGGTGCCGACGCTGAACGTCGCCGGCTGGTGGGATCAAGAGGATTTCTACGGTCCCATCCGCATCTACTCCGAGCTCGAGCCGCACGATACGAAGCACTTCAACCACCTCGTCGTCGGCCCCTGGAACCACGGCGGCTGGTCGCGCGGCACGGGCGAGCAGCTCGGTCCGATTCACTTCGGCAGCCCGACGGGCGAATACTTCCGCGACAAGATTCAAGCGCCATGGTTCGCCTATTACCTGAAGGACAAAGGGCATCTCGATCTGCCCGAAGCGCTGACGTTCGAAGCCGGCTCGAACCAGTGGCGCCGCTGGGACGCGTGGCCGCCGGTGGGCAATACGCAGGCGCGCGCGTTGTATTTCGGCGCGGACCGCACGCTGTCGTTCGACAAGCCAACGGCGGCCGCCGACGCGTTCGACCGCTACGTGTCTGATCCGAATCACCCGGTGCCGTATCGCCACCGGCCGATTCAGCCGACGTATTTCCCCGGCGGGTCGAAGTGGCCGACGTGGCTGCTGGAAGATCAGCGCTTCGCGGAAGAGCGCGCCGACGTGGCGACGTGGAGGAGCGCGCCGCTCGAGGCCGACCTGACGATTGCCGGGGAAGTTGCGGCGCATCTGTTTGCGTCGACCACCGGCAGCGACGCGGACTGGGTCGTGAAGTTGATCGACGTCTATCCGGAGCAGTATCCGCAGAACTGGGAGCTCGCCGGATACGAGCTGATGGTGTCGAACGAAGTGTTCCGGGGACGATACCGGGCCGGGTTCGAGAAGCCTGAACCGATCGTTCCGCAGGCGGTGCGCGAATATTCGTTCAGCCTGCACACGCAGAACTACACATTTCTCAAAGGCCATCGGCTCATGGTGCAGGTCCAGAGCAGCTGGTTCCCGATCATCGACCGGAATCCACAGACGTTCGTGACGAACATTTTCCAGGCGAAGCCTGAGGACTTTCGCGTGGCGACGCAGCGGATCTATCGCTCCGCCCGGGCGCCCTCGCACGTCCTGCTCCCGGTCGTCGCGTCGCGCCCCTCATCCGCGTCGAAACAGGAACTTCGATAGTCGACCGCCACACATTTGTCATCGCGTGGCGGCTCGCGGCGACTACCATCAGAACTGGCCAGCGTCTTCGTCCGGAGGACACCCATGATCCGCGCCCGCGTGCTTGCGACCGTCCTGGTTCTCGCCTCGTTCGGCGGCGCCGCACGCGCCAGGCAAGCGCAGCCGCCGTTTACGACCGGCACGCAGACGGTCGCCATATATGCGACCGTGACCAACGCCGCGGGTCGGCTCGTTCCCGATCTCGGCCGCGACGACTTCACGGTCGACGATGAAGGCAAGCGCCAGGAGCTGACGCTGTTTGCGAACGACATTCAGCCGATCACGGTGGTCATGCTCCTCGATCGCAGCGGCAGCATGGCGCCGAACTTCGCGCTCGAAGAAAAAGCCGCTGAAGCATTCGTCCGTGAAATGGGACCGGACGACAAGGCGCGGATCGGCAGCTTCTCGAAATCGGTGCAGGTCGATCCGCCCGAGTTCACCTCCGACCGCGCGGCGCTGATGAAGATCCTGCAGAACAACCTGCAGGGCGAAGGGCCGACTCCGCTCTGGAACGCCGTGAACACCGGCATCGACGACCTGCTGCTCGAGGAAGGGCGTCGCGTCGTGCTCGTGTTCACCGACGGCGTCGACGCGCCGCTCAACTTCAGCAACCACAACAAGTCGCTGAAGGACGTGATGAAGAGAGCAGAGCAGGAGAACGTGATGGTGTACGCCATCGGCCTCGCCGGCGAGAACGGTCTGGCGACACCCTTCGCGCGGCCCGGCGACGCGGGCGGCCGCGGGATGCCGTCCGGCGGCGTCGGCGGCCTCGGCGGCCGCGGCATGGGCGGATACAGCCGCACCGGCCTGCAGCTCGAGAAGCCCGATGAAGGCCTGCCGAAGATTGCGGCGGCAACCGGGGGCGGCTATTTCGAGCTGACATCGGCGGCGAACCTCGTGTTCACCTTCGAGCGCGTCGCCGACGAACTGCACCATCAATACGTGCTCGGCTTCACCCCGGCGGTGCTCGACGGCAAGTCGCATGCGCTCACCGTGCGGGTCTCCAAACCGCAGTTCACCGTTCGCGCGCGCAAAAGTTATCTCGCGACGCGCGTGCGGCGCTCCTGACGTAAGCTATCGGCCTTCGAGCCGCGCGCCGCGGCTGTCCAACACCGGAGGATCACCATGTCGTTCTGCCGCCGTTCCATCGCGGTCTTCGCGCTCTCGTTGCTTGCGTTTGCGCATCGCGGGGCCCTCTCGGCCAACGGCACCGGGACGCGTCTGCTCCGTGCGCCGACGGTCAGCGCCACGCAGATTGCGTTCGCGTATGCGAACAACATCTGGAGCGTGGATCGTGCGGGCGGGACCGCGCGCCGGCTCACGAGCTTTCAGGGCCAGACGTCGAATCCGCATTTCTCGCCCGACGGCAAGTGGATCGCGTTCAGCGGCGAGTACGCCGGCAACACGGATGTGTACGTGATGCCCGCCGAGGGCGGCGAGCCGAAGCGGCTCACGTGGCATCCCGGACCAGACACGGTCCAGGGCTGGCTGCCCGACGGCAAGACGATCATGTTCGCGTCGACGCGCGCGACGGCGGCGCCGAGCGCGGCGCCGCGATTCTGGAGCGTGCCGGCGGATGGGGGCGTCGAAGAGCCGATGGCGCTCCCGCGCGGCTACCAGGGCAAGATCTCGCCGGACGGATCGCACATCGCATATCGCATGAACAACTCCTGGGACGAAGAGCGGCGCAACTACCGCGGCGGCCAGAACCGGCCGATCTGGATTGTGGATCTCAAAACCTACGACCTCGTCTCGCCGCCGTGGACCGATTCGAAGGACATGGATCCCGTCTGGGTCGGCGATACGGTCTACTTCATCTCCGATCGCGATGGCGTCGCGAACATCTGGTCGTACGAATCGAAATCGAAAAAGCTGACCGAGGAGACGCACTTCACGGATTTCGACGTGAAGACGCTCGACGCCGGCGCCAGCGCCATCGTGTTCGAACAGGCCGGCTACGTCCACGAACTGGACCCGAAGAGCGGCAAAGAGCACGTCGTGACGATCTCGGCGGCCGGCGACTTTCCCTGGATGATGCCACGCTGGGACGACGTCACGGCGCGGATGTCGTCCATCGCGCTGTCGCCGACGGGGAAGCGGATCGTGGCGGAATCGCGCGGCGAGATATTCACGATCCCCGCCGAGAAGGGCGACGTCCGCAATCTGACGCATTCGAGCGCATCGGCCGAGCGCGATCCGGCCTGGTCACCCGACGGCAAGTACGTGTCGTACTTCAGCGACAAGTCCGGGGAATACAAACTCGTCATCGAAGAGCAGGACGGGCTCAAGCCGCCGCGCGAAATCGCGCTCGAACACCCGACGCACTACTACACGCCGAGCTGGTCGCCCGATTCGAAGAAGATTCTGTACACAGACACGAACCTGAACGTGTGGGTGCTCGATGTCGACAGCGGCAAGGCGAAGATCGTCGGCAACGATCCCTGGATGGTGCCGAACCGGACGCTGAATCCCGTCTGGAGCCCCGACGGCAAATGGATCGCGTACGCCAGCCATCTCCGGTCGCTCTACCACGCCATCTTCGTCACGAACGTTGAAACGGGCGAGAAGAAGCAGGTGACCGACGGCCTCGCCGATTCCGTGTGGCCGGCGTGGGACGCGAGCGGCAAGTATCTGTGGTTTCTTGCGTCGACCGACTTCGGCCTGAAGTCGCAGTGGCTCGACATGACGTCGTATCCGTACAACGAAACCTTCGGCCTGTATCTTGCGGTGCTGCAGAAATCGGATCCGAGCCCGCTGCTGCCGGAGAGCGACGAGGACAAAGGCGTCGGCAGCGCGCCGGCGCGGCGGTCGGATCCGGATGCAGGCGACAGCGCTGATCAAGCCGCTGACCGCGCGCCGCGATCTCCCGTGTCGGTGCAGATCGACTTCGATCGGCTGCAGCAGCGCATCATCGCGGTCGCCGGCATCCCGGGGCGCGATTACTCGCGGCTGAAGGCCGGTGTTGCGGGGACGGTGTACTACCTCGAGGCGAGCGCCGCCGGCGAAGAGGCGGCGCCGAATGCGGCGCCGCGGGGCAGCACGCTCCATCGCTATCGCTTGCGCGATCGGCGCGCGGCGACGTTCATGACCAACGTCGCGGACTACAGCGTGAGCGCCGATGGCCACAAGCTGCTCTATCGCACCGCCGCAACAGGCGAGGGCCGCGGCGGCCGCGGAGCGGCTGCCTCCGACGAGCCCGCCCGTCCCTCGCTGTTCATCGTCGATGCGGACCGCGCCGTGCCGCCGTCAGGAGAGGGACGCGTCAACGCCACGCTGCGGATGTACCTCGAGCCGAAAGCCGAGTTCAAGCAGATCTTCGACGAAGGGTGGCGCAATCAGCGCGACTACCTCTACGTCAAGAACATGCACGGCACCGACTGGGCGAAGGACAAGCAGATGTACGGCGAGCTGCTGCCTTACGTGAATCACCGCGCCGACCTCAACTATCTGCTCGACATGATGGGCTCGGAGATCGCGATCGGCCATTCGTACGTTCGCGGCGGCGCGATGCCGGAGGTGCCGCCGTCGATCGGCGGCCTGCTCGGCGCCGACTTCGCCGTCGAGAACGGCCGCTACAGGATCACCCGCATCTACGACAACGAGAGCTGGAACCCCGATCTGCACGCGCCGCTCGCCGCGCCTGGCGTGGACGTCAGCGTCGGCGACTATATCCTGGCGATCAACGGCTTCGATCTGCGCGCGCCCGACAACATCTATCGGCTGCTCGACGGCACCGCGAATCGTCAAACGGTGTTGACCGTGAACGCGCGCCCCTCGATGGATGGGGCGCGCCACGTCACCGTCGTGCCGATTGCGAACGAGCAGACGCTGCGCACGCGCGCGTGGGTCGAGGCGAATCGACGGCTCGTCGACAAACTCTCGGACGGCAAGCTCGCGTATGTGTATCTGCCGAACACCGGTCAGCCCGGGTACACGAGCTTCAACCGCTATTACTTCTCGCAGCAGGACAAGCAGGGCGCGGTGCTCGACGAACGCTACAACGGCGGCGGATCGGCAGCCGACTACATCATCGATGTCCTGCAGCGCGATTTCGACGGCTACTTCAACAACGTCGCCGGCGATCGCATGCCGTTCACGAGCCCGTCGGCCGGCATCTGGGGACCGAAGGTGATGATCGTCAACGAAATGGCCGGCTCCGGCGGCGACCTCATGCCGTATATGTTCCGCAGCCGGAAGATCGGCACCCTCGTCGGCAAACGCACGTGGGGTGGTCTCGTGCATACGGCCGACACGCCGACCTTCGTCGACGGCGGCTCGATGATCGCGCCGCGCGGCGGCTTCTTCTCGAAAGACGGCCGCTGGGCGGTCGAGAACGAAGGGGTCGCGCCGGACATCGATGTCGAGAACTGGCCGAAAGACGTCATCGCCGGCCACGATCCGCAACTCGAGCGCGCCGTGCAGGAAGCGCTGCGGCTCCTCAAAGAGCATCCGGTCAATCGCCTGACGGCGGAGCCGGCGCCGCCGACGTGGGGGAAGAGGAAGGGTGGAAGTTAGAACTGAGAACTGAGAACTGAGAACTGAGAACTGGGAACTATGCCAATTCAACATTCGATGACCTCGACGGTGTGGACGCTGGAAGGGTTTCGCGTGACGAAGACGCTTGGCGTCGTTCGTGGCGTCAAAGTGCGCTCCCGGTCAGTGATTGGGACGATCGGCGCGGCCATGCAGACGCTCGTTGGCGGAGACATCACGCTGCTGACCGAGCTTTGCGAGAACACGCGCGCGGACGCGTTCGACCTGTTACTGGATCATGCGGCGCAGCTTGGCGCGAATGCGGTCATCGGTGTTCAATATGACGCGACGGAGGTGATGCAGGGCGTCACCGAAGTGATCTGTTACGGCACGGCCGTGCGCGTCGAGCCGATTGCGTCCACCTGACCGCGAAACGAGGAACACCGATGCATCCGAGGTTGCAGGAGATCATGATCTACCTCGACGAGCGCCGCGCCGAACTGCGCGCCGCGGTCGACGCCGTGCCGCCGGGAGCGCGTCAGACGCGGCCGGCGCCGGACCGCTGGTCGGCGGCCGAAGTGGTCGAGCATCTCGCGATGGTCGAGGGACGCATGGCGCGCGGCATTTTCGCGAAACGGATCGAAGAGGCGCGCGCGAACGGCGTCGGCCTCGAGCGCGAGACCACACCCGTCGCGGTGTCGTTCGATGCGAACCCTGTGCTCGATCGCAGTCGGCCGCGGACCGCGCCCGAAGCCGTGGCGCCGCTCGGCGCGAAAGACTTCGACACCGCGTGGGCGGAGCTGGAGCAGGTCCGCGCCCGTCTTCGCGCGACGTTGACCGCGGCCGACGGCCTCGCGTTGGGCGATATCCGCCATGTGCACCCGAGCCTCGGCGACATGAACCTGTATCAGTGGGCCCTCTGGATCGGCAGTCACGAGGGGCGGCACGCCGCGCAGGTCCGCGAGATCGCCGAGCAGATGGCGGTCTCGAAACGGTCCTGATCTGCCTACACACGCGCGGTCACGCACTCGGAAGCTGGAGGACGGGATGGGAAAACGCGATCCACGCGTGGACGACTACATCGAGCGGTCGGCCGATTTCGCCAAACCAATCCTGCGCTCGCTCCGCGCCACGGTCCACGCCGCGTGTCCCGACGTCGAGGAAGCCATGAAGTGGAGCTTTCCGCATTTCCTTTACAAGGGGATGCTCTGCAGCATGGCGTCTTTCAAGGAGCACTGCGCATTCGGTTTCTGGAAGGGCTCCCTCGTACTCGGCGCCAGCGGCAGCCCGGACGCGATGGGGCAGTTCGGACGAATTACCCGCGTGGCGGCTCTTCCGCCCCGAAAGCAAATGGCGACGCTCATTCGGAAGGCGATGGCCCTGAATGACGAGGGGGTCAAAGTCGAGCGGCCGCGACGGTCCGGCGCACGCGCACCGGTCAAAATACCGGCTGAACTCGCGGCCGCGCTTCGGCAGAACAAGAAAGCGCAAGCCGTCTTCACTCGTTTTCCCCCGAGCCACCGGCGCGACTACGCCGACTGGATCGCCGAAGCCAAAGGCGAAGAAACGCGAAATCGGCGGCTGAAAACGGCGATTCAGTGGATCGTGGCAGGCAAGCCGCGCAACTGGAAATACATGCGGACTTAGGCGGTTTCGGCGCTACACTATTGCCGAACGGAGGAGCAGCCAATGACCGTGAAGAACAGTTTGTCGCGCCGTCAGTTCGTGGGTGGCGTCGCCGCCGCGATCGGCTACGCCGGGCTCGGGCCAAGCGTCGACGTGTTCGCGCAGAACGCCCGCGGCGCAGGTCAGGCAGCGCGGGCCAAGATGCCGCTTGCGGAAGCGGTGGCCGAATACGACGCCGCCGCGAAACTTGCCAACAACGAGAACCCATTCGGGCCGCCGGACTCGGTCATCAAGGCGATGACCAACGCGTTCAAATACGCGAATCGCTACGGCTATCCGGACGGCGGCATCGTCGACGCGATCGCCGAGCATCACGGCGTGAAGCCGGAAAACGTCATCCTCGGCGCCGGGTCCAGCGAGATCCTGACGATGACCGACACGACGTTCCTCCAGGGCGGGAAAAAGGTCATCGGCGTCGACCCGACGTACAACACCGTCTATCAGTACGCGACCAACAGCAAATCGGATGCGATCAAGCTGCCGCTGCTCAAGGATTATCGTCAGGACATTCCGGCGATGATCCATGCGGTCAAGGCCAACTATCGGGACGTCGGCTTCGTGTATCTCTGCAACCCGAACAACCCGACGGCCATGATCATTCCGAAGCAGGAAGTGAAGCAGCTGCTCGACTCGATTCCCGAAGATGTGCCGGTGCTGATGGACGAGGCGTATCACCACTTCGTGGACGATCCGAACTACGAGACGTCGATTCCGTACGTGAAGGAAGGACGCCAGGTGATCGTCGCGCGCACCTTCTCGAAGATCGTCGGGCTCGCGGGCATGCGTCTCGGCTACGGCGTTGCGCCGAAGAGCGTCATCGATCGCATGCGTCCCTTCTCCATGAGCTACGGGATCAACGCCGTCGTGAAATGGGGCGGCGCCGAAGCGCTGCGCGACACGGCTGCCCAGGACAAGGTCCGCCAGTACACCATCAACATGCGCAAGAAGGTGACGAGCGA
>Ga0105240_10013988_pt1 | contig 10980 bp, 10 predicted proteins | sample KBSC54metaG_FD_80426 | JGI IMG/M metagenome (GOLD analysis project Ga0105240, IMG submission 80426) | Corn rhizosphere microbial communities from Kellogg Biological Station, Michigan, USA - KBS C5-4 metaG | ecosystem: Host-associated > Plants > Roots > Rhizosphere > Soil | place: Michigan, USA...
CACCGGCCTCGTCCTCACCAAATGAAACGATATTTTTGTGGGTGTTTTGCAGCAGTACCTGCTGACCATTCTGAAGCATCCACAATTCGCCCGTGCAATAGTCGGCGAAGGTATAAGCACCCGCCGGGAGACTTCCTAAAGTTCCCCGATATACGTACCCGCCGGTTATGGCGCAACGGCCGGCTATGTGCGAATAGGTAAAGATCGGAAATACAAAGTTCGCAGGGTTACAGAGCCCCGGGTCAATGCCGGTGCACTGGTTGCCTTCGTATACGCGCCAGCCGTAATTCCCGCCACCGGTCGTGACGGTATCAATCTCCTCGACCGCACTCTCGCCGACATCGCCGATCCACATCTGGCCGTTTGATCGATCAAACGACCAACGCCACGGGTTTCGAAAACCGAGAAGCCATATCTCCTGACAAGTCGTTCCGCTGGTTGTGCTGCCCGTGTCGCATCTAGCTGTGCCAGTGCCTGTAAATGGGTTCGTTGGTGGGATAAGGTACTGCTCCTGCGAACCGTCCGGGACGTTCGGGTCAATTCGGAGCATCTTCCCATACAGCAGCGACTTATTTTGCGAACGGTTGCCCGGGTCGTTCGACGAACCTCCGTCGCCCAGCGAAATATAAAGGTAACCGTCTGTACCGAAGTCCATCATGCCTGCCTTATGATTCGAAAACGGCTGAGGCACCGTGATGAGTATTCTCTCAGTTGAAACGTCGGCGGTGTTGCCGGTCCCATCACCGCTTGTGGTCCTGTACTCTGCAATAACGCTCGAACCATCGCTCGCGCGAATGTAATAAGCGTAGAACTTGCCGTTCGTAGCAAAGTTCGGGTTGAACGCCATGCCGAGCAGACCGCGCTCGTCACCCGTGACCACGGGCACAAAGCTCTTTGAACTCAGATCGAGGAACAGCGTCGGCACGGTCGCGCCGGGTTGGACGACTTTGATCCGGCCGGTTTGCTCGACTATGAACAGACGTTGGCTTCCGTCATGCGCGTTTCGGATCAGAATTGGCCGATCGAGACCGGTAAACCGGGTCTCAAGCCGCGGCGCGTAATCGGCCAAGACAGGAGCGGAAAGAATGATAGCCACCAGGACGAGACTAAACGGGAAAAGGGGGAGTTTTACACTCATAGCTTGATTTGACGTTCGACTACAACAAATTGTCTAGATTTTGTAACGTTTTGAACGCTTTAGACTTGCGTCCGTTTCGAGATCGACATTCTGCAATCTTAAAGTAACGTCGGCGGTCATATCCATCCCGCTGACCTCACCCCTTGCCAGCTTCGCGAAACCGGCGGCCGCGATCATCGCGGCATTGTCCGTTGAAAGCTCCTTTGACGGAAAGTATATGGATATTCCGAGTCGCTCAGCAGCAGCCTTTGACGCCGAACGAAGCTCCTCATTGCAGGCCACGCCGCCCGCTACTATCAGCGTTTCCGGCCGCAGCTCATGAGCCTGAGACTCCATCGTTTTCACAAGCGACCGGACTATCGTTCGTTGAACGCTCGCCGCAAGATCGAACAAGACCGGATCGGGCTCCTGCTGCGGCTGCACTGAAATTTCATTGTCTCGCACGTAATGCGCAACCGCGGTTTTTAACCCGCTAAAGCTGAAATCCGGTCGGCCGTCTGAGATCTTTGCGATCGGAAATTTCATCCTTGCAGCGTTCCCAGCCCTTGCTAAACGCTCGATCGCCGGACCGCCCGGATAGCCAAGCCCGAGCATCTTCGCGATCTTGTCGAATGCCTCTCCGGCCGCATCGTCACGGGTTCGAGAAACCAATTTGTACCGGCCCGCTTTCGGCACGTAAAAAAGATTTGTATGTCCGCCCGAAACGATCAGAGCCATCGCGGGATAAACTATCGGCGGATTTTCAAAGACGACCGAGTACAAATGGCCCTCGATATGATTGACGCCGATAAGCGGAACTCCCAGGCCGTATGCGAGTGACTTAGCATAACATACTCCGACGAGAAGTGATCCTATGAGGCCGGGACCCTGCGTGACAGCAATTGCGTCAATTTCATTCAATGCGAAGACGGACTGAGCAAGAGCTTCATTCACGATCGGATCGATCTTTTCAAGATGCTCGCGCGAGGCAAGCTCGGGCACGACACCGCCATACGGGCGATGAAGTTCGATCTGTGACGAGATGACAGACGAAAGTATCTGGCGACCGTCACGCACGATCGCTGCAGCCGTTTCGTCGCAGGAACTCTCGATACCGAGAATGAGCACGTAATGAGTTTAGGATTTGCCAGACAGGCGCGCAAATAAGAAGGCGTTCGGCCTTACGGCTCGAACGCCAATAATGTGACTCGATCAGGTCATCGCCGACCCACCCCTTGTTCGTATATATGCCTGTAAAAAGGCAATGATCCGATCGAGTTATCTATTACCGCTGAACTGGCTACCGTTGCTCGTAACAGGCGTCTCGTGCCTCGGTCCCGTCAGCCACGCGAAAAATCCGCCAAAAAACAGCACTGCTGCAATGATCGCAAATGCCGCGATACTCAAAAGCGCCCAGTACACCCCGCGATAAGCCTTCGCCGTATCCTCGCGAACGTTTATTTCCTCCCCGGAGACATTGATCATCTGCTTTGCCATAGATCCCCTGTGGGTCAGTAAATTTGAACGCCGCAATGTCGTTCGCAAACGGAGTGCCACAGCAGATCCATGCTAAATCATTGACTCTTCACCACTTCCCTGACCGAAAACAGTATTCGCCTCGGACGCTGCCTCGTATGATTTCGGTACAAACGGGGGTTTGATTGATGTGAATCCCTTTTCATATTAGAATTGCCGCGATTTACTAGACGACATTTCGGAGACAGTTATGAACTGGAAATTGATATTTCTCTTGTCGCTGTTCGGTCTGGCAATGGGATTCGCAACTGTATATGTGATTCCCTCAAACATTGAGCCCCTGTTCTGGCTCGCGATCTTTATCATTTGCGCTTTCTGCGTCGCGCGATATGCGCCGGGCAAATATTTCCTGCATGGCCTGCTCATAAGCGTCGTAAATGGCATCTGGATCACCGTTATCCACGCATCACTTTTTTACACGTATATAGCCAATCACCCTGAATATCTTCAGATGCTGCAGCAGCCGGGCACCCCATCGGCCGTCGCCGATCACCCGCGCCGAATGATGGTGATAACCGGACCCATCATTGGCGTCATTTCGGGACTTGTGCTCGGATTGTTTTGCTGGGTCGCAAGCAAGATCGTTAAGCGCGCTTCTTAGCGACTCGAAAATCCTGTTGACGCGCAAATTTGCCCGCCTTGGGCGCAGACCTTAAACTGTCTCTCTATGTCACCAAGATTTGGTCGGGTCTGCCTGATAGTTCTCGATAGTGCCGGCATCGGTGCGATGCCGGACGCCGCGAAATGGGGCGACGCGGGCTCCGATACATTTGGACATATTTTAGAGTCGCGACATGTCGATCTGCCTAACTTTCGCGCGCTCGGTCTCGGGAATATTCGTCCCCTGAATGGTGTCGCGCACGTTGAAAAGCCGATCGGCTCATACGGTAAATGCGCTCTAAAGTCGAACGGGAAAGACACAACGACCGGTCACTGGGAAATGGCCGGTATTATCTTGAAAAGGGCGTTTCCGACGTATCCAAATGGTTTTCCGCCGCGAATCATTGATGAGTTTGTCGCGAAAGCGGCGGTTCCGGGAATCCTTGGGAACGTCCCGGCTTCGGGAACCGAGATCATCAAGGAGCTTGGCGAGGAACACGTTCGCACCGGCAAGCCGATCGTTTACACATCGGCCGATTCCGTCTTTCAGATCGCGGCACACGAGGAGATTATTCCGATCGAGCGTCTCTATGAAATATGCGAGACCGCGCGACAAATTCTTGACGGTGAGGACCGCGTCGGCCGTGTGATCGCGCGCCCGTTTCTGGGACACAACGCCGCTAATTTCAAACGTACGGAGAATCGGCATGACTACGCAGTACCGCCCCCGCCCGATAACTTGCTGCCAATGATGAAAGACGCCGGCCTCGATGTCGTCTGCGTTGGCAAGATCGCTTCGATCTATGATTCGGTCGGCGTGACCAAAGACCTTACCGCGAAGAACAACGAGCAGGCTATCGATCAAACGATCAATGCGCTTAACGTAAACTCACGTGGGCTCATCTTTAGCAATCTCGTTGACTTCGATATGCTCTACTGCCATCGCCGCGATACCGAAGGCTACGCTCTCGCGCTCGAATATTTCGACAACCGTCTGCCGGATATTTTCTCTGCGATGCGTGAGAGTGACCTGCTCATTCTGACCGCCGACCACGGCAACGACCCGACCTTTCGCGGCACCGACCACACGCGCGAATATGCGCCGCTGCTTGTCTATGGAAGATCTGCTAAGGCGGGCGTGGATCTAGGAACGCGAGGCTCGCTTTCAGACATTGGACAGACGATCAGTGAAAATTTTGGTATCAGGCTCGGCAATGGACTGAGCTTTCTCTCAGAGATCTAGTCCGCGTTCAAGCCTCGATCTCCCGCCACCGCGAGTTTTGCTTTTGCAATGCATCGGAATTACACTTCTGACGCTCTCACCGATTTCACCAGAAGAAGGACCCTAACAAATGCGTACAAATATCCGCGGTTTTGTGACCGTTATTTTTGCTGCCGCACTTTTACTTGCGTCGGCTAGCCTCGTGCCGGCCCAGGACCATTTCAAAAAGGTCGACGAGCTGCTAAAGCAATATTACGATCTGGGACTGTTTACCGGCTCCGTCCTCGTATCCGACCGGGGAAAGATCTATGAAAAAGGATACGGCCTGGCTAACCGCGAATGGGATATCCCTAATGCGCCCGACACAAAGTTTCGTCTCGGCTCTATTACAAAGCAATTCACGGCAACACTCATCTTGCAGCTCGTTGAGCAAGGCAAGATCAAGCTTGACGGACACATTACCGACTATTTGCCGGACTATCGCAAGGACACGGGCGACAAGGTGACGATCCATAATTTGCTTACGCACACATCGGGCATTCCCAGCTACACCGAACGGCCCGACTACGTATCCGACATAAGCCGAAATACTTTTACACCTGCGGATCTCGTAAAGAAATATGCGAGCGGCGACCTTGAGTTCGAACCGGGCACGAAATTCTCGTACGACAATGGCGGCTATTTCATACTCGGTGCGATCGTCGAAAAGATCACAGGGAAGCCTTACGAACAGGTTCTTAAAGAAAGGATATTTGACCCACTAGGGATGAGTGACACGGGATTCGATCACCTGGAGACCATCCTGCCAAAGAGGGCGACGGGCTATAGCAAAAACCCGACTGGGTTTGTGAATTCGTCTTACGTAGATATGTCCGTCCCCTATGCGGCGGGATCGTTATACTCGTCGGCCCGTGACCTCTATAAGTGGGACCGCGCATTGTATTCGGACAAGGTCCTTTCCGCGGCGAGCAGAGAGTTGATGTTCAAGCCAAATCTATCGAACTATGGCTACGGTTTTTTCATCGGCGAGACTCCCATCGGCAACGCGAAGGTCAAAACAATATCGCACAGTGGTGGTATCAATGGTTTTGCGACCTTGATCGTCAGGCTCGTCGATTCGCAAAGCGCGATCATTCTGCTTAGCAATGTCGAGGCGACCGTTAGCCTCAGTAAGATCAGCCGCGCGATCACAAACATCCTCTACGACCAACCGTACGATGCTCCGAAACGCTCCATTGCCGAGACTCTGATGGATACGTACGCAGCAAGAGGTACCGATGCCGCCATCGCTCAGTATCGCGATATCAAGGGAACAAAAGCCAATGATTGTGATATGTCGGAGCTAGAACTGACGGTCCTCGCATCCAGACTTATTGCCGCCAAGAAAAACGCTGACGCAATAGCCTTTTTAAAATTGAACACCGAGGCCTTTCCCCAATCGGCGAATGCTCAAGTCACGCTGGGACGGATATATCTCACGAATGGCGATAAAGCATCCGCGCTCGCGGCGGCGAAAAGGGCGCTTGAGATCGATCCAAAAAACGCGGGGGCGATCGGTTTGATGAAACAGATCGAAGGGACTACGGGTAACACACCGAAAAGCGATGATAAAACACCTCTCGAGAAATTTGTAGGCGAATATCCGCTCACGCCCGATCTGCTTTTCTCGGTAACGGTCGAAGGCGGCAAACTGATGGGCCAGGCCACGGGCCAGGACAAGCTCGAATTGGAGCGAGAATCGGACCTTGGATTCGTCATAAAGGTCGCGGACGCGCATTTTACGTTCGTGAAAGATGAGAAAGGCACGATCACGGGCTTAGTTCTTGATCAAAACGGCCAACATATCGAAGCGAAAAAGAAATGAGAAACGACGTCGCTCGGCTCATTCTGGATTGAATTTAATAAGTGCGACAGCTGCCTTTCCGAAATAACGGAGAACGTACAGCGAAAAACGAATAACGAGCGCCCCGCGCTTGACGCCGTTATTCGTTATCAACTATACGTTATTCGTTATTTCATACCTTTTTCTTCAAGAGCTTCAAATTATGAGACGTTTCGCAACCTCGCTGCTGATCGGCGTGATATTTTGCCTGCCGATCACCTCAATCGCACAGTCCTCTGATCTTTCTGCATATAACGATCCACCGTCACGTCTCCGGGGCGTTATCGAAAAGTATCAGGAAGACTACACATTTCTGAGCCGTTTCTATTCAGCGCCGACATCGCCGAATCGAGCGGCAAGGTTCAGGCAGCTTTATGCTGACGAGGTCGCAATACTGGCTGGACTTGATTTTGACAAGCTGAATCACGACGAGCAGGTCGATTATTTGCTCTTTAAGAATTATCTCGATCACGAGATCAAAGAGCAGGACCGTTACAGCGCTCAGCTTGCGGAGATGTCGTCACTGATCCCGTTCATGCGGACCATCAGTGATCTTGAAGACACACGCCGCACCCTGAAAGATCTCGACCCGGCGAAGGCCGCTCTCACGCTCAACGATCTTGCGAAAACTATCGCCGAGACGCAAAAGAGTTTGGAATCTCCGTCCGCCGTCAAACCAAAGCGCACTGTCGCAAACCGCGCGGCCCGGACGGTCGACAGTCTGCGTCGTACGCTTAAAAATTGGTTCACGTTCTACAACGCCTACGATCCGATGTTCACATGGTGGTGCTCGTCGCCGTACAAAGCGGCGGACGAAGCGCTCGGCAAATACGGCACATTCATCTCCGAAAAGCTGGTTGGAATAAAACCGGACGACAAAGTGACGATAATCGGCGACCCGATCGGTCGCGAAGCGCTGATCGAGGAGCTCAAATACGAGATGATCCCGTACACGCCCGAGGAGCTTATCCAGATCGCCAATAAGGAATTTGCGTGGTGCGAGGTCGAGATGAAAAAGGCATCGCGCGAGATGGGTTACGGCGACGACTGGAAAAAGGCACTCGAGGCCGTCAAACAAAAGTATGTCGACCCCGGCAAACAGCCGGCTCTGATCCGGGATCTGGCGTACGAAGCGATCGATTTTGTCGAGAAGCGCGGCCTCGTCACCATTCCGCCCATTGCCCGCAATGGTTGGCGAATGGAGATGATGACGCCCGAGCGGCAACTGACCTCACCATTTTTCCTCGGCGGCGAGACGATACTCGTTTCCTATCCGACCGATGGCATGACGCACGAGCAAAAGATGATGTCCATGCGCGGCAACAATCCTTATTTCTCACACGCGACCGTCTTTCATGAGCTGATACCCGGCCATGAACTACAAGGCTTTATGGCTGACCGCTATCACCAGTATCGTCAGCTTTTCCGCACACCGTTTCATATCGAGGGCTGGGCTCTCTATTGGGAATTTCTGATGTGGGACCTTGGCTTTCAGAAAACACCCGAAGACCGAATCGGCGCCCTTTTCTGGCGAATGCATCGCTGTGCACGAATAATCTTTTCACTCAGCTTTCATCTTGAAAAAATGACGCCGCAGGAGTGTGTTGATTTTCTTGTCGACCGCGTTGGTCACGAACGCGATAACGCGGCGGCTGAGGTCAGACGGTCGTTTTCGGGCGACTACGGGCCACTATATCAGATCGCTTACATGATGGGCGGGCTGCAGTTCTATTCACTCCATCACGACCTGGTCGATAGTAGGAAAATGACCAACAAGCAGTTTCACGACGCTATACTTCACGAGGGTCCGATACAGGTCGAAATGGTCCGCGCAATTTTAACCGACCAAAAGCTTAGTCGAGAATATAAGCCGTCGTGGCGATACTATTCGCTGCAATGACTCATGGATGGCACAGTGATTGCGATACAGATCTTGCGGAGTATTGTTTCTATGCGAGCCAAACACCGAAATATGTTCGTCGCTCATCGTCCGGGTGAGCTTCGCGAAACCGCCCTTGTAGAGTCGGAGATCGAGCTCGCTACGGCTGCGTTAATTGCGTTGATCATTTTGCTGGGAATTCTCTTTCTTGCGGACCTATTTTCGTCGTTTCCGGTCTGACTTGAGATCCGGCGGAATGAATAAAACGCCATCGCCTGAGTTTTAGCTTCCGATCGCGTCACAAAAAAATGAGGCCGGTTCGAGACCGGCCCGGCATCCACAAATTCCTGTTCTCGTTACAAACTTAAGTGTCTCATTCGATAGCCGACGAGGCTGAAAGGTATAAACATAACGAGCGAAAGCAGCAGGGCCCAAATAGGGATTCCGCCCTCGACAAATACAAACGCAACCACGCCGATAAGCGTAAGCAGCACGCCCACGATGAGCGGCAGCAACGTCTTGTCGCGTTCTTTTGAGACCATCGCGGTAACCCAGCCGCCCGCAACCGCCGCAAGCAAGCATCCGAATATGTTCGTTAAGTATGCACCGAGCGGCAACGAGCTGAAATAAGCCGTCCGCTCCGCCGACGTCCAGTACTCGATATTGACTGGCGGACTGGCCGGAAAGATCGTGGCGATCTGGATCACCGTAAGAAATATTCCCGACGCTATGACCAACCCAACTGCTACCCCAAGTGCCCTGCGGACCTCCATTCAATTCCTCCTGTCGAATACGCAAAGTTTCTTCATTTGTAAACCCGAACCGCGAACGGTGTCAAGAATCGGTGATCCGACTCACTTTTCGCCGCCGCTTTTTGCAAAGCGAGATCGGGATTATCCTAAATATATGCGATCTGTTTTCTTTGCCGTGTTTTTTTCAACTGTTGTGCTCGCCTCTTGCGACCGCCCGCCGGTGCCGAAGCAGCTTCCGCCGGATCACAATGCCTTAGTAAACTCTAATGTGAAACAGGATCAAATGGCCAGCTCGCCTCGCGCGGCGGAGGCTCCGTACGAACTGCAATTTATCGATACGATGATCGCGCACGACGAGACGGCCATTGACGCGGCGCAGCTTGTCGCCACGCGGGCCGAGCATAAGGAGCTCAAACTTTTGGCGAAGTCGATCATCGCGGCCCGGCGACAGGAAATATCAGAGCTGAGGAACTTGCGCGAAGGCTGGTTCCGAAATGCCGACCCGGCGATCAATCTGGATCTGCCCGGAATGCGCACCGGATCGCAGGCCGTAGACCTGGAAAAACTCGACAGCCTGAAGGAGAATCAATTTGACCTGGAGTTTGTCCGCCAAATGGTGCCGCTCGAACAGGGATCTTTGACCCTCGCAAAGGATCTTCTATCAAAGGATGTTCGCGCCGAGCTCAAGCCTTTGGCTCAAAGCGTCATCGAAGAACAGGAGGCCGAGATCGAACAAATGCAGGGATGGCAAACGCAGTGGGTCAAATGAGCAGCAATCAATTCGCGCGAAGCCACTTTTCGGCTTCGCGAAGGGTTGAAAAAGTTTGCATTTTAACGTCGTGATTTCGGGCTAAGCGTTTGCCAAGCTCGTTGATGCCCTCGTGGTTCCAGCGATCAAGGAAGGCAATGCAGCTACCCGGAAGGACGGTGGAAAGGTGCTCGGCCATTTCAATGAGATCCTGGGCTCGGGCCGGGACCTCAAAGTCCTTTTCGATAAGGATCTTCCGGCAATCATTTTCCTTACAACGAGACGCGATCTCGTCCCAATATCTGGCGGCGATCGTCGCCGTGAGTCTCTCGCCGCCGACGAGCGCCCATAGATGATCTCCACGAAACTCGGTCTGGATCGTGTATTCCGGTTCGTTTTCCATATCTAGTTCGTCGGCGCCGTATACCCTTCTCGAGCGCGAATGACCGATCCGGTCGGCGCTCCTTTTAACTCCACGCGGATCTTGCGATAAGCGCCGTCGCGTTTTTCGTTTGTGGAATAGTAGCCCAGACTATATTTCGTGCCGATCTCGTCAGCCACACTCTTGAACGCCGCCCGTGCCTCTGAGAGGTCCGCGACCGGAAATACTTTGCCGCCCGAAGTTTTGGCAAGCTTTCCCATCTCGCCGTCGGCTATCTCGTAAAGTTTCTTGCTTATCGCCAGCCGCTCAAAATCGCCAAGCTTACAAAAATCGTCCGTCCGCTCGATGTTTGCACCGGCACCGAACGACTTGTAGTAACGGCGGATCTGGGCCAGAGAAAAATGCAGAGCCGTCGAGCAGTCGCCGAGAAGATTGTCCTCGAAAAACGGACGCGTGTTGACCTGAATAAAAAAGCTGATCAATCCGCGTTTCTCAAGCTTTTCCTGTGCCTCGTCGAAATCTGCGACGCTGGTCGAGTCGACGCCGTCCGTAAGCGCGACGAGGGCGCGCCGCCCTCTAAACTCTTCCGTTGGCGCTGTGCCAAAGACCTTGTCCGCTATCTGGGCCAGACTGTCGTAATACGGCGTCCCGTTACTCGTAGCGACGCGCTGCAAGGCCGAGCGAAGTGCCGCCCGATCATCGGTCAATGATGCAACGACCTCTGTGACAGCCGGAGTTCCTGAGTCACGCTGGCCTTGGTTGAACGCGATAATGGCCACACGGTCGCGCGGCCGGAGTGACTTTATGAAATCCTCCGCCGCGTGTTGGATCAATTGCAGGTCAGCCCGCGTAGAACCTGACG
>Ga0105240_10013989_pt1 | contig 10980 bp, 12 predicted proteins | sample KBSC54metaG_FD_80426 | JGI IMG/M metagenome (GOLD analysis project Ga0105240, IMG submission 80426) | Corn rhizosphere microbial communities from Kellogg Biological Station, Michigan, USA - KBS C5-4 metaG | ecosystem: Host-associated > Plants > Roots > Rhizosphere > Soil | place: Michigan, USA...
AGAAGCGGACGCAGAGGCTTTCGGCATTCCCAGCGTGACCAGGCCTGATGAGCGCGGCTTATCCAGGTATTGGGTGGGATCTGATTTAAATGTCTCCACACAATGGGCACAGCAGAAATAGAATTTTCTGCCTTGGTACTCATGCACGTGCTTCGAGGTCGCGGGGTTCACACTCATCCCGCAGACGGGGTCTCGCTCAACAGTGGTGGTGGGTTCGGGTGCGCTCATCTCGTTCGAAGGTGTGCCGCGTGGCTCGCCAACTATGCGGTTCGATAGCCGATGCTCTATATTGGATTCATCCGGCGCAGTACTGTCGGCAATTCAACATCTTACAGAAGGGCTTTGGCGAATGACCTATCTCGACGTGGTTTTCAGTTATGGTGCGCTGCCGGGAGAGCGAGAACTGCAGGCGATCGACAACATGCGCGAGGTCTACGGCATTCGGCGGGTGCGCTTTAATCACAAAGAGAGAACGGTACGCGTGGAATTCGACGCCTCTCGACTGAAGCAGGACGTCGTGGCCAAACTTCTGCGGAGCGCTGGAATTGATGTGAAACAGCAGGTCGCGCTGGCGTAGGCTCAGTCGAAACGCAGGCGGCGCGGAACGGTTTTGTGCGCATAGGTCTCAAGACCAAAAAATAAGCTCTCCTGTAAATGGAGAGCTTTTGATTGTCGGGGGAAGGACTGACGGGCGTCATCTTAATTAAAGCAAGGGGTGCTCACAGAAAACCTCTGGCCGAAGTTATTCTCTGAAGCACCCCGTTGCGCGCCACTTCGTCTGAGTCTCGTAGAGCAAGCCGTATGCCGTCCGTAAGTGATTCAAAACACAGGTGGAGCATTCCCCTAGGCTGGTAGGATTTGCCCTGAGCACGAAAGAATTACTCCAGCCCGGTTGAGGCACGAGAGTAACCAAGAATGCTGTTGAAAACCTGGTTTCTTACGGGATGAATATAGGGAAAAGCGCCAATGGGCTCCGAGCATTATGGCTCGTAGGATGGCGAAGTCGGGCGTGCTTCGGAGTGTGTGCGCTCCGCATCCATCTTGCAGCAAAGGAAGGGAATGCCAATATGAACCGTGCAACCCCGACGCGAGCGGTGGCCCTGCTCTGCGTGTTTTTAGTCGCTATGCCCGCGTGGTCCGCCAAGACCACACGCGCCCCGGAATTGCCTGATCCCGGGCATGCCGGAATGAGCAAGGATAAACAGGAACAGTTGGGATTGAAAACGGCTGCCGAAGTATACAAGCAGATGCCAGTCTTGCCAGATTCCGACCCGACCACGCAATACATCCAGCAACTTGGCAGGAAGCTGGGAAAAGTAATCCCGCGGGAAGAGTCGTGGCCCTACCAGTTCCACGTTGTCCAGCAGAGCGATATCAACGCCTTCGCGCTCCCGGGAGGTCCTATTTTTGTGAATGTCGGGACTATCACGGCTGCTGATAACGAAGCGCAGCTGGCGGGCGTGATAGCTCACGAAATGTCCCATGTGTACATGCAGCACTCGGCTAAACAGGCTCCCAAGCAGGAATGGGCCAACATCCTGGGGGCATTGGGAGGACTGCTGGGGGGAGCCGCCGGGGATCTCGCACAAATGGGCATTCAACTGGGAGCGGGCACGCTGTTGATGAAATATTCGCGGCACGATGAAGCGCAAGCCGACGCCGTGGGCGCCATCATCATGTACAAAGCCGGTTACAATCCGCGGGCCATGGCTGAATTTTTCGCCAAGCTGGAGAAAGAGGTCGGCAAAGGCGGCCCGCAGTTCCTGAGCGATCACCCCAACCCAGGCAACCGCGTCGAAGCCGTGGACAAAGAAATTGCCAGCTGGCCACCGAAGCAGTATGCGGCGGCGAACTCTGGTTTCCAACAGGTAAAGCAGCAAGCCAAACGCATTAAAGCGTACAACGCCGAGCAAATCTCCACGGGCGCAAAGAGCGGGCAGTGGGCACAGCAAAATCAGCAATCCGGAGCCGTGCCGCGCGATGTAGCCGCGGCCGGTGGGGCGAGTGCAGCCAATCCCGGAACTCTTTCGAATGTTAGCTATCAGCAAGTCGCTCCCAGCGGCGAATTCAAAACTTTTCAGGGAAACAGCTTCAGTATTTCGTATCCGGCGAATTGGGAAGCTGGAGCCGGGCAGAACTCGGCCACAATAGCTCCGGCGGCAGGAGTCGCTCAAAACGCGATTGCTTATGGCGTCATTCTCGCGACGGCGCAGAATGTCGATGCCACTTCCATTAACGATGCCACCGACAAACTGATTCAGAATTTGCAGCAGGGCAATCCTGGGCTGCGGGTTTACGAGAGCCCGCGGAAGATACAGGCAGCGGGGACAGAAGCATTGTCAACGATGTTGGCCGGCACTTCTCCAGTGCGGCAAGGGGATCAGGCTGCCCCGGAACGGGATTGGCTGGTGACTCTGGCAACGCCTTCAGGAGGCATGATGCACATAGTCTTTATTGCTCCGGAAGGCCAGTTCGCGCAATTGCAGTCCACGTATCAAAAGATGTTGGACACGCTGCAGGTCAGGTAACGGACGCAGGCACTGAAGAGTGCGTTGGGGTTGCGAATGTAAAAGCAAAAGAGGCGAATCGGTAGGATTCGCCTCTTTTCAAAACTGAAGAATTTAGAGTGGCTTGACGTTCTCTGCTTGCCAGCCCTTGGGCCCCTTGGTCACGTCAAACTGAACCTGCTGACCCTCCTGCAGACTCCTGAACCCGCCGGCCTGAATGGCCGAGAAATGGACAAAAACATCTTCTCCGGTCTGACGGCTGATAAAGCCGTAGCCCTTGGCATCGTTAAACCACTTCACTGTTCCTTGTTCCATATGGATGTACTTTTGTTCCTTTTTGGTATTTACGTTCGAGGGAGTCGGAGGAAAAACTTGCGCAGATGACTAGCTGGTAAGGCGAGGGCTGCTCACGACCGATTCGGTCTAACGCACAGAGGATACTACTCCGCAGCCCACGATTAGGCAATGCGTTTGTGCCGCTTGAGAAAGCTCGATCAGCGGGCGGGAAATGTCGCGTGGCAGAAATCTGGACGACGAGCATCTTCCCAGACCACCATCGTAAGCAGCCGCCCTTACCCGCAAAGCGCACGCGAGATAAATCAACGACAGAGCGAATCATCCGTGGCGAAAAATCACGCTACTTGACCGAACGCAAATTGGGACGGTGGGACTAGCGCTAGACTCTGCACTCCTCTCCTGGGGCCAGAGTACAGGCTCAGCTTGGGATGTGCTGCAATGGGTAAGAGGCCCATTTCCGCATGCGCACCGGAAGCGACTCACACCATGACAAGACGAATTCACGCGGTTGGGCGACGCCAGCGCGGTCAAGGCATTTCAGAATATGTGGTGATGCTTGCGCTGATTCTCATGCTTGTCGCGGGAACGGTCCACCTGGTGGCCGCAAATGCGAAGAATGCGCTTTCCAAGGCGGCAAGTGCGCTACAACACCGTTCGGACAGCGACTAGCACACTAATCGATCGTCCAGTCAACGTGCCGAAATCTCGCCGCGCTCCACAAACGCCTCCAGCCAGCCTAGCACTCGCTTCCACCCTTCACCGTGGCCCGTGGCATTGGCGACATTGCCGGCGAATCCTTCCTGTCTAACCCGCACCAGCGTACCGGTGCCGGACTTTTTCGGACCGCTGGGATGTAAGGCATTCACCGTCTGCGGCTCGAGTTCCCAGCGCACAACCGTGGTAAGCGGTCCGCTGTAGCTGCCCTTCCAGGTGTGCACGAGCAGTCGCGGTGGCTCGACTTCAAGATATTCGCCTTCAACGTAGAACTCCTTCCCGTCGGCGCCGATGCCGTCGCTGCGCCACTTGCCTCCGGGCCGCACGTCCATCGTGGATTTCACGACGTGATACAGGCCCGATTGCCCCCACCATTTGGGGAGCTGGGCCGGGTCGCTGATCGCCTGAAAGACGCGGGCCGGCGGCGCTGCGATGAAAATTTCTGCGATGACAGCGTTTTGGTCCGGAGTGACAGTTGCGATCGCCATGGATCTCTCCTACAACTGGATTTGCTTTCCTTCTCGTGCTATTGCTCGATAAATCTCTTCAGCATGTCCACGACACCCGGCCATCCGCCGCTGTAATCCTTGCGAGCAATGGGCAGATTGGAAAGGCCGCTGTGAGTCACTTTTACGTGGGTACCATCTTCTTGAGCCGTGAGTTCCCAGCGCACTACGGTGCGGCGCGTACTATCGTCGTGCCAGTTCGCGTACCAGGTGTAAGCGAGAATGCGCGGCGGATCGAATTCCGTAATGTGTCCGTGACACTCAAATTCAGAGACCCCGTTCACGATGATCGATCCGTTCTCAGTCGAGTAACGATAGGCACCATCTAATCGCGCGTCCATTTCCCACATCTTCACCGGGCACTCCGGGCTGCGGAACCATTGCTTCAGTTCGCCGGCGTCGGTCAGAGCCTTGAAAACGCGCTCCGGCGGAGCCGCAATCTGGATCTCGCTGACGATTACGTCTTGCTCGGGAGCAACACCTTTTGTAGACATCAAATGTTCCTCGGGACGTGACCTGCGTTTTTGGATCTTCCTTTGTGTCTGCGAGCGTCTTCGTTCTCTCGCGCGTGCTCCGCTTCTACGAAAGCTTTCAGGTTGTTGAGGCTCGTTGCCCAGAACACACGGTATTGATCGATCCAGGAATCGACGGTGCGCAAGGGCTCCGGATTGAGTTGGTATACGCGATGCCGCCCTTCCCGATGTTCACGGACCAGGTGGGCGCGTCGCAGTAGACGCAGGTGTTTCGAAATTGCCGGCCGGGAGACCGGAAAGGCGTTGGCGATCTGCCCCGCCGGTTGACCGCCCCGGCGAAGCAGGTCCAGCACCGCCCGGCGGGTGGGGTCGGCCAATGCCTGGAAAGTAATTTCCCGGCCGGGGCTCCCCGTGGAATGTGTAACCGAATGGTCACGCATAATGCGTAACTATACGGTTACGCATTACGCGTGTCAAGCAGGAACTGAATCTTTGGAGTTTCCGGTTGGGGCTTGGACTTGGTCCACCGCGCATTCAACCAGGGTGCTAGCGATGAGCTTGCTTCTGACCGTTGTGGATGAGATTCAGGAAAAGCTGGTGAATGCGCGGGTCATCGGAAAGTTCGGGATGGAATGTAGCGGCCATGGCGCTTCCCTGCCGCACTACAACGGGGTCACTGCCTTCGGTTGCGATTACTTCAACTCCTTCGCCAACTTTCGAAATTTTCGGGGCTCGGATGAAAACCATCTCCAGGGGAGAATCATTGAGTTGGCCATCCAGATCACGTAGCAACTTGCCTTCCCGGATCGAGCTGTCGATCTGGCGTCCGTAAGCATTGCGGCGGACGCGAATATTGAGCGCCCCCAGACCGGCCTGTGGAGGATTCTCGACCTCGCTGGCCAGCAGGATGGCCCCCGCGCAGGTGCCGAAAGTCGGTTTCAGACGAACGAATTGCTTGAGCTTCTCAAAACCGGCGGGGCCGAGAAGTTTGAGGAAGGTACCGGACTCGCCACCGGGAATCACCAATCCATCGATCTCATCCAGCTGCTCTGGCTTTTTGACTAGCACTACTGATGCACCGAGCTCTTGCAGACGCCGGCGGTGCGCATCGAAGTCGCCTTGCAAGGCAAGGACACCAATTTTGGGAGTAATCGACATCGCGTCAAGAACGCCATCCTGAATGGGAAATTATTAGGACAGTTCTTCGTTCCAAATGATTTTAAACGAGCACAGGCGCTCTGCGGGTCCGGAGGGTGCGTGCAGGTTTTGCAGCACGGTGCTAATTCAGAATCTGAGAAACGGGCCGAAGGTGATGCGCAGGTTATTGTGCGCGCCCTGGTTGAAATAAATCTCGTCTCCAGCTTCGAGACGGAGGCCCACCGGGCCAAGCGTGGCCTCGATTCCCGCACCCGGATAAAGCGCAGCGTTCAGGCTCGAGGTACGCAGGTTGAGGAGCGGGCTAACGATGTCAACATAAGGCAGCAGGCTGGAACTGAGCCGGAAATCCATGAAACCAGCTTTGAGCGTGGCAAAAGGATGGAGATGACCTCCGCCTCTCACCAGCGTCGGGCCAAAGAGTCCGTGAGTTACGCCAACGGATGTGTGCTCGATGGCTACGATGTCGCCCGTAATGACGTTGCGGTAGGCTTCGTTGAAGTTGAGTCCGTAGTCGTACGCAAGTTCGCCCTCAAACATGACATTGCGATGCACGCGAAAACCCAAGCGGACTCCCAGCCCTAGGTTATCGGTGCTGGTTTGTGAGATGTTGAGTGAGTCGAGAAATATCCCGGCTTCGACGCGCTTTTGGGCAAATGTGAATGTCGCAAACAGTAAGCAGGTGGACAGAATCAGGGCGAGCTTGCGCATGATAGTGCGGGTACGATGTATGCCGCGCCAGTAAGGTTGCTGTCGTGGCAGCTTTTCACCAGGAGTTCACCCCGCATGTTTCTATTGCGGCTGCGGCGGGGGTGGTGGCGGAGTCGAACGGTCTTCCTGAATTCCCCTGAGAGACGGGTCCTCCAACGGATTATCCGTCTTCACCAGCTCAGTCTTGACTTCGACTTTTTGTTTGGGCAGCGGATTAATCTCGGTTTCGAAGGTCTTGTATCCCGGCAGCGTAATCTTGATGCGGTGACTCCCGGGAGCGATCTCGAGGGAGCGGCCCATCCCTTGGAACTCGCCCACGTGTCCCACAAAGCGTCCATCGAGAAACACGGCCGCGCGCGACGGGGAAACGTTAATTTTCACAATCGACCACGCCGCGGGTAAGGCGCCGCTCGGCCCTTTCTCCATGGCCACCGGAATGACGAGTTTCTGTCCGGGGCGAATGGTGACACGCTGCGTGAAATCCTGATATCCGTTTTGCCGCACGGAGATCTCGTGCTCGCCCGGCAGCAGCAGGAGCTTCTTGTCTCCTTTAAGTTCTTTCAAGTACCCGACGTACTGGCCATCGACCCAGACGCCGGAAGTTTTTTCGACCTTGGATTTGCCTTGCAACTCCAACTCGCCCATCACCTTGTTATCGGCCCGCAGCGTGGTGGAAAGCAGGAAGGCGCACGTCGCCGCCACCCAGAATAACTGCAGCAGCATTCGGCGGTTGTTCAGAAAGTCTTCTCTCGGGGTTAGGCGCATAGCTACACCAGTGGCAGTGAATGGATGGCAAAGTGTAGCTGAAGGATGGCAGGGGAATTTAATTAGAAGGCTTAAAGCGACTGGTTACCTGCGGGCATGATGAAGTGCGCGCCGCAATCGCAAGTCAGACATTTGCTTCCCAAACCCCGGACGAGGGCGTCCGGGGCTACGGGGGCCCGATTACATTGGCATGCAGGTGATTCTTGACTACCAGCCTCTGGTTTGCAGCATGTGCGCTTCGTCCAGCGCACTCACTGCCAGGCCCTTCATCGCACCCTGAAGGTCCTCGCTGACTTCAAGTAGCACTTTAGGGTCCTGGAAGTGCGTGGCGGCGAGCACAATCGCACGGGCGCGCTTGGCCGCTTCGTCAGTATCGGCGAATTCTGTGGAGTTTTTCATGAAGATGCCGCTGCCTACGAACACCGCTTCGGCTCCCAGTTGCATAACAAGGCTCGCGTCCGCCGGAGTGGCGATTCCCCCGGCAGAGAAATTCGGAACCGGCAGCTTCCCTGTCTTCGCAACCATCTTTACGAGTTCGTACGGCGCCTGGTGTTCTTTCGCCTTGGCGTAGAGCTCTTCTTCGCTGAGCACCGTCAGGATTTTCATCTCTTGAACGATTTGGCGGATGTGCTTAACCGCGTGCACTACGTCTCCGGTGCCGGCTTCTCCCTTGGTGCGGATCATGGCAGCGCCTTCCGCGATGCGGCGAAGGGCTTCTCCTAAATTGCGCGCGCCGCAGACAAACGGGGTCTTGAAGGCGTGCTTGTCGACATGATGGGCTTCGTCGGCGGGGGTGAGCACTTCGGATTCGTCGATGTAGTCGACACCGAGTTCCTGAAGGATCTGCGCCTCTGCGAAGTGGCCGATGCGGCACTTGGCCATGACGGGAATGGATACGGCGGCCATAATCTCGCGAATCTTTTTAGGCGAGGCCATGCGGGCCACGCCGCCTTCGGCGCGGATCTGCGCCGGTACGCGCTCAAGGGCCATGACCGAGACTGCTCCGGCCTTTTCCGCGATAACGGCCTGTTCGGCGTTGGTGACGTCCATGATGACGCCGCCCTTAAGCATCTCGGCGAGGCCGGTCTTGAGGCGGAGGGAAGTTGAGTTGGAACCGTTGTTTTGGGACATGGAAGATCTCTTTTCGGAATCGTCAAGAATGAACTGTCAGCACTGGGCTTTCAGCTCTCAGCTAACCCTTATTTTCATGAATCGGCGAGGGGTTTGGCCGCTGAATCATTGTAACGCCGATGACTAGGTTTTCGGAACTTTACAGGGTCGGCTTGCCATCTTTGCTTTGGCTCACAATTTTAATAGCGCGCTTTCTTGTAGGGGAGGCCTTTGGGGCATTAAAGCGCCAGGCCGCCTCGATGGCTTTCTGGAGTGCATCTTTACGCGCAACTTTGAGTAGGACGCTGGTCGCGCCGCGTCGTCCCCAGGTGCCTTTGACCGGAGTAAATGCTTCGGGGTAGTCCTTGGAGAAATTGTGCTGATCTTCGGGCGACAGTTTCACCATCCCGCGAGTCTTATCGGGGTAGCCAAGCGTCGCGAAGATCTTTCCAGCAACGCGGAAATCGGGATGGTTCATGTGCTGGCGCTCTTCGGTTTCCGGGAGCGAGAGTGCGAGTTTGCGGAACGCAGCGGGGGTCATCTAGTGCATCCTCTCGTGGGCTATCTCTCCACGAATTTTCCGAACATTTTCTCTGGGTCGATGGCGATGAAGATCCCTTTACCGCGGGCCAGAACCTCGCCTTCCTGGTTCGTGATCTCCGCCATATTGACGTGCTGGCGCCCGTGCACAGCCACTTCCCTGCTCTCGACGCGCAGCGACTGGTGGAGCGGCACGGGCTTCAGGTATTCCACCGTCATCTCTTTCGTAAGCGCGATGACGTGTCGCAGCTTGTTCACTTTGCCCATCGCATCGTCGAGGATGCTGGCGATGATGCCGCCGTGGCAGTGCCCCGGCGGGCCGGTGTAGCGCTCGCCCAGGTTGAACTCGCAGACGAATGTGCTGCGCTCTTCATCCAAAGTAAAAGTAAGCCGCATTCCCTCGGGATTGTCGGGACCGCAGACGAAGCAAGTGTTCCGGCGAAGCTTGAGGTTGTTGGTTTCGTGGCCGTGCGCCTTACCGGGCATGCCCAGAATTCTACCGGATGCTGCCAGCGGGTTTGTGTTTTACAAAGAAGCTGACTAATTGCCATCTTCTTTTCGCACAGAACGCGAAAAAGATGGTGCGGCAACCTCGCGAGAGAGAGATGGGTACGCCGGCGGAGTTCTTTTCAACACAGTTCTTTTTCAGGGGCGAATCCTGTATACATATCGGTTTTGGTTTCGCTCTGAAGGAGTGGACGTTCATGAGATCGCTCGCCCCATTCGTTTGGCTTCTCACGCTCGGCTGTTTCATCTCGCTGGCACAAACTGCGCAGCAGCAGAAAGCGCAGGACAAGGATGCCGACAAGAAGCAGGCTGTTGCGGCGGCCGCCGCGAAGAAGGACAAGGCCAGAAATGAAAAGAAAGAAGAGCCGAAGAAGGAAAAAGATGACGAGAAAAAGCCCGGACTCAACGCGGAGACGTTCTCCGGCCTGAAGTTTCGGCTGATTGGCCCGGCTGTGGCCTCCGGGCGGGTGATGTCGATTGCGGTGAATCCCAAGAACAAATTCGAGTACTACGTGGGCGTGGCGTCGGGGGGAGTTTGGAAGACGGTCAACGACGGCACGACATGGACTCCGCTTTTCGACGACCAAGGCTCGTATTCGATTGGCTGGGTGGAACTCGATCCCAATGATTCCTCCGTCGTGTGGGTTGGATCGGGCGAGAGTAATTCGCAGCGCAGCGTCGGCTATGGCGATGGGATTTACCGGTCCGATGATGGCGGCAAAGACTGGAAGAATCTGGGACTGAAGAAATCAGAACACATTGGCCGCGTGGTGATCGATCCGCGCGACTCGAAGGTCATCTATGTCGCTGCGGAAGGGCCGCTGTGGGGGCCGGGCGGCGATCGCGGCCTCTACAAATCCAGCGATGGCGGGAAGAACTGGAAAGCCGTCTTAAGCATCAGCGAGAACACAGGTGTGGTCGATGTGCAGTTAGATCCCTCGAACCCGGACATCGTTTATGCGGCGGCGTACCAGCGCAGGCGGCACGTGTTCACCCTGATCGATGGTGGACCAGAGAGCGCGATATACAAATCCACAGATGCGGGCGAGAGCTGGAACAAAGTCGCCTCGGGCCTGCCCAAGGTGGATATGGGCCGCATTGGCTTGGCCGTGTCGCCGGCGGACCCCAATGTGATTTACGCGAGCATCGAGGCCGCGGATGGGAAGGGCGGGATCTTCCGCTCCTCCGACAAGGGAGCGACGTGGGAGCGTCGCAACGAATTCGATCAGGGCGCGATGTACTACGCCCGAATCGTGGCCGATCCCAAGAACGTGGATCGCATTTTCGTGATGAACGTGGAATTGCGGGAGTCGCTCGATGGCGGCAAAACGCTCCACAAAGTGAATGAAGTGAATCATCACGGCGACAATCATGCGATCTGGATTGATCCCGACAATACCCAGCACTGGCTGCTGGGCTCAGATGGCGGCATGTACGAGACGTGGGATGATGCCAAATCATGGGAGTTCAAAACGAATCTGCCGACGGTGCAGTTCTACGACATCGCCGTGAGCCATGAGGCGCCCTTTTATCACGTTTGTGGCGGAACACAGGATAACTTCTCCTGGTGCAGTCCGGCGCGCACTCGCGATGTAAACGGCATCATGAACTCGGATTGGTATGTGACTACCGGAGGCGATGGGTTCCGGTCACAGGTCGATCCCGAAGATGCAAACACGGTTTATTCGGAATCGC
>Ga0105240_10013990_pt1 | contig 10980 bp, 10 predicted proteins | sample KBSC54metaG_FD_80426 | JGI IMG/M metagenome (GOLD analysis project Ga0105240, IMG submission 80426) | Corn rhizosphere microbial communities from Kellogg Biological Station, Michigan, USA - KBS C5-4 metaG | ecosystem: Host-associated > Plants > Roots > Rhizosphere > Soil | place: Michigan, USA...
ACCATCTGATTATTTCTTCCATCCGCATGTTTCTGAATAAAAAACGGAGTCTGAGCAGCATCGACCGGGGAGCCTGGCCCTGGCGTCGCTGGTCGCGCTAACCTCTTCGATGAGGTACGCTGAAGCACGTCTTCAGCGCCGTTTTTTATCTCGCTGCGCATCCGCGCGCCGATCGTCGCACCACCTCGAGTTCCACCGCGTCCGAACGCTTGCGTTCAGGATCGGCCGCAGGCTCGCGACGTTCACGCCCGGAGTGCCGGCCGGCAACAGGCACTTCTCGATCGACCGCCCTTTCGCCGACGGCAACCCGCGCAGCGTCAAGTGATCCCTGGCGCACGCGCCGCTCGTCCCGAACAGGACCGGAACATGACCGAACTCGAATTCCAATCGCTCGCGAACGAAGGCTACAACCGTATCCCGCTGATCGCGGAAGCCCTCGCCGATCTCGAAACGCCGCTGTCCCTCTACCTGAAGCTGGCCCAGCCCGAACGGGCGGGCGCCAACTCGTTCCTGCTCGAATCGGTGGTCGGCGGCGAACGCTTCGGCCGCTACTCGTTCATCGGCCTGCCCGCCCGCACGCTCGTGCGCACCCGCAACGGCGTGTCGGAAGTCGTGCGCGACGGCCAGGTCGTCGAGACGCATGACGGCGACCCGTTCCAATTCATCGAATCGTTCCAGGCGCGCTTCAAGGTGGCGCAGCGTCCGGGCCTGCCGCGCTTCTGCGGCGGTCTCGCCGGCTACTTCGGCTACGACGCGGTGCGCTACATCGAGAAGAAGCTCGCAAACACCGCGCCGCGCGACGATCTCGGCCTGCCCGACATCCAGTTGCTGCTGACCGAGGAAGTCGCGGTGATCGACAACCTCGCCGGCAAGCTGTACCTGATCATCTACGCGGACCCGGGCCAGCCGGAAGCCTATGCGAAGGCGAAACAGCGCCTGCGCGAACTGAAGCAGCGCCTGCGCACGACCGTGCAGCCGCCCGTCACGTCGGCGAGCGTGCGCACCGAGACGTTCCGCGAGTTCAAGAAGGAAGACTATCTGGCCGCCGTGCGCCAGGCGAAGGAATACATCGCGGCCGGCGAACTGATGCAGATCCAGGTCGGCCAGCGGCTGACCAAGCCGTACCGCGACAATCCGCTGTCGCTGTATCGCGCGCTGCGTTCGCTGAATCCGTCACCGTACATGTACTACTACAACTTCGGCGATTTCCACGTGGTCGGCGCATCGCCGGAAATCCTCGTGCGCCAGGAAAAGCGCGGCGACGACCAGATCGTCACGATTCGCCCGCTCGCCGGCACGCGCCCGCGCGGCAACACGCCCGAGCGCGACGCGGAACTCGCGACCGAGCTGCTCAACGATCCGAAGGAGATCGCCGAGCACGTGATGCTGATCGACCTCGCGCGCAACGACGTCGGCCGCATCGCGGAAATCGGCTCGGTGCAGGTAACCGACAAGATGGTCATCGAAAAGTACTCGCACGTGCAGCACATCGTCAGCTCGGTCGAAGGCAAGCTGAAGCCCGGCATGACGAACTACGACGTGCTGCGCGCGACGTTCCCGGCCGGCACGCTGTCCGGTGCGCCGAAGGTGCGCGCGATGGAGCTGATCGACGAGCTCGAGCCGATCAAGCGCGGGCTGTACGGCGGTGCGGTGGGCTACCTGTCGTTCTCGGGCGAGATGGATCTCGCGATCGCGATCCGCACGGGCCTGATCCACAACGGCAACCTGTATGTGCAAGCGGCGGCCGGCGTCGTCGCGGATTCGGTGCCCGAATCCGAATGGCAAGAGACCGAGAACAAGGCGCGCGCGGTGCTGCGTGCGGCCGAACAGGTCCAGGACGGCCTCGATAGCGACTTCTGACCGGAGACTGACCATGCTGCTCATGATCGACAACTACGATTCGTTCACCTACAACCTGGTCCAGTACTTCGGCGAACTGGGCGAGGACGTGCACACGTACCGCAACGACGAAATCACGCTCGACGAGATCGCGCGCCTGAATCCCGACGCGATCTGCCTGTCGCCGGGCCCGAGCAACCCGCAGCACGCGGGCATCACGCTCGACGTGCTGCGCGAATTTTCGGGCAAGAAGCCGATTCTCGGCGTCTGCCTCGGCCACCAGGCGATCGGCGAAGCGTTCGGCGGCCGCGTCGTGCGCGCGAAGACCATCATGCACGGCAAGGTGAGCCGGATCGAAACGGACTGCCGCGGCGTGTTCGCCGACCTGCCGAAGCATTTCGACGTCACGCGCTACCATTCGCTCGCGATCGAGCGCGAATCGCTGCCCGACTGCCTCGAGGTGTCCGCGTGGACCGACGACGGAGAAATCATGGGCGTGCGCCACAAGACGCTGCCGGTCGAAGGCGTGCAGTTCCACCCGGAATCGATCCTGTCCGAGCACGGCCATGCGCTGCTCGAGAATTTCCTGAAGCAGGCCCGCGCCGCGGCCGCGCAAGCCGCCTGACGGGAGCCTCATGATGACGATTACCCCGCAGGAAGCGCTGCAGCGCACGATCGAACACCGCGAGATCTTCCACGACGAGATGCTGCACCTGATGCGGCTCATCATGCGCGGCGACATGTCGCCCGTGATGGCCGCCGCGATCATCACCGGGCTGCGCGTGAAGAAGGAGACGATCGGCGAGATCGCCGCCGCCGCGACCGTGATGCGCGAATTCGCGAACCACGTCGACGTGCAGGACAACTCGAACTTCGTCGACATCGTCGGCACCGGCGGCGACGGCTCGCACACGTTCAACATCTCGACCGCGTCGATGTTCGTCACGGCGGCGGCCGGCGCGAAGGTCGCGAAGCACGGCAACCGCGGCGTGTCGAGCAAGTCAGGCAGCGCCGACGTGCTCGAGGCGCTCGGCGTGAACATCGACCTGCAGTCGGACCAGGTCGCCGCGTCGATCGCCGAAACGGGCATGGGCTTCATGTTCGCGCCGAACCATCACCCGGCGATGAAGAACATCGCGGCCGTGCGCCGCGAGCTCGGCGTGCGCACGATCTTCAACATCCTCGGCCCGCTGACCAATCCGGCCGGCGCGCCGAACCAGTTGATGGGCGTGTTCCACCCCGACCTCGTCGGCATCCAGGTGCGCGTGATGCAGCGTCTCGGCGCGCAGCACGTGCTCGTCGTATACGGCAAGGACGGGATGGACGAGGTGTCGCTCGGCGCCGCGACGCTCGTCGGCGAATTGCGCGACGGCAAGGTGCACGAATACGAGATCCATCCGGAAGACTTCGGCCTGCAGATGGTGTCGAACCGCACGCTGAAGGTGGAAAATGCCGAGGAATCGCGCACGATGCTGCTCGGCGCGCTGGACAACCAGCCGGGCGTCGCCCGCGAGATCGTCACGCTGAACTCGGGTACTGCACTCTATGCGGCGAACGTCGCCGAATCGATCGCGGACGGCATCCAGCTCGCCCGCGAAGCGATCGCGAGCGGCAAGGCGCGCGCGAAGGTCGACGAACTCGTGCGCTTCACGCAGCAGTTCAAGCGCTGACTCCCCTTACGACTCAAGCAGGAACCCACATGAGCGACATTCTCGACCGAATCATCGCCGTCAAGCGCGAAGAAGTCGCGGCGGCCATGCGCAGCACGCCGCTCGAGGCACTGAAGCTGGACGCATCCGCGCGCGACCTGCGCGATTTCGTCGGCGCGCTGCGTGCGAAGCACGCGGCCGGCGACGCCGCCGTGATCGCCGAAATCAAGAAGGCCAGCCCGTCGAAGGGCGTGCTGCGCGAGCATTTCGTGCCGGCCGACATCGCGCGCTCGTATGCGGCGCACGGCGCCGCATGCCTGTCGGTGCTGACCGACGAGCAGTTCTTCCAGGGCAGCGTCCGCTACCTCGAAGAGGCGCGCGCGGCCTGCACGCTGCCGGTGCTGCGCAAGGACTTCATCGTCGACGCGTACCAGATCCTCGAGGCACGCGCGATGGGCGCCGACGCGATCCTGCTGATCGCCGCTGCACTCGACACGCCGCTGATGCAGGACCTCGAAGCATATGCGCACTCGCTCGGCCTCGCCGTGCTGGTCGAAGTGCACGACCGCAACGAGATGGAGCAGGCGCTGACGCTCAAGACGCCGCTGCTCGGCATCAACAACCGCAACCTGCGCACGTTCGAGACGTCGATCCAGACCACGCTCGACATGCTCGACATGATTCCGCCGGACCGGATTGTCGTGACCGAATCGGGCATCCTGTCGCGCACCGACGTCGACACGATGCGCGCGGCGAACGTGAACACGTTCCTCGTCGGCGAAGCGTTCATGCGCGCCGATCAGCCGGGCGAGGAGCTCGCACGGATGTTCTTCTGATGGCGATCGAAAAGGAAATCAAGCTCGCGCTGCCGGCCGGCCAGGCCGGTGCCGCGCGGCGCTTCTTCGAGACGCTGACCGGCGAACCCGGCCGCGACATCACGCTCGCGAACGTCTATTACGACACGCCCGATCTCGCGCTGGCCCGCTCGAAGAGCGCGGTGCGCGTGCGCCGCGCGCCGCAAGGCTGGCTGCAGACGTTCAAGACGGTCGGCAGCGCGGAAGGCGGCCTGCATCGCCGCCACGAATGGGAACTGCCCGTGGCCGGCGACGCGCTCGAGATCGATGCGCTCGTCGCGGCCTGCGACGTGCCGGAAGCCGCCGCTGCGCTGCGTGACGCGGCGAGCGCGCTACGCGCACTGTTCCGCACGGATTTTTCGCGTACGCTGTGGCGCATCGCAATCGGCGGCGCAACCGTCGAAGCCGCGGTGGACCTCGGCGAGATCGTCGTCCAGGCGGAACACGAAACGCGCCGCGAACCGATCAGCGAAATCGAACTCGAACTGATCGACGGCCCGGAAGCGGCGCTCGCGACGCTCGCCGCCGAACTGCAGCAGGCGCTGCCGGGCCTCGCTCCCGAAAACATCAGCAAGGCGCAGCGCGGCTACCGGCTGCGCGCGCAATAAACACGCATCACGCATGGCAACCCGCAAGACTTCCCGCGCGCCGCAACAGGCGTCGCTGTTCGACGATCCCGTGCCGGAAACGGCACCGGCCGCTATTCCGTCCCCGACTTCCGCGTCGCCCTCCGCCGAGCGCAAGCCCGCAAAGAAAGCCGCCGCTTCGGCCCCGGCCTCCGCAGCGCCGCAGCCCGTTGCCGCCGACGTCCCGCATCTCGCCGCGCAATTCGACGCGCTGCCGGCCGCCTGGCGCGACGTGCTGAAACCCTTTACCGACAGCGACGCGTACGCGTCGCTTTGCCGCTTCGTCGACGACGAGCGCGCGGCCGGCAAGGCGGTCTACCCGACCGACGTGTTCCGCGCGCTGCGCCTGACGAGCCCGGACGACGTGAAGGTCGTGATCCTCGGCCAGGACCCGTACCACGGCGACGATCGCGGCACGCCGCAGGCGCACGGCCTCGCGTTCTCGGTGCCGCCGGCCGTCCGCACGCCGCCGTCGCTGCGCAACATCTTCAAGGAAATCGCCGCGAACTTCGGTCACGACACGCCGCGCCACGGCTGCCTCGACACGTGGGCGCGCCAGGGCGTGCTGCTGCTCAACACCGTGCTGACGGTCGAGCGCGGCGCGGCCGCGAGCCACGCGAAGCGCGGCTGGGAGCAATGCACGGACACGCTGATCCGCGAACTCGCCGGCCGCCACCGCGGGCTCGTCTTCATGCTGTGGGGCGCGCACGCGCAGGCGAAGCGCGCGCTGTTCGACGCGAGCGCGCATTGCGTGCTCGAGGCGCCGCATCCGTCGCCGCTGTCCGCGCACCGCGGCTTCCTCGGCTGCCGCCATTTCATGCTCGCGAACGACTATCTGGTCGAAGCTGGCCGCGAACCGATCGACTGGCGCCTGCCGGAAGTGGCCGAAACGCTCGCGTAACGGCCGCGCCGGCTTTGTCGCCGGCCGGAATGCAAAAACGCCGCGCCCCTTCGGGGACACGGCGTTTTTTTCGGACGGTGCTGCGGGCGCGTCGCACCCGCATCGACCTTACGCGGCGGCGATCGCTTCGCGTGCGCTGGCGAGCGCGGCGCTCTGCGCATCCGGGCCGAGGTTCAGGCCTTCCGCGAAGATGAAGCTCACGTCGGTCATGCCGACGAAGCCGAGGAACGTGCGCAGGTACGGCGTCTGGCTGTCGTTCGGCGTACCGGCGTACTTGCCGCCGCGAGCCGTCACCACGTGAACCTTCTTGCCCTTGATCAGGCCTTCCGGACCGTTCTCGGTGTAGCGGAACGTGACGCCTGCGCGCGCGATCCAGTCGAAGTACGTCTTCAGTTGCGACGAGATGCCGAAGTTGTACATCGGCGCGCCGATCACGATGATGTCGGCGGCTTGCAGCTCGGCGATCAGTGCATCGCTCTTCGCGACGATCGCATTCTGCTCCGCGCTGCGCTGGTCGGCCGGCGTGAAGAACGCGCCGAGCACCGATTCGTCGAGGTGCGGCAGCGCATCGGCCAGCAGGTCGCGAACCACGACCTTCGCGCCGGGGTTCGATTGTTGCAGCTTTGCCGTCAGTTCGTTGGCCAGCAGCGTGGATTGCGCGCCTTGCGAACGCGCCGCGGAATTGATTTGCAGAATGGTCGTCATGTCAGGCTCCGGTTGGGTTGCGCTTCGGTAGCGCGAGTGACGCCATTGTGCGTGGCCGCATTTGCCGGAAAAAGCGGGTTCAGGGCGACGGATTGTTGCAGCAGCAGAACAATCCTCGATCGCGCCCCGATTGCCGCTGCCGTGCACTCAGCCCTTCAGCCAGGCCTCCCGGGCCTTCGATGCCGCGGCCGGCTTCGCTGCCGCCGTCAACCGGTAGCGCGTGACCTCCGGGCCGTCGAGCTTCAGTTTCGCGGTACGCAGCTCGTCGCGGCGAAACGCGTGAACCTCGACCTTGTCGCCCGGCCGGTAGCGCGCGAGCAGCGCGTCAAGGTTCGTGCCCGTGACGCGCAGCCCGTCGACCGCGATCAGCGTATCGCCGGCCGACAGCCCCGCGCGATGCGCGGCGCCGCCTTCATAGACAGCCACGAACGTGCAGTCCGCGCCGCCGCGCAAGCGCGCACCGATCGTCGGCTTCGCGGCCGCGCCGTTCGCGACATCCGGCGCGAGCGTGACGCCGAACGGCGCGAGCAGCTCGCCGAGCGGCAGGTCGCGCGTGCCGTGCACGGCGTCGGCGAACAGACGGCCGAGCGCGACGCCCGTCGCTTCTTCGATCAACGTCTCGACTTCATCTTCCGCGACGCCCGCCTGCTTGCCGCGATAGAAATCGCGACCGTAGCGTTGCCACAGCAGGCGCATCACGTCGTCGAGCGACTTCCGGTTGCGCGTCTGCGCGCGGATCGCGAGATCGAACGCGAGCGCGACGAGCGAACCCTTCGTGTAGTAGCTGACGATCGCGTTGGTCGCGTTCTCGTCCTGGCGGTAGTACTTGATCCACGCGTCGAACGAGCTTTCCGCGACGCTCTGCTTGAGCCGCCCGGTGCCGCGCAGCACGCCGCCGATCGTGCGGCCGAGCGCCGCGAAATACTCGTCCTGCGACATCAGTCCGCTGCGCACCAGCATCAGGTCGTCGTAATACGACGTGAAGCCTTCGAACAGCCACAGCAGCGACGTGTAGTTCTCGCGCGTCAGGTCGTACGGCACGAACGCCGCCGGCTTGATGCGCTTCACGTTCCACGTATGGAAGTACTCGTGGCTGCAAAGGCCGAGATAGGTGCGATAGCCTTCGGTCGTCTCGGGCCGCCCCTTCACCGGCAGGTCGGTGCGGTTGCAGATCAGTGCGGTCGATGCGCGATGCTCGAGGCCGCCGTAGCCGTCGCTGACCGCGAGCGTCATGAACACGTAGCGGTCCATCGGCGCCTTCTTCGATTTCGGCTCGAACAGCGCGATCTGCGCTTCGCACACACGCTTCAGGTCGGTGCGCAGCCGCTCGAGGTCGAGCTGCGTCACACGCCCCGCGACCACGATGTCGTGCGGCACGCCGTGCGCGTCGAACGTCGCGAGCGCGAATTCGCCGATCGTCACCGGATGGTCGGAAAGCTCGTCGTAGTTCGCTGCGCGATACGCACCGAAGCCGTAGCGCTTCGTGCCGCGCGCCTCGGGCAGCGCGGTGCCGACGCGCCACGCGCGGAATGCCGGGCCGGCCGGCTTCGCGATGTCGACTTCGCACGGCGCGTCCTCGCGGCCGGCGACGCTCAGGAACACGGCCGTCGCGTTGAAGAAGCCGCCCGATTCGTCGAGATACGCGGAGCGCACCGACAGGTCCCACGCATACACGTCGTAGCGCAGCGTCAGCGCGCCGCTCACGGACGCGGCCTGCCACGTGTGCTTGTCGGTCTTCGCGATCCGCACCTTGCGGCCTGCGTCGTTGAACGCGCCGAGCGTCACGATGTTGCGCGCGAACTCGCGCACGAGGTAGCTGCCCGGAATCCATACCGGCAGCGAGAAGCGCTGGCCTTCGGGGTCGGGGTCGGCAACCGTCACCGACACTTCGAACAGGTGCGCGGCAAGATCTTTCGGGACAATCGAATAGCGGATCGGCTGGGTCATCGTGGCAATCGGTCGAATACGGCGGCGAAAACGAAGAGAGGCGCCGGCAGATCATGCGGGCGCCCCTCGCTGGCCGGGCCATGCGGCCCGGCGTGTCGGTCGGTTACTTGCTCGAGGCGAGCGCCTGGTTGAGCTGGTCGGCCGATACCGCGCCCGGCAGGCGGCGGCCGTCCGGCAGGAAGATCGTCGGCGTGCCGGTGACGTTCATCCCGCGGCCAAGCGCGAGGTTCTTGTCGAGCGCGCTGGTATCGCAGGTACCGGCGCCGGACGGCGCACGGTGATCGAGCATCCAGCCCTGCCAGGTTTTCGCGCGGTCGGTCGCGCACCAGATCGCCTTCGACTTCGCGGTCGAATCCGGCGACAGCACCGGATACAGGAACGTGTAGACGGTGACGTTGTCGACCGACTGCAGCGTCGTCTCGAGCTTCTTGCAGTACGGGCAGTTCGGATCGGAGAACACCGCGATCTTGCGTGCACCGTTGCCCTTGACGACCTTGATCGCATTCGCGAACGGCAGGCTCGCGAAGTCGATCTTGTTGATTTCGGACAGGCGTGCGTCGGTCAGGTTCTTGTGCGTCTTGGTGTCGACGAGATCGCCGAGCAGCACGTAGTCGCCGGCCGCGTCGCTATAGATGATCTGCGAGCCGAGGTTCACTTCGTACAGGCCCGCGACCGGCGATTTCGACACGCTCTTGATCGGCGCGTCGTTGCCGAGACGGGCCTGCAGCGTGGCTTTCAGCTTGTCGGTGGTCTGGTCGGCCTGCGCGGTGCAGCCCAGCGTCGCCATCGTGACGGCCAGCGCCAGCGACGCGATGCGGATCGTTTTTTTCATCGAAATCTTCCTTCAGCTCAATCGGTGTGCACGGCACAGTGTACGCCGTAACGGAACCGAGTCCGACCGGCGAACCGGCCGAAGGTTCGATCAGCCGAGCGCGGCCGACACGAGCCAGCGCTTCACGAGCGGCTGCGCCCCGACGAACGCCATGCCCGCGTTGCGCACGGCCTTCGCGAGCGGGCCCGGCACCGCGAACAGCCGCTGCAGGCCGTCGGTCGCGACCATCAGCGCGCGGATGTCCTCGCGGCGCGAACGCTCATAGCGGCGCAGCAGCACCGTATCGCCCAGATTGCGGAAGCTTTCCTTGCCGGCGATCGCGTCGGCGAGCGCCGCGACGTCGCGCAGCCCGAGGTTCATCCCCTGCCCTGCGAGCGGGTGGATCAGGTGCGCGGCATCGCCGACGAGCGCGACGCGCGGCGCGATCAGCTTGTCGACCGTCTGCAGCGCCAGCGGGAAGCCGGCGGCCGGCGTCACGCATTCGAGCGTGCCGACCTGGCCGTGCGACACGCGCTCGACCTCGGCCGCGAGCTGCGCCGGATCGAGGGCGAGCAGTTCGTCCGCATGCGCGGTGTGCGCGGACCATACGAGCGACACGTGGCCGTCCGGCAACGGCAGCAGCGCGACGATCTCGCCTTCGTGGAACCACTGGTAAGCCGTCTCGCGGTGCGGCAGCGACGCCTTGAAGTTCGCGACGACGCCCGTCTGCCGGTAGTCGCGCCGTTCGACTTTGGCCCCCATTTGGGACCGTACCCACGAATGCGCGCCGTCCGCGCCGACGACGAGGTCCGCTTCGAGCACCTGCCCCGACGACAGCGTGAGCACGGCCGCATCGTCGCGCACGTCGAAGCCCTGCGCACGCGCATCGAACCACGTGAGGTTCGGCTGGAACCGCAGCGCGGCATCGAGCGACGCCTCGACCAGCGACGATTCGGCGATCCACGCGAGTTGCGGCACGGAGGCCTGGTACGCGGAAAAATGCAGTTCGGCGTGCGCATCGCCGTACACACGCATGTCGTAAACAGGCGCGAGCCGGCCGTGGTCGAGCGCCTGCCAGACCCGCAGCCGCTCGAGCAAGGCCTGCGAACTGGACGACAGCGCGTAGACGCGCGTGTCGAACGCGAGATCGGCGGGGCGCGGCGTGGCCGGCTGGGCAAGCAAGGCAGTCTTGTAGCCGGACTGGGTCAGCGCGAGCGCGGCCGTCTTGCCGACGAGCCCGCCGCCGACCACGGCGACGTCGAAGGAGTGGTGGGCAGTCATGGCGGGCATTATAGCCGCGGGGCCAAACCCTTACGCGGCCGGACTTTGCGGGAAATCAGCAGAATCGCAGGTGGACGCGGCGGCGCGGCGGCCCGCCGCATCGGCTGTTCGGCGCAACCCCGGAATCCGGGGCGTCGGCACGGTACAATAGCGCCTTTGACCGTCGGCCCGCCGCACCCCAAGCGCCGGCCGCCCTTTATTCCCGCGCCGCCGTGCCCTGTCCGGCCGCGCCGCTTTACCCGTTCGAAGGATTCCATGAGCCTCAAATGCGGCATCGTCGGCTTGCCCAACGTCGGCAAGTCCACCCTGTTCAATGCGCTGACCAAGGCCGGCATCGCCGCCGAGAACTACCCGTTCTGCACGATCG
>Ga0105240_10013991_pt1 | contig 10979 bp, 9 predicted proteins | sample KBSC54metaG_FD_80426 | JGI IMG/M metagenome (GOLD analysis project Ga0105240, IMG submission 80426) | Corn rhizosphere microbial communities from Kellogg Biological Station, Michigan, USA - KBS C5-4 metaG | ecosystem: Host-associated > Plants > Roots > Rhizosphere > Soil | place: Michigan, USA...
AGGAGGCGCAGGGCTCAAAGGCGCCCATCGCCCGTCTGGCCGACACGATCAGCGGGATTTTCACGCCGGTCGTGCTGTGCATCGCGATCGCCACGTTTGCGCTCTGGTTCGTGCTTGCCCCGGCCGACACCCGATTCGCCATGGCCCTCATGAGCTTCGTCTCCGTGCTCATCATCGCCTGTCCCTGCGCGCTTGGCCTGGCCACGCCGACGGCAATCATGGTTGGAACGGGCCGCGGTGCAGACGCCGGAGTCCTCATCAAGGGCGGTCAGAGTCTGGAAACAGCACACAAGCTCAACACGATCGTGCTCGACAAGACCGGAACGATCACGAAGGGTGAGCCGGTGGTCACGGACGTCGTCTCGTTTGCGGGCATGTCCGAAAACGAGCTGCTCCATCTTGTCGCAAGCGCCGAAAAGAAGAGCGAGCACTCGCTCTCCGGCGCCATTGTCAGTGAAGCCGCGCGGCGAGGCGTGCAGCTCACGGAGCCAACGAGTTTCCGGGCGCTGCCCGGGCTCGGTCTCGAGGCAACGGTAGCGGGAAAGAATGTCGTTCTCGGCAACGAAAAGCTTTTGGCAGACAGAAACGTCGCGGTTGACAGTATCGGTGGGCAACTGTCGGCACTTGCGAAAGATGGTAAAACGCCGATGCTCGTTGCGATCGACGGAAAACTCGCGGGAATCCTTGCAGTCGCGGACGAGATCAAGGCGGAATCGCCGGCCGCAATCGCGGCGCTTCAGGCGATGGGAATCGAGGTCATGATGGTAACGGGCGACAATCAGCGGACGGCGGACGCGATCGCGCGCCAGGTTGGCATCACACGCGTCCTCGCCGGGGTGCTCCCGGATCACAAGGCGGACGAGATCAAACGCCTTCAGGGCGAGGGCAGGATTGTCGGAATGGTTGGCGACGGTATCAACGACGCCCCCGCTCTCGCGCAGGCGGACGTCGGCATCGCGATCGGATCCGGAACGGACGTGGCGATCGCAGCCGCTGACATCACGCTGCTGCGCGGCGATCTGCGAGGCGTCGTTACGGCAATAGCGCTCTCCCGGGCGACCATTCGCACCGTCAGACAGAATTTGTTCTGGGCGTTCGTCTACAACGTGATAGGAATTCCGCTGGCAGCCGGCGTGTTTTACCCGCTGACGGGCTGGCTTTTGTCGCCGGTAATCGCGAGCGCGGCGATGTCCCTCTCCAGTGTCTCGGTCGTCACGAACAGCCTGCGGCTCCGTGGCTTCAGTGCCCCCGTTGTCGCGACGGCGGCCTGATGGACTCGACAGAGATTGTCGTTGTCGTCTGCGCCGCCGTACTGGTCGCGCTCGTTCTGTGGTACTTCTTCGGGGAACGGGAGAGAACGGCGGCGGTGACGTCGGACGCTGGCAAGCAGGAAATCAAGGTGACCGTAAAAGGTGGCTATTCGCCCGACGTGATCGTGGTGAAACAGGGCATGCCGGTGAAGCTCGACTTCTATCGCGACGAGACAGCGTCGTGCAGCGAGCAGGTCATATTCGGTGATTTCGGAATTGCTCGTGATCTTCCCGCGTACAAGACCACCTCAATCGAGTTTACGCCACAAAAGACGGGCGAATTCACGTTCACGTGCGGAATGAACATGCTACGGGGTAAACTCGTCGTCGAAGCGGCGTAGATAGCCTGTCCGCGCTCGCGGTGATCGGCGCTCCCTCGTAATTTGCGCTGACCCCCATGAGCAACGGCTTCGGCTCCTCTCTCCGCGCCAAAATCGGCGCCGGCCTGGCGACGACTCTCCTCGTGCTCGTCGTTGGAGGCGCGTCGTACTTTGCCGTCGGCAGGTCCACTCACGCCGGCGAGCTGGTGGCCCATACCGACTCCGTACTGGTAGAGAGGGAGAGGCTGTTATCCGCCCTCAAGGATCTGGAGACCGGCGCGCGTGGATTCGTGCTCACAGCCAATCCTGATTTTCTCCAGCCATTCAACGAAGGACAACCGAGGGTCAAGGCATCGCTCGCCAAGCTCCGCGCCCTGACCGCTGACAACCCTTTGCAGCAGACCCGACTCGACACTCTCGAGAGCGTCAGTGGCGACGCAGTGAGAATGAGCGCGCAGCTGGTGAGATACCGGCAGGAAAACGGATACGAAACTGCGCGCGCGCTCATCTCCACCGGGCAGTCCAAGAGCGTGATGGACCACGCGGCATCCATCCTCTCGAGCATGGAGCAAACCGAGCAGGCACTTCTCGCTCAACGGACGCGACTGCAGGCGGAGACCCAGACAGTTGCCGTGGCGGTAATCGCCATTGGAAGTGTCATTGCATTTCTGCTCTCACTGCTCATCAATCGCAGCATAAGACAGGACGTAATCGCCGAAGGGGAGCAGAAGGAGCTGATCGAGAAGCAGGCGAGGCAGCTCAAGAAGCAGGCGGGTGATCTCGAGAAGCAGCTTCGCGAGTCGCGCGCCTTGGCGAGCCAGCTGTCCCAGACAAACGACAATCTCCAGGCCGCGAGCGTAGCGACCGGCGAAGCGAGAGCGAAGGCCGAGGAAGCGCTGCGTCATGCCAGTGAGGCTGAGCGCGCGCAGGCGAGGCTCGCGAAACAGAATGCCGCCGTGCTCAGCTCGACGCTCGACTCGATAATCGCAATGGATGCGGAAGGACGGATCACGGAATTCAATCGCGCCGCCGAGGAGGCCTTCGGATATCGGCGAGCGGACGTGTTGGGGAAGTCACTCTGCGAGACAATCGTTCCGCACCGGTATCGGGACGCGCACAGCGCGGGGCTGGCCCGCTATCTCGCGACAGGAGAAGAACGAGTGATTGGCAAACGGCTGGAGCTGCCCGCCATGCGGGGCGACGGAAGCGAATTCCTGGCCGAAGTGTCGATTACACGGGCTGATATCGAAGGAGCGCCGGCATTCACGGGAGTTGTTCGCGATATCACCGAGCTGAAAAGAGCGGAGACCGAGCGCGAGAAGCTCATCAAGGCGCTGGCCAAGAGCAACGAGGAGCTGGATCAGTTTGCCTACGTCGCGTCACATGATCTGAAGGCTCCGCTTCGTGGCATTGCCAATCTGTCTCTGTGGGTGGAAGAAGATCTTGGGGGCTCACTGATGGGTGAGGGTAAGGCGCACATGGAGTTGCTCCGCGGCCGTGTGAACCGCATGGAAGCACTGATCGACGGAATTCTCCAATACTCGCGGGCCGGCCGGACGCGCGTGAAGCCGGAACCTGTTGATGTCGGCGCCCTCGTGCGCGACGTGATCGAGCTCATCTCGCCGCCAAAGCGGATAGCCATCAACGTTCAGCCCGGCATGCCGACCATCGAAACCGAGCGCGTGCCGATGCAGCAGGTCTTCATCAACCTCATCGGCAATGCGATCAAACACGCCGGCGCGGACGAGCCGCGCATCGACGTCGCCTGTGCGGACAAGGGCGCTTTTCTCGAGTTTTCGGTGGCTGACAATGGCCGGGGCATCGCGCCCCAATACCACGAGCGCATTTTCGCGATATTCCAGACGCTCGAAGCGCGCGACCGCGTCGAGGGAACGGGCATCGGGCTTTCGGTGGTGAAGAAGATCGTCGAAGCGCAGGGTGGTCGCGTGTGGATAGAATCCGATGTGGGAAAGGGAGCGACGTTCCGGTTTCTCTGGCCGAAAGTGGACAGGCCCAGGGAGTGAAATAAATGGCGGAGAGAGCCTTGAATATTCTTCTGGTGGAAGACGACGAAGTCGACGTGATGAACGTCCAGCGGGCGTTCGAGCGCAATCATCTCACCAACGCGCTCTACGTTGCCGGCAACGGACTGGAGGCGCTGGAGCTGCTTCGCGGAAACACCATTCCGAAAGAGCGGCGACTCATTCTTCTCGACCTCAACATGCCGAAGATGAACGGCATCGAGTTCCTCGAGGAGCTGCGCGCCGACCCGGATCTCGCAAAGACTCCCGTAGTCGTGCTCACTACGTCGAACGACGATCAGGACAAGATCGACGCGTACAATTTCAATGTCGCCGGCTATCTCCTCAAGCCGGTTACTTTCAGCAGCTTTTGCGAGAGGATGGCGACGCTCGACAAATACTGGGCGCTCGTGGAAATGCCGTAGGGCGACGAATGGAAGAACGCCTCAGGGTCATCGTAATCGATGACGACGATGTCGACCGCATGGCGGTCCGCCGCTCGCTCAAGGCGTCCGGGATCGACGCCGATGTGACCGAAGCGACCGACGCCGAGACGGCGCTGGGACTTCTGCATTCGTCCCGCTTCGACTGCGCCCTCTGCGATTTCCGGATGCCGGGGTCCGACGGGCTCGAGCTTCTCCGAAGGCTGCGCGCCGAGGGATTTTCGATTCCAGTGATCATGCTGACGGGTTTTGGAGACGAGCAGACCGCCGTCGAGCTGATGAAAGCCGGCGCCTCGGATTACTTGCCGAAGAACTCGCTCACCCCCGAACGCCTCGGCCAGAGTCTGCGCGCGGTGCTGCGCGTACATCAGGCCGAAGTAGAAGCCGGGAAGGCCGGTGAGCAGCTGCGACTGTATGCGACTCAGCTCCGCCAGGTCGCCGAGGCCGCCATCGAGATCAACTCGACGCTCGCGGCGGACGCGATGCTTCAGGTCACCACCGAAAGCGCGCGCCGCATCCTGAACACGCGCCGGGCCGAGACGAGACTCACGGAGGAGACGCTCTCGTCCGGAGCGATGCGCGGCCTCACGAAGAACGAGGCAATGGCGATCTGGCACGCTGGAGAAGAGGAAGAAGAGATCACGTCGTGGACGGACATGACCCGTGAGATGCAGAGCATGAGTGCCGAGGAGCTGTCCGCTCTCAATGCGAGCACGATGAGTGAAGACTCGTCCGGCAGCGCGCTCGTGACGCCGCTCGTCGGCCGGAACGGGCGCACACTCGGGATTATCCGGTTGTGGGGAAAGAAAGCCGGGAAATTCACGGAGAGCGATGAAGCAATCCTGACTCAGCTTGCCCAGCTCTGCTCTGTCGCTCTCGAAAACGCCCGGCTGTACAAGGCCGCACAGGACGCGACACGTGCGAGAGACGATCTCGTGGCGATCGTCTCACATGACCTGCGAAACCCGATTCACACAATCAACATGGCGGCGGCATTTCTCCTCGAGGTCGCGCCGCCGGTGGACAGGCGCATTACTTCCCGGCGCCAGCTCGAGGTGATACAGCGGCAGGCAAATCGCGCCAACCGCCTGATCAGCGACCTGCTCGACGTCGCGAAGATTCAAGCAGGCGGACTCACTGTCGAGCCCGTGCCGGTGGATGTCCTCTCACTGGTTCAGGAAGCGCTCGAGTCGGCGAATCCGCTTGCGACGAGTAACCAGCTCAAGCTTTGCCGCGAAGTCGAAGACGACGGGGCTCGCGTGTTGTCCGACCGCGACAGAGTACTCCAGGTATTTGCGAATCTCCTTGGCAACGCGATCAAGTTCACGCCGAAGGGCGGCGAGATCACGATTCGCGCCGAATCAGCGGGCAGCGAAATCCGGTTTGGTGTCTGCGATACCGGGCCCGGAATTCCACCGGAGCACCTGCCGCACGTTTTCGACCGTTACTGGCAGGCGAAATCAACGGCAAAGCTGGGAACGGGCCTCGGCCTCTCCATCGCCAAGGGAATCGTCGAGGCGCACGGTGGCCGGATCTGGGTCGAAAGCGAGCCCGGAAAGGGCGCTTCGTTCATCTTTACGCTGCCCTGCGCGCCGGCGCCGATCGATGGCGCGAATCTGGCCTAAGCCGTCGGGTGCGCGCGGGAACGGGCGCAAGAAGGGTTCACCACTCAGCGCGCCTCCTTGCGCGCTCAAATTACGGAGATGATTGAATGAAGCGATTGTTCTATTCGGCCGCATGTGCCGCTCTTGCGGTAATGGCTACGGCGCCGGCAGCCTCGGCGCAGGCGTCATGGCCGATCATTTACAAGTCGAAGGCCGTGAGCGTGGCGCTCGATACCGCCGGCGCGGAGCGAAACAGCGACGGTTCGTTTGTCAGCCGCACGCGGTGGGATTACGCGGACGCGCACAGGCTCGAGAGCAAGCGGGAGTACACGCAAATGACCGAGGTTGCGCTTCTCCGCTGCACTCCGGTGAGGATCAAGCGCCTCACCGAGTCGTTTTACGCCGAGGGGGGCGCGTCGGTGAGGGAAGGTCCGATGCCGTCGCCGGGTGAAGTTCAGTACATGACGTGGGATCGCCTTCCCCTTCGCAGCGAAGGCTCGAAGGTGTTCTCCAATGTTTGCGCGACGATGACGAGGAAATTCCGAGGCAAACGGTAAGACTGGGGGAAATTGAACGTTCCGCGATTGAGACCCAACGTCCCTGCGCGGGGGAATGCATTTTCTCACGCGCTTGGACGAGCATCGTACGCAATCTCGGGATGGCATTTCATCGGAGAGCTTCCAGATCTTCCGAAGTTTGTTGTCATAATCGCTCCGCACACTTCGAACTGGGATTTCTTTGTCGGACTGGGCGCGCTTTTTTCGCTCGGGATCAAGCTGGAGTTTTTCGGAAAGGATTCGATCTTCACGTGGCCGTTGGGGCCGGTAATGCGCTGGCTGGGCGGGATTCCAATTGACCGCTCGGTCAGCCAGGACCGGGTTGCCGAAAGTGTCGCGGAGTTCAATTCGCGTGACAAGCTGGTGCTCGGCGTGGCGCCGGAGGGAACGCGTAAGCGCGTCGAAGAATGGAAGACCGGATTCTATCACGTCGCGCGCGGAGCAGGCGTTCCGATTGTTCCGGTCGGTTTCGACTACGCGCGGAAAGCAATCGTCATCGGTGAGCCGTTCACTCCAACCGGCGATGTCGAAGGAGATATCCGGAAACTGAGGGCCTTCTTCGCAAACGTGACCGCAAAGCGTCCCGAGAACTACGTGAAGTAACCCAAAGGCCTTCGACACAGAAATACAGAAAACCGAAGCTCGTGATCGGCCGCTCAGTTTTCGCGTGTGGAGTGATCAGTTTTTCAGTCCGGCGTTTCGAGTAGCCTCGCCGTGGCGACACATCACGCCTCTTCCCGATCGTCGTCTCGGGGTCACCATCATCGGAACATTTCGCCAGCGTACAAGAGCCTTCCGCCCGGACCCGTCGTCACGGCAATGCTACTCGAAACGCCGGACTGAAAAACTGAAGACTCCGGACGCGCAAACTGTGTTTCTGTGGCAAGGCTTTGAATTTCCTGCGCCCGTAGTTTGGTTTTAAGACATGAACCGAAAATGTCTTTTCGCGATGGGCGTCGCGTGCATCGCCTTTTCCGGCTCACTTCGTGCGCAAGGCATCAGCCCCCAGTGTCCTCCGGGCTCATTCAAGTCGAACGGCGATCCGGACAACACCAAGATCGCGCAGGACGCCTGCCAGAAAGCGATCGATCTGTTTCAGTATCTCGCTCCTCAGCTCGGTGCAGTTCTCGCCGGCGCCAACGTCACCCAGGGACTCACCGGCACGCTCGGCGGAGTCGGACATTTCTCGGTTGGCATTCGGGGAAATCTCATGCAGGCCTCGCTTCCCGAGATCGATCGGGTGGTACCGAACACACTCGGCGCGGAGCAGAGCACGTACACGCTCTCAAATCGGTTCATCGGACTCCCCACCGGCGACGTCGCCATCGGACTTCTTCAGGGAATCCCGCTCGGCCTCACGCACGCGGGCGGACTGGATCTCCTGTTGAGCGCTTCATATCTGCCGAGCTACAACAACAACAGCGTCGACATCTCGGTCGGCAGCTCATGGAAGCTCGGGTATGGCGTGAAGATCGGAATTCTGCAGGAAGGCGCCTTGGTGCCGGGCGTTTCACTCAGCATTCTGACGCGCGGACTTCCAAAGGTCACCATTGTTGGTACATCGGGGCAGGACAAGCTCGAGCTGGACAGCATCAGCGTGACGACGCGATCGTGGCGGCTCGTCGCGGGCAAGAGCCTGCTGTTCGTTGGCGGAGCCGTGGGAGTCGGCGGCGACACGTACACTTCGGATGCCACGCTGAACGTCACAATCGCTCCGCGACCGGGAATAACCGGGGGAGGCTCGGGCGGTCCGATTTTTCTGACTCAGAAGGTCACGCGCACCAACGTGTTTGCAAGCGCGTGGATCAAGGTACTGGTGGTGCGACTCGTCGGCGAGGTTGGCCGCGTGAGCGGCGGCAACATCTCTACATACAACACATTCAGTGGCGCCCAGGCAGCCGACCCGCGTAGCTACGGCTCAGTCGGCCTCAGCTTCGGCTGGTGAAGGGTTTTCGCTCGCGCTCACCTTACCCAGTCGCGCACCTGCTGGTACACGGTTGCGTCGCCCAGAAAAGCGTCGTGGCCGATGCATGCCGTCTGATGATTGGTGGCTCCGGCCAATAGCACGCTTGCGTCGGGATTGATCGTCTCGTCGCACGGAGACCACCACGTTCCGTAGCGCGTTGATCCCGGAGTCTCGTCACCGGCGTTGAGAGCGGCGAGAAACGCCGAGCCCGGCTGAATCTCGACACAGGGCGTGAACGAGCAATCGAGCGCCGTGTCGGTTCCATGGTTTGGTCCGCCAAGCGACACCCACGCGTCAACTTTCGCTGTGCCGCCGAGGTTCTTCAGGTAATAGCGGGACGAGACGCTTCCGGCCGAGTGGGCGATGATGTCGACCTTGCTGGCTCCAGTCGCGGAAAGAATCTGATCGACCTGCGCACTGATCTCCTGCGCGTCTGTGGCGTACGATGCGAGGAAGCTGTAGTTGTACGCGTAGAGCTCCCTGTCAGTCCATCCATCGGTCCGGAAGCGGGCGATCATCGCGCAGAAGTTGCCGCCGTTTCCGCCATATCCGTGAACGAAAAGAATGGGATTGTGGGTTACTGGCGCGGTGGAGATGGAGCGCGCAACGCCGCAAATCGTATCCGGCGCCGTGATCTTGCCGGCACAGCTTGTTGTAGAAACGAGAACTGCCAGGATCGGTGCGACTGCGAGAAACTTGGCGAGCATCATCAGTAACAATGAAAGAATGAAAAGTGGAGGAAAATCAAGGGCTCCAGGCGCTCAGAGTTGGCAGGGTGCTTGCTTTACAAAGGGTGTGGAAGTTCAAACTCCGGAGCAGCGGCAATGATGCAATTACTTGAATCGAAGCCTCGCAAAAGACAAAAAATGGCGGGAGGCACCGTCATGAGCGTCATTTTTCATTCGGCAATTCTGTTTTTTGCGATCTACGCGACCGCGCGCGCGGGCGTTGCGAAAGACACCGAGAAGCGGGAGCAGAAGGTCCGGTTCGTGGAGATGAAGAAGGAGCCGCCTCCGCCCGTCAAGAAGGATGAGCCACCGCCGCCGAAGGTGAAGAAGCCGCCGCCGGTGACGGAGCACAATCCGAAGCCGCTGCCGCCGTTGCCGAAGGTCGAGCTCGCGCCTCCGAAGGGTTTCAAGGTTCTCGAAACGCCAGTGAACGTGCCAACCGAGCTGCCGAAGATCGATCTCTCGGCTAAAGTGACCGATGAAAGCGACTTCAGCGGAAAGGGAGTCAAAGGCGGAAGCGCCGATGGTAAGGAAGGCGGCACCGCTGGCGGCACGGGTACGAAGGAAGGCCTGTCCAACGACCATCCGTACATGGAATTCCAGGTCGAGCAGCAGGTACAGGCGATCTCCGGCACGCACGTGGACTACCCGGAGCAGCTGCGATCGAGCGGCGTCGAGGGCGAAGTGCAGGCCCAGTTTGTCGTGAACGAACAGGGACGGGTCGAGCCCGGAACGTTCAAGGTCCTCAACTCGCCGAACGCGGCGTTCACCGATGCGGTAAGACGCGCGCTTTCGGGAATGCGCTTCAAGGCCGCGCAGATCGGCGGCCAGAAAGTCGCGCAAATCGTCCAGCAGTCTTTCATATTCAAGCTGGACCACTAAGCGCCATGCCGTCCTGACGCGTATGTTCTTCCCCGCACTCAATCGGGGAAGAACGTGGCCAGCTCACACGACAGGACTTTCGCGGCGCTTGCCGTTGCCTTCATCGTCATTGCGACCAGCGCGTCCGCGCAGAATGGTCCCCCGCCGGTTCACGGCAAGCGACCGAACCGCCTCGTAATCAGAAACGCCACCATCATCGACGGAAACGGCACACCCGCTTCGGGGCCGGCCGACGTCGTCGTTGAGAGCGGCCGCATCAAGGATATTGTCTTTCTCGACCCCGTTGCCGTCCGCGGCGGAAACGCGCGACGTCCCGCACCCGGTGACGCCGAGATCGACGCGACGGGCAAGTACCTTCTTCCCGGGCTGATTGACGCACACGCGCACGTGCAGGAAGAGCGCGGCGGAATTCCGCAGCCGCTTCAATACGAGCTCGATATCTGGCTTGCATGCGGAATCACAACGATCCGCGAAGTAGGCGCCGACAATACACAGTCCATCATCGATCTGCGCGGCCGAAGTGCACGCGGCGAAATACCGAGTCCGCGGGTTTTCGTTTACGGACGGTTCAGCAACCCTCCCGTCCCGAGAACGCCGGAGGAAGCGCGGCAGCGCATCCGCGACCTGAAAAAGATGGGCGTCGACGGCATCAAGATCCTCGGCATCGAGCGCGATCTCATGACAGCAATGGAAGACGAGTCCCACAAGCTCGGTCTCCGTATAGCGCATCATGCAGGAGTCGAAGAAACGAACGCGTGGGACGACATCCACATGGGCACCACGAGCATCGAACACTGGTACGGAATTCCCGACGCGGCCATCAAGGATCGCGTTCAAAACTTTCCCTCGAGCTACAACTACCGGAACGAAGTGGATCGCTTTCGCTACGCCGGACATCTCTGGCGCGAAGCAGATTCAGCGAAACTGATGCAGGTGCTCGATTCGATGGTGGCAGCGCACGTCGCGTGGGTTCCAACGCTCGACATCTACGAGGCGAGCCGGGATCTGCAGCGGGCGCGGACTCAGCCATGGTTCACGGACTACCTGCACCCGACGCTGGAACAGTACTTCAAGCCCGACCCGTCGAATCACGGATCCTATTTCATCGGCTGGACGTCCACCGACGAGACTTTCTGGAAGGAGAACTA
>Ga0105240_10013999_pt1 | contig 10977 bp, 10 predicted proteins | sample KBSC54metaG_FD_80426 | JGI IMG/M metagenome (GOLD analysis project Ga0105240, IMG submission 80426) | Corn rhizosphere microbial communities from Kellogg Biological Station, Michigan, USA - KBS C5-4 metaG | ecosystem: Host-associated > Plants > Roots > Rhizosphere > Soil | place: Michigan, USA...
CGGCCTTGAGCAGGCTCTTGGCCTTGTCGATGTCCTGCACCCGCTGCGGCAGCGAGGTGTCGTAGTAGGGCAGCCCCTTGCCGACGGTGTCGTTGCCGACGGTGCCGAAGCCGGAGATCGCGCTTTCGACGAGGGCCGGCCGGTCGGCGATCAGGCGGAAGGCCTGCCGCACCCGGTTGTCCGAGAACGGCGCCTTCTGGGTGTCCATGTAGAACATCATGGCCTGCGGCGACGGCGCCACGAGGACGTTGATGTCGCCGGTGGTCTGGTGGGCCTTGGCCTCCTGGAACGGCAGCTGGGCCATGCCGTCGATGGTGCCGGCGAGGAGCGCGTTCAGGCGCGCCGTCGGGTCGGTGATCGAGGTGATCATGAGCGAGTCGACGTACGGCTTGCCCGTCTGCCAGTAGTTCGGGTTCTTCTTGAAGACGCTCTGCTGGCCCGGCGTGAACGACTCGAACGCGAACGGCCCGGTCCCGATCGGATGCTTGAAGTCGGTCAGGCCGGCCGGGACGATCCAGGTGTTGTAGTAGGTGAAGTTCGCGGCCAGGTCGCCGTCGGGCGCCTTCAGCGGGATCCGCACCAGCCGCTTGTTGATCGCCTTCATGTTGGCGACGTCGATGCCCGACACGAACGGATAGGAGCCGAAGTTGGCCGGCTTCGACATCTGCTGGATCGAGTAGATGACGTCGTCGGCGCCGAACGACTTGCCGTTGTGGAAGGTGACGCCGTCGCGCAGCTTCACCTCGTACACCGTCGCGTCGGAGTTCGGGTTCCACTCGAGGGCGAGCCCCGGCGACGTCGTCAGGTCGGGGTTCACGATCACCATCGGGTCGTACAGGTTCTGGATGCGGCCCTCGTCGATCGGCGTGACGCCGATGAACGGGTCGACGGTCTCGGCGGTGCCGCCGCCGACGAAGCCGAGCTTGAGCTGGCCGCCGCGGCGGGGCGCGCCGGCCGAGCTCGACGCGGCCGTGCTCGAGCTGGAGCCGCCGCCGCAGGCCGCGGCCAGGAGCGGCGACATGCCGATGCCGAGGGCGGCGGCGCCCTTGAGGAGACCCCCACGCGAGAAGCGCCCGTCGAGGAGGTCGTTGCCCGGGATTCGATCGAGGTCTTGACGGTCGGTCACCGTGTCCTCCAGATGGGTTCGTGAACGGCCACGTCCAGGCCGATCGGCACGCCCGCCGGCGTGCGCGCACAGGCCGAAGGGCGCGCGCGCAGATCGCGCCGGGAGTGGCGGGGGCGTACCGGGAATCCGGCGCCGCGGAGGGCGACCGGGCGGGGCGGCATGAGGCGCGGTCGTCGAGGCATGGGGGCGAGTATCTCAATAGGCTGATCGATTGTCAGCCCCGATGCGTGCGCCTGCGACGACCATTACATTGTTCCCTTCCCGCGCGCCGGCCGCGACGCCGGCGCCCCGAAACAGGCCTGGTATGCGATCATACCGGTTCCCCCGTCGAAAGGATGTTCGCCGTGGATGCAACGCTGCTCGCCTCTGACCTGGGCTTTCCCGAGGGTCCCGTCGTCATGCCGGACGGCGAGATCGTCTTCTGCGACGGGAACACCGGCGAGCTGCGCAGCTGGAAGGACGGCACGCTCGGCACGTATGCCGTGACCGGCGGATCGCCGTGGGGCGCCCTGCTCGGCACCGACGGCGCGATCTACGTCACCCAGGGCGGCAACGTCCCCGGCAGCGGCGACCTGAGCGCCGTCTGCGGCATCCAGCGGGTGAACGCGGACGGGTCGGTCGAGCTGCTCTCGTCGAGCATCGGCGGCCACGAGCTGGCGGGCCCCAACGACCTCGCCTTCGGCCCCGACGGCCGGCTCTGGTTCACGGACTCCGGCACCGAGCAGGACGACCGCTTCGCGCCCGAAGACCGCGCGCCCGGGCGGCTCTTCGTGCTCGGCCCCGGCGGCCACGGCGAGCTCCTGATGGAGCGGCCGAACGTCTACCCGAACGGGATCGCGTTCGACTCCGAGAGGCGGATGTACTGGACCGAGTCGGCCGCCCACCGCGTCTGCCGGCTCGAGGACGGCGAGGCCACCACGTGGTGCCAGCTCTCCGACGGGCACGTGCCGGACGGCATGGCGTTCGCCGCGGACGGCCGCGCGTTCGTCTGCACGACCATCTCGGGCGGCGTCACCGTGATCTCGCCGGACGGCGAGGTGCTCGAGGAGATCAACCTCGGCCAGCACGCCACCAACTGCATCTTCGACGGCTCGGCGCTCTACGTGACGGCGACCGCGACGGCCGAGATCCACGCGGACGAGCGCACCGGCACGTTCTGGCGGGTCGAGACCGACGCCACCGGCCTCCCGCTGATCCCCGGCAAGCTCTAGACGCGGGGACAGTCCCCGGATGGGGACTGTCCCCATCTCTCCTCGGCCGCCGCTTAGCGGGCGACCGCGACCTCGCGGCCCGTGGCGATCGCCGACTCGCAGGCGAGAGCGACCGCCAGCGTGCCGAACGCGTCGCGCGGCGTGCAGGCGACCCCGCGGGGGTCGCCGCGCTCGACGGCGGCGAAGAAGCGCTCGTGCGTGCGCAGGCGGGCGTCGACGGTGTCGGCCGCGGCGACCGGCTCGCCGCCCGCCCGGCCGCGCAGCGCCGGCGCCTTGCCCAGGTCGAGCGCGAGGGTCGCCTGGGCCGCGAGCACGTCCAGCGTGTAGACGCTCGGCGAGCCCTCGGCCGACCAGCCGACGTGGATCGCGCCGATGCCGCCGCCGCGGAAGCGCAGCGCGAGCGAGACGGCGTCGTGCCGCCCGGCCGGGTCGCGGTCCGACAGGGCGAGCAGGCCCGCGCCGGCCGACGCCTGCACCGACTCGACCTCGCCGGCGATCGCCCGCTGGATGTCGATGTCGTGGCTGCCGAGCTCGAACAGGATGCCGCCGCTCTGGCGCGGGTCGGAGAACCACGAGCCGGCGGCGGCCGGCGCCAGGTCGCCCCGGGCCGGCTCGGTGCCGCCGAAGCTGCGGCTGACCAGCAGGCCGGGGAGCGCGCCGCCCAGCGCGTCCCGAGCCGCCGCGACCACGTCGAGGCTGCGCCACTGGAACCCGACGGCGCACACGCATCCCGACGTCTCCCAGACGGTCACGATGTCGCGGCCGTCGGCCAGCGAGCGGGCGAGCGGCTTCTCCAGGTAGACCGGGATCCCCTGCGCGAGCGCGGCGACCGCGGGCTGCGCGTGGGTGGCGGGCGGCGAGCAGATGAAGAGCGCATCCATCCTCGTCGACTCGAGCATCGGCCGCCAGTCGGCATAGGCCTGCGCACCGGCGGGCTCGGCCAGGGCCCGCGCCCGCTCCGGCTGCGGGTCGCAGACCGCGGCGACCTCGTGCCCGCGCGCGGCCAGGTGGCCGAGGTGGGTGCGGGCGATCGCGCCCGCGCCGACCACCGCGATCCTCACGGCGCCGGCCGGCGCAGGAACTGGTACTGCACCCCGCCGCTCGTTGCCGCGTCGGTCCAGATCATCGCCGCGTCGCCCGACGGAAACGGCGGCCAGGTGACGTCGACCCCGCGCTCGGTGAGCGTGCGGTGCACCGCCTCGAGATCGTCGACCTCGATCGCGATGTGCTCGATCACGGCGTCGGCGCCCGCGGGCAGGCGTCGCGCCCGGGCCTCGTCGTCGTGCACCTCGATCAGCTCGATGCTGGCGTCGCCGCAGGGGAAGTAGTGCCCGCTGCTCTCGTCGTTTCGGTTCGTGCGCGCGAGCTCGAGGCCGAGCGATCCGAGCAGCGCGGCCGGGCCGGCCAGGCCGCGGACGACGATGCCGACGTGGTCGATGCGCTTGAGCTCCATCAGACCGAGACGACCGAGCCGGTCTCGAGCGCCCGCTCGCACGCGTGGGCCACCCGCAGGGTCTGCAGGGCGTCGGCCGGCGTGCAGTAGACGCGGCCTGGGTCGCCCGCCCGGACGGCGTCGAGGAACCCGGCGATCGACCGGTGCATCGGCTCGCCGTACTCGGCCTGAAGGTCGCGCCCGCCCGACTGCCCGCTGATGCGGAACCGGTCGGGGCCGAGCTCGAGTGCGATCGTCGCGTCGGTGGCGAGGATGTCCGCCGCGTACAGCTCGGGCTGGCCGTCGCGCGACCAGACGGTGTGCACGCAGCCGAGCGCGCCGTTGGCGAAGTGGAAGAGGAGCGTGATCGCGTCATGGATGTTGCCGCGGGGGCCGTCGGCCTGGGCCAGGCGCACCGACCCGGCGGTGGTCTGCACGGCGGCGATGTCGCCCGCGATGGCGCGCTGGAGGTCGATGTGGTGGCTGCCCCGCTCGAGCAGCTGGCCGCCGCCCTGGGCGCGGTCGACGAACCACGGCCGGCCGCTGACCGGGCCGAAGTTGCGGCCGACGAGCATCCCCACCCGCTGGCCCTCGAGCGCCCGCCGGGCATCGGCCAGGAGCTCGGTCGCATGCCACTGGTAGCCGACGGCGCAGACGACCCCGCCGGCCGCATCCGCGGCCGAGACGATCGCCTCGGCGTCGGCCAGCGTGCGCGCGATCGGCTTCTCGAGGTAGACGTGGATGCCGGCCGCGAGCGCCGTGACCGCCGGGTCGCGGTGGTGCAGCGGCGGCGTGCACACCCACACCAGGTCGAGCTGCTCGCACTCGTACATCTCCTCCCAGCTCGTGTAGGCGCGGCCGCCGCGGGGGCCGGCGATGGCCTCGGCCCGGTCGAGATCGATGTCGCAGGCCGCGACCAGGTCGACGCCTTCCGCGGCGTCGATCGCGGGCGCATGGACGCGGGTGATCCACCCGCCCCCGATCATCCCGGCCCGCAGCGACATCAGCCGGCCCGGCCGGCGAGGTCGAGCAGCACCTTGCCGAACTTGCCCGGGGCGCGCACGTAGTCGAGCGCGGCGCCGGCCTCGTCGAGTGGGAACGCGCGGTCGACGATCGGGCGGATCCGGCCGGCGGCCATCGCCGGCACGATCCGGCGCCCGAACTCCTGCACGAGGTGCGCCTTCTCCTCCAGCGGCCGGGTGCGCAGCGTCGTCCCGATCAGGTGGCCGCGCCGGCTCATCAGGTCGCGCAGGACAATCGCCGCCTCGTCGCCCGGCTTCGCGCCGACGACGACGATGCGGCCGCCGCGGGCGAGCGAGGCGACGTTGCCGGCCATGTGCGGGGCGCCGACGAGCTCGAGCACGACGTCGGCGCCGCCCTCCTCCCGGGCGCGCGCGAACGCCTCGTCGGCGCCGAGCGCGGTCGCCCCCAGCTCGGCGACGCGCGGCCGCAGCTCCTCCGAGCGCACGTTCGCCACCACCCGGGCGCCGAGGTGGACGGCGATCTGCACCGCCGCCGTGCCGACTCCGCCGCTGGCGCCGTTCACGAGCAGCGTGTCGCCCGAGCCCAGCCCGGCCTGGAGGCAGATCGCGTCGAACGCGGTCAGGAACGCCTCCGGCGCGGCGGCCGCCGCCTCGTCGTCGAGCGCGTCGGGGACGGCGGCGAGCTCGCGCTCGTGAGCGATCACCCGCTGGGCGAGGCCACCGCCGCCGACGAGGCCGAACGCGCGGTCGCCGGGCTGGAACGCGGTCACGCCCTCGCCGCACTCGACCACGCGGCCGCCCACCTCGAGCCCGGGCACGTCCTTCGGCGATCCGGCGGGGACGGGGTGCTTGCCCTCCCGCTGGAGCACGTCGGCCGGGTTCACGCCGGCGAAGGCGGGCTCGAGCGCGACCTCGAACTTGCCCGGCGCCGGGTCGGGCCGCCCCTCGACCGCGACGACCTCAGGGCCGCCGACCCCGTGATAGACGACGCACCTCACGCCGGCGGGTAGCGGTCGAGCCACCACCGGGCGATGTCCGCCCGCCGCATGAACCTGACGCCTGGGAGCCCTTGAGCGTGCTCGATGAACTGGCGCACGACGGCGGCCCGGCCGGCCTGGCCGCTCCAGCGGGCGTGCACCGCGAAGGTCATCAGCGTCCGCCGCTCGTCCGCCTCGCGGGCCAGCTCGTCGATGCCGAGGGTCGCCGTGTCGAGGAAGTCGCGCGGGCTCGAGAAGCCCGGGCTCATCAGGTACCGCGAGTCGTTGTAGGTCTTCGAGTACGGCACGACCAGGAACGGCTTGCCGCCGATCGGCTCGTAGTAGGGCACGTCGTCGGAGTAGCCCTCCGAGTGGTAGATGAACCCGCCCTGCTCGAGCAGGAGCTCGCGCGTGTTCTCGCTCGGCCAGGAACGCGAGTTCCACCCCTCCGGGCCTCGGCCGAGCACGCGCTGGTAGGTCTCGACGGCGCGGCCGATGGTCGCCCGCTCCTCGTCGCGGCTCATCGTCCACGGCTCGTTCCAGCGCCAGCCGTGGCCGAGCAGGTCGTGGTCGTGGTCGCGCATCCACCCGGCCACGCCGGGGTTCAGCTCGAGGGCGACGGCGGCGGCCGAGACCGTCACCGGCACGTCCGCCTCGTCGAAGATGCGCGCCAGCCGCCACACGCCGGCGCGGCTGCCGTACTCGTAGTGCGACTCGGTGCCGGGGTCGCGGTGCGGCGGCTGGACGCCCGGGTCGGCGTACTCGCCCCAGCCGTCGTTGCGGTCGTCGCCCCAGAGCACGGAGTACTCCGACCCCTCCTCGTAGACGAGGACGAGGTTCACGACGACGCCGGCGCCGTCCGGCCACTCGAACCGGGGCGGCGTGCGGCCGTACCCCACCAGGTCGCGCCGCAGTACGGGCTCCGGGATCACCGCGGCTCCATCGCCGAGAAGGCCGGGCGGGCGGTGACCGTGTCGCGCAGCAGGGCGACCTTCGGCCAGGGATCGAACGGGAGCGGCATCTTGTACCAGCGCCAGAGCACCGGCGCGAAGGCGATGTCGGCGAGCGTGAAGGAGCCGACCACGGTGCCGTTACCGGCGACGAACGACTCCATGATGTCGAGCTTGGGCTTCACCGCGTCGATCGCCGCGGCCAGCTCGGCCGGGTCGGCGTCCTCGGAACGGCTGCCGCCGTCGTCGATCGGCTTCGCCATGAGCCCGATCCGTTCTGCGGGGAAGAACGCCCCGCGGAACTGGGTGCTCCAGGCGTCGAGCCCCCAGTCGACGGCGGCGCGCGCGGCCGGTTCGGCCGGGTAGAGGTCGGTGCGGCCCTCGCGGTTGGCGAGGTAGCGCAGGATCGCGTTCGACTCGCCCAGCCGGAGGTCGCCGTCCTCGAAGAACGGGACGGTGCCGAACGGGTATACGGCCCGGTACCAGTCGGGCCGGGGATGGGCGAGCGGCACGTGCGTGCGCTCGTAGTCCAGGCCGAGCTCCGCCAGCAGGAACCGGACCTTCATGGCGTTCGACGAGGCCGGATTGTCGTAGAGCACGATCCCCATCAGCCCTCCCAGAGGCGGTTCAGCCGCACCGGTATGCCATCCTACCTGTCCCTGCCGACCGCCGCAGGGGGTTATACCGGGATGACGTCGGCGGTGACGTGCAGCGCCACGCTGCCCGAGATCGCCTGGCACACCGGGCAGTGCCTGCCGGCGTCGTCCACCAGCTTGCGCACGTCGGCCTCGCGGGCCGGCGAGGCGATCACCGCGTGGAGCGAGGCATCGGAGAGATGGTGGTGGGTGTCGTCGTCCCAGGCCAGCTTGGCGGAGACGGTCGTCTCGATCTCGGCCAGGTCGACGCCGCGCGCCCGGGCCATGCCGGTGAGCGTCGAGGTGAAGCAGTTCGCGAGCGCCGCCGAGAAGAGCTCCTCGGGGTTCGACTCGCCGCCCGGGCCGCCCAGCTCCGCCTGGGTCGCGGTCGCCACCGACAGCGCTCCCGACTCGCCCTCGATGCGGCCGCGCAGCCCCTCCCATCGCAGCGTCGCGGTCGCTTGCAACGATTCCATGGGCCGAGTCTAGCGACCTTCTCGCCCGCACACCCCCGTGGTAGGTTTGCGCCATCGATCACCAGGAGAACACCGAGCCCGTGAGCGTCTTCGAGGCCGTCGATCGTGACGCGCGGCTGTCGGACAAGGTGACCGAGGCGATCCTCCAGACGATCGTGTCGAACCGGCTCAAGCCGGGCGACGCGCTCCCGCCGGAGCGCGAGCTCGGCAAGCAGTTCGGCGTGTCGCGCACCGTCATCCGCGAGGCCATCCGGGCGCTTCACGCCAAGGGCCTGCTCGAGGTGCGCAGCGGCAGCGGCGTGCGCATCGTCGCCGTCGACGCGAAGACCGTGCGCGAGTCGATGCGCCACTTCGTCAAGGGCAGCATGCTCGAGTATGCGAAGGTCGACGAGGTGCGGCGGGTGCTCGAGGTGGCGGCGGCCGGCATCGCCGCCGAGCGGGCGACGCCGGATGACATCGAGCGGATCGACGCGACGCTGGCCGAGATGAGCGAGAGCGTCGACGACCTGAAGACGAGCATCGAGGTCGACCTCGCCTTCCACCGCGCGGTCGCCGCGGCCACGCACAACGAGCTCTTCGGCGTCCTGCACGACTCGATCGGCGAGATGCTGGTCGAGGTGCGGCGGCGCAACCTCTCGCTGGGCCCGGCCGAGCGCCGGCTCGTGATCGACATGCACCGCGCGATCCGCGACCGCGTCGCCGAGCACGACCCGGCGGCGGCGCAGCAGGCGATGCGCGACCACCTGGACCACGTCCAGGCGACGTACGGCCGCCAGGCGCCCGAGCTCTAAACGCGGAAGCGCGGTCTCGCCTCCGCTGGCGATCTGTGTGCCCGGGTGGACGCGCGCGAACCGCTCTGAGACGATCCCGCGCGGAATGGATCCATTCGCGCTGGTGGACGCGATGCGGGAGGCCTTGGAGCGGCGGGACGCCGAGCGGCTGGCGGCGGTCCTGCACCCGGACGTGGAGCTCCACCTCTACAGCCAGCCGGGTGTGATCGCGGGCCGCGAGGCTGCCCAGGCCTGGTACCGCCAGGCGTTCGCGTCCCGCATGGTCTTCGAGGGCGAGGCGACGCCCGAGCTTGGCGAGGACGGATCGCTGATCGCCCGCGGCCGCGTCTGCTGGTACGACGACGGGGTGCTGCGCGACTGGCCGGGGCAGTGGCAGATCACGTTCCGCGACGGCCTCATCGCCTCCGTCACCGCGGACCGCGACCCCGCCTAGATGATTGATTCCACGCCCTGTGGGTCCTGGGCGGCTGCGAACCGAGCAGCGCAAGGACTGAAGGGAGGTCATACCTGGTCGTATGGGCGCGACCGAGGACGCCGCGATGCGACGGTTCGCAGCCGCAGCCCCACCAGCGACCCGCACCCCCACCAACAGCCTGACGTCCAGGCGCGCAGAGGCGTGGAATCAATCATCTAGCTGCCGGTGAGGAGCGCGGCCGGAGAGGTCGCGAAGAGCGCCGTGGCGGAGAGGTCGTTCGCCGGAGAGTCGGTGAGGACGTCGCGCCAGCGCTCCGGAGCGCCGTCGGGGAGGACGAGCCCGGTGTCGGCCCAGCCGTCCAGCTTCGCTGTCAGCCGGGGGACGGCGGCGAGCACCCAGCGGCCCTCGTGGACGCGGGCGAACGCGACGGCGCGGTCGGCATGCCGGCCCGTGACCTCGACCGGCACGTAGGCGCCGTGGGCGAACACGTCGGGGTCGCGGCGGCGCAGGGCGAGTCCGGCCCTCGTGATCGCGTTCTTGTCGCTCCGGCTCGCGCCCTCGCCGGCGCGGGCGGCGAAGTCGATCGGCCGGCGGTTGTCGGGGTCGACCAGTGAGAGATCCCAGTCCTCGTTGCCCCAGTAGATGTCGGGGACGCCCGGCGCGGCCAGCTTGAGCACGAGCAGCGCGAGCGAGTTGCGGACGCCGATCGCAGCGCAGCGATCCGCGAGCGCCGCCAGATCGCCGGTGAACTCGGACGAGTCCAGGATCGCCTCGGCGAACGCGAAGACGTCGGCCTCGTAGGCCTCGTCCGGGGCGGCCCAGCTCGTGTGCACCTTCGCCTCGCGGAGCGCTTTCAAAACGAATTGGCGCACGCGCTCGATGTCAATTGGCCAGGCGCCCACCAGCGTCTGGTACAGCAGCCACTCCTCGTTGGCGTCCGGGGCGGTGTCGGGACGGCGGCGGAGCGGGGCGTTGCGGTCGTGCCAGCCGTCGAACGCCGCCCCCCACTCCTCCGCCAGCTCGGAGAGGGCGGAGATGCGCATCCGCACGTCCTCGCTGCGCTTGGTGTCGTGGGTCGAGGTGGCGTTCAGCGGGTGGCCGTCGGCCCGCTCGGCCAGGCGCGCGTGCAGCTCGACGACGTCGGTGCACGGCCAGTCCGGCGCGCAGCCCGGCTCGTTGCGGGCGAGCAGGGCGGCGTCGATGTAGAGGGCGGTGTCCTCGACGCCCTTGGCGGCCGCGGGGCCGGTCAGCTGCTGCCAGCGGGCGACGAAGGGGCGCAGCTCTTCCGCCGGGCGCGCGATCGCCGCGGCCAGCGCCGCCGCGTCGCCGCCGGCCCGCTGGCCCGCCGCCCGCAGCCTCGCGGCATCCGCCGGGCCCGCGTCCCCATCGCCGACGTACGTGCGGTAGACGTCGAGCGCGACCGTCAGGTCGCGCACCGCCCCGGCGTCCACCCCCGCCGGCGCCATCCGCTCCACGCGGGCGACGTCGGGCGCGAGCATCCCCTCGAGCGCGGCGCGCTTGGCCGCCGCGGCGATGTCCTCGAACCGCGCCGGCTGCGCCGTCAGCCGCCGGTGGAGGGCCTTCATCCGCGCGAACCCGTCCGGGTCGACGAAGACCCCGCCGGCCAGCGCGAGGAACTCGTAGCCCGTCGCCCCGGCGGTCGCCCAGCCCGCCGGCAGCGACTCGTCGCGGGCCAGGATCTTCTCGACGACGACGTACGCCCCGCCGGTCGCGTCGCGCAGCCGCTCGAGGTACTGCGCCGGATCGCGCAGCCCGTCGATGTGGTCGATGCGAAGGCCCGTGACGATGCCGGCCCGCACCAGCCGCGCGATCTCGGCGTGCGTCGCGGCGAAGACGTCCTCGTGCTCGACCGCGACGGCGGGCAGGTCGCCGATGTCGAAGAAGCGGCGGTAATTGGGCACGCCGGTGCGCCAGTCCTCGAGCCGGTAGTGCTGGGCCGCCAGCACGGACTCGACGTCGC
>Ga0105240_10014001_pt1 | contig 10975 bp, 11 predicted proteins | sample KBSC54metaG_FD_80426 | JGI IMG/M metagenome (GOLD analysis project Ga0105240, IMG submission 80426) | Corn rhizosphere microbial communities from Kellogg Biological Station, Michigan, USA - KBS C5-4 metaG | ecosystem: Host-associated > Plants > Roots > Rhizosphere > Soil | place: Michigan, USA...
AGCACCGCGCGAAACGCATGACTCGGAACTACGACGAGCACATCACGTGCACCCGCCAGCGAGGCCTGCAAATCAGGCTCTACCGTGAGCGCGCGAGGAAACTCGCCTTCGGAGAGATAACGGGTGTTGCGACGACTTTGCGCCATCGCCAGCAACTGCCCGCGATCACGTCCCCACAGGCGAGTCGCTCTGCCGCTGCGCGCGAACTGAATGGCAAGCGCAGTCCCCCATGAGCCCGCGCCGAGCACGGTGACCGGAGTCTCGTACCCTGTTGGTACGCTCATGGGGAGCCTGTGGCGGAAGTGACGGGCACCTCCGTGTCAGTTCGTAGTGGTGGGACCCGCCTGCTGCTGTGCCGCGTTCTGGGCGTAGAGCGCGTCGAAATTCACAGGAGGAAGCAGGAACTGTGGGAAACCACCCTGCGTGACGAGATGCGATACCGACGCGCGTGCATAGGGGAACAGCACGCTCGGGCAAAGGCTGCCAATCGCGCGCTTGGCGTCGGCCTCATTCAGGCCGCGGATCAGGAAGATGCCCGCCTGCTTCACTTCCACCAGGAAAATGGTGGCGTCGTTCTGCTTGGCGGCCACAGTGACCGTCAACACGACCTCGGTCAGCTCGGGCGCTACGCCCGTGGCGGCCGTATGCAGGTCGAGGTTGATCTGCGGATTCCAGTTGCCATCCATCCGTGGGCCGTTCGGCGCCTCGTAGGAGCAATCCTTCAGGTACACGTTCTGCAGAGCGAGCACCGGGCCCGTCTCAGTCTGCGCTCCGGGAGCCGGCGCGGCACCGGCTGTTTCATTCGCCATTTCAAACTCCAGTTTTTAATAGTGTATCGAGCCGGCCATTGGCCTCGAGCTCGTGCAAGTCGTCGCAGCCTCCGACATGCGTCGTGCCGATGAAGATCTGCGGCACGGTGCGACGGCCAGTGCGGGCCATCATTTCGGTGCGCGCCTCGGGGCGCGCATCGACGTCGATCTCCTCGAAATCGACGCCCTTACTCTTGAGAAGCTCGCGGGCACGGGTGCAGTAAGGGCACCAGCCCGTCGAGTACATCACGACTCTCGGTCCCGCGTTCGGGTCAGTCATACCGTTCCTGTCAGGCTTTCTCGCCGCGAGTCAGGGGGAGATTCTCGGTGCGCCAGGCGCTCAGGCCACCACGCAGGTTGAAGGCCTTCGTGAATCCTTGTGCGGCGAGTTGCCGGACCGCCGAGGCGCTCAGGGAGCCGGTGTCGTCGTACACGACCACGGCCTTCTCCTTGTACTTCTTTAATGTCTCGGCCGCCTTCAGAATCTGCTCACCGCTCATCTGGCGCGCGCCGCCGACGTGACCGGCCGAGTACTGCTCGAGGGGACGCAGATCGATCAACAACGCACCCTGGTTCATCAGCCGCACCATATCCTGGGGCGAAACCGATGCTTTCGTCTCCGAATGCGAGCGCATTTCGTAGATCACGACCACGATCGAAACGACCACCAGGGCCAGGGTGAGCCACGGGTGATGGTTGGTGTACTCGATGAGACGGTCCATGGATGAGCGAGCGGCCCAAAAAAAGGGCGGGCATTATAGCGCTCTTGATTTAGGGCTTCGCCCACCTTTCCTGCGTCCGGTATGCCGGCCAGTCGAAGCAACCCGCTAAACTTAGCGGCGCTACGCGCCGGATAAGAGTACGTGTCCCTGAAAACCACAGTCCTCGCGACCGCCCTGGTCCTGCTCTCGTTCCCCATGGGCCTGGCCCTGGCGGCGAAGCCCGCCAACCGCCCGGAGAGCGACGCCAAGAAAGCGGAGTCCGAGCTCCAGAGCGTGAAGTCCGAGATCGAGCGCATCACCAGGGAGGTCAGTGGCGAGCAGGTCGAGCGTGACCGCCTCACGAAGGAACTCCGTTCCGCCGAGATTTCGGTCGGCAAGGCCCGGGAAAATCTCGAAAGCGTGCGCCACGAGCGCGCCGAGCGAGCCTCGCGACGTGCCACGCTGGCCAGCGAGAAGCGCGATGCGCAGGCCAGCATCGCCAAAGGTCGCGTGGCGTTGGCAGGGCAGTTGCGCGCTGCCTATCTCATCGGCCAGGAAGAGCCGCTCAAACTGCTGCTCAACCAGAAGGATCCGGCGCGCGCCGGTCGGATGTTCGTCTATTACAGCTATTTCGGCCGGGCGCGCGCGCAAGAGATTCATTCCATCGAGGAGAACGTAGCGCGCCTCGAGCAGCTCGACACCGACCTTGCGGCGGAGGACATGAAGCTCGCGGAGCTCGAGAAACAGCAGCGAGCGCAGCTCACCGAGGTGGAACAAGCTCGGGCGCACCGGACGGTTGTACTGGCCAACCTCGAGCAGGAGTCTCACACCCGCGCGCAGAACCTCGAAAAACTGCGCAGTCAGCAAGCCGGTCTGGAGAAGTTACTGCGCCAGCTCCGCGAGGCCATGGAGAAGTACCCCGTCGAGGGTAACGACGCCTTCGCGCACCTGCGCGGCAAGCTGGCATGGCCCGTCAATGGTCACGTGGTCGCCCGATTCGGTGAGACCCGGGCCGGCGGGGTGAAGTGGGACGGAGTCCTGGTCGCCGCCGAGCGAGGTGCGCCGGTCAAGGCAATTTACCAGGGTCGGGTCATCTACGCCGATTGGTTGCCCGGTCTCGGGCTGCTCACCATCGTGGATCACGGTGACGGTTATATGAGCCTTTACGGGCATAACGAGCGCCTTTACAAGGCGGTCGGCGAGCGCGTCGCGGCCGGCGATGCGATAGCTTCCGCCGGTGACAGTGGTGGCAGCAATCGGCCCGAGCTGTATTTCGAGATCCGCAAGGGTGGCAAGCCGGTCGATCCCCGGCCCTGGTTCAAAGCCGGCGAGCCGTAAGCCGCGCGCCAAAGAAACTCACCGGAATGCTGCGACGCGGTGAGATTGGGTTCAACATTTCGCTGAATTTCGTAAGGGATTTCCGCCAAACCGCCAACTCGCTCATGGTTCGATCCCGACCAAAGGCTCATCTTTGGCCGCCTGGCTCCCAAACTCTAGGGTTGGCGGGGAATGAGCCGAATAAGGAGCGCAAGCGCGCCATCGACGGATCCCTGGGACAGTTTCGAGCCTTATGTACAGCTCATCCGGTCCCTGCTGCCGCGTGCCTCGAGCGTGGCGCTGTTTGATATCAAGGGCGATCTACGCTGGTCGAGTGAAACGACCACGGGACCCGACCTTGTCAACGTCGTGGACGACGCCCTTTCCGCGGCCCGATCGGTCTCCGACAGCGCGGGCCAGTTGCGCGTGCTCGCCGGTAACCTCCCCGTCTATCTGTGCTGGCTCCGGAACGATGCGGGCCAACTCATGGCGGTGCTCACGGTCGTCTGCCGTGCGACGGCCGACCAGGAAGCGGACGCCCGAAACTTCTCCTTGACCTACTCGCTGCTGCGTCCCGCGATCGAATGTCTGCGCAGGGACCTCATGGCGCGCGTCGCCATCGAGGAGCTCAACCGCACGGTCAGCGCGCTCGATAAGGATCTCGAGCTGCTGTTGGCTGACGGCGCGGCCGATCATCCAAGTGCCGCCGATGGCGCGGATGAGCTCAAAGGAATTCTTCAACAGAGCCTCGATCACCTGCACTGTGCGACCGTCGCCTTGATCGTTCCTGACAAGAGCATCGCGTTGGTTCGATCCAGCCTCGAACGGCCGGCGGACATGCAGCTCGTGGCACGTGCCCATCGCCAGTTGCTCTCCATGGCACAGATGCGTCGCGAGCCGGTAATCATCAATAAGCTGGCCGCCAACAGCTCGTTGGGGATCATGCCGTATCGGATCCTCTCCTGCCCGCTGCGCTCGATGTCGGGGCGCACCATGGGTGTGCTCGCGATGTTCCGCGAAGAGGTGGGTGCCGACTTCCTGGATCGCGACGCGCGCCTCGGCGATATCCTGGCCCGCAAAGCCGTGGGCGTCATCGAGAGCAGTTTCGATGCACTCAGCGGCCTCTACATGCGTCCCGCATTCGAACAGCGTGTACGAGGCGTCGTCGCCGATAAAGGAGCCGCGCGTCACTGGACGGCGCTCTATATCGACGTCGACCAGCTTCACGTCACCAACGACAACTTCGGTATGCACGTCGGCGATACCGTGTTGGGTCAGCTCGGCGAGCTCGTACGCCAGCGTCTGCCGCGCGGTGGTTTCGGCGCACGTATTTCCGGAGATCGGTTCGCACTGTTGCTGCCTACCCAGTTGGAGGATGCGGCAAACTTTGCCGAGTCGCTGCGCCAGGGCGTCGAGAAGCTCGGCAGCATGCACGGCGACTCCCGCCTGCACGTGTCCATCAGTGTTGGTGTTGCGTTACTCGACACCGCCGCCGGCGAGCTCATGCACTCACTCGCCGCGGCGGAGACCGCGTGCAAGGCTGCCAAGGATCGCGGCCGCAACCGTGTCGAGGTCTACCACCCGAATGATGCAAGCCTCGTGCGGCGCTTCGCCGATATCAACATCGCCGGGCAGTTACGCGCCGCCATCGACGCTGGCCGTTTTCGCCTCGATGCGCAGCTCATTTTGCCCTTCGCCGGCGCGGAGAGCGCCCGCCCGCACTACGAGTTGTTGATCCGCATGATCGACGACGACGGGCGCACCCTGGGGCCCGATCGTTTCATGTCGGCCGCGCAGCGCTATCAACTCATGCCGGCCATCGATCGCTGGGTGCTCAACAAGGCGATCGAAATCCTCCAGCCCCATGCAGACGTGCTCGCCAGCAAGGCGCTCGCGTTCGCCATCAACTTCTCGGGGCAGTCGCTCAACGACGACGAGTTTCCCGACTTCCTCCTCGAACGCATTGCCCACAGCGGATTGGATCCGGAGCTGTTCTGCCTGGAAATCACTGAAAACGCGACCATTGCCAACATCGAGCGCGCGGAAGGGTTGATCCGACGGCTGCGACGCCTGGGGTGCGCGGTGGCGCTGGACGATTTTGGAACAGGCCTTTCCTCGCTCGCCTACCTGCGCCAGCTTCCCGTGACGATGTTGAAGATTGATGGTAGTTTCGTACGAGATGTTCTGAAGGACCCGCGCGCCGAATCCATGGTGCGCGCGATTGCACAGCTTGCGCGCAGTATGTCCATCGCGACAGTCGGCGAGTACGTGGAAACCGAAGAGATCCGCGCTCGTATTGCCACGCTTGGGGTGGATTACGGTCAGGGTTTTGCGATCGGCCGTCCGGCGCCGCTCGATGACCTGCTGGCCGAGCTGCCATTGCTGGTGTCTGCTACAGCAGTCACCCGTTCCCTCGACCATCCTCGGGGCACTCGTCTCGACGACAGTGGAATCCTGAACGCCGAGTTTGTGCACTGAGTTTACTGGCTGACAAAATCGCCGGGAGCGATTTTGGACGTCTGACGACGCTTTCAGCGAACCCCAGCTACGCCGCGCTCGGGCCCGCGAGCAAAAAGCGTGGTTTTTGCTCGCTGCGTCACATGCCAGATGGACAGCGCATGGTTTTATGTAATCTCTTCGATTCTATATTGACCGGTCACCGTGCTCCGGTGTATCCGGTGGGTCAGCCAAACCGGGGGGTTTGAGGACTATGTCGATGCGATCGCGCACGCTGATCGCTCTCGTCGCGGGAGCGATTTTCGGTTTTTCAGCAGCAGTTACCGGCGGCGTGCTGGCAGAGCGGCCCAGTGAGTCTGCACAGGCCAAGAATTCAACGACGCTGCCTTGGGAAGAGGCGCGCCAGTTCGCCGAGGTGTATGAGCGCATCAAGCGCGAGTACGTCGATGAGGTGGACGACCACGCTCTAATGGAGAAGGCGATCCGCGGCATGGTGGCTGCGCTCGATCCGCATTCCGCTTATCTCGATAGTGAAGAATTCGAAGAGATCCGCCTGAGCACCATGGGCTCCTATCCGGGAGTCGGTATCGAGGTCGTGGCGGAGGACTCGGCGGTCAAAATCCTCCGGCCGATCGACGGCTCACCGGCGCAACAGGCTGGGCTCCTGCCTGGCGATGAGATCGTCCGCATCGACGGAAACGATATCGGTGCCGATCTCGCCGGCGCGATCGCGCACATGCGCGGGGCTTCGGGCAGCACTGTGAATCTAACCATACGTCGGGCCGGTACCGACGGATTGTTGGAGTTCTCCCTGCGCCGGGCGAAGGTGGAGGTCCACAGCGTCGCACAGCAGAGCCTCGAGCCGGGTTACGGGTACCTCCGCATCACCAGCTTCAGTGAGACCACCGCCGATGACGTCAATCGGGCGGTTACTCGCCTGAAACGAGACAATCCGGAGGGTTTGAAGGGGCTGGTGCTCGACCTGCGAAACAATCCCGGTGGTGTGCTCGAGGCGGGCGTCGCGGTAGCGGATGCCTTCCTCAATGAAGGCGTGATCGTCTCGGCCGATGGCAGAACGGCGGACGCACGGTTCCGGATGGATGCGACGCCGGGAGACCTGATCGACGGGGCCCCCCTGGTGATCCTGGTGAACAGCGGCTCCGCGTCGGCCTCGGAAATCGTGGCCGGTGCCCTGAAGGATCACGGGCGCGCCGAGCTCATCGGGCACAAGACCTATGGGAAGGGCTCGGTACAGACCGTCATGCCCTTATCTCACGGAGGCGCCGTCAAGCTCACCACTTCGCGCTACTTCACTCCTTCCGGTGCGTCGATCCACGGTAAGGGCATCATTCCGGACATCGTCGAGGACGGCCCGGAGGAGACGCCCGCGGAACTCATCACGGCGAAGCCGAGCCAGCCGCTCTCCGCCCGTGACAAGGAAGTGCGACTCGGGCTCGAGACCCTGAAGAACCACAACGCGATGATCCATAGCCCGGCCACGCCGCTGTCGGTCCGCGCGCTCGTACCCTGATGTTCCTAAGGCGGCGGACCTGAGCGTCCGCCGCCTCTTCCCGCTATGCTGCGCGGATGCTCTCCTGGTTCATTGATTTAGTGCTGCATCTCGACCGTCACCTGGTCGACCTCATCAGCCACTATCACTTCTGGGTCTACGGGATCCTGTTCTGCGTGATCTTTGCGGAGACCGGACTCGTGGTTACGCCCATTCTTCCCGGCGACTCGCTGCTGTTCGCCACCGGGGCGCTGGCCGCCGTGGACACCAGTGGGACGCTGAACGCGCCGGTCCTCTCAGTCTCCCTGGGAATCGCAGCGATTCTGGGCAATACGGTCAACTATTCGGTGGGTCGCTTCGTCGGGCCCGCGGCATTCAGCGGCCGCTACCGCTTCCTCAAGGTCGAATACCTGCGACGGACCGAGGAGTTCTTTATCCGCTATGGCGGCATGGCGATCTTCATTTCGCGCTTCATGCCGATCATCCGGACGTTCATGCCCTTCGTAGCCGGTATCGGCCACATGCCTTACGCGCGCTTCCAGGCGTACAACATCGCCGGCGGGTTCTGCTGGGTGCTGCTGTGTATCTGGAGCGGCTACCTGTTCGGCAACATCCCGGTGGTGAAGAACAATTTTGGACTGGTCACGATCGGCATCGCCGTGCTCTCGGTGATGCCGATGGTGATTGCCCTGCTGCGCAGAGGGTCGCAGCGGCCAGCTCCGACCGGCGCGCAGCGCCGCTAAATGTAGCGGGTCGCTTCGACTGGCCGGCATACCGGACGCAGGAAAGGTGGCCGAAGGCCTATCACAGCGTCAATACGGCAGCGCGGATAGCACCGACGATCGCGCCCACGACCATGATCATGATCGGCGTGACCGACAACCCGTAGCCCATGCTCCGGGACTTGGGATCTTTTACATAACTGGTGAAATAGATCAGCCGTCCGATGAGATAGACGAGGCCTAGGGCGGCCGCCAGGTAACCGCCCCAATACTGGCCGAAGATGTACATGGCGGGCACGAACATGACGAGCAACTCGAGCGTATTCATCTGCACCCGGAAGTAGCGCTCGAAGACTTCGTTACCGGTGGTCGCCGGGGCCGCCACCTTGTAGGTGACCCGGGCCTTGCCGACCGCGAAGAGAAAGAAAAAGAACTGCACCAGCGCGAGCCCGATCACCAGTTGAACCAGCGGCATGTGGACGTCTCCCCCTTAAAGGGCGATTGCTCAGACTTGGCGCGTAGAATAGTCGCTTGCGGACGCGCCCGCCCCACGGATGGCACAATGACAGAATATGCCTGAGAAGCTTAGAGGATATGCGCACCGGGTCGACATCGCCTGCGAACCGCAGAGAGTATGGAAGGCCCTGGTTGAAGTGGACCATTTACGGCGCTGGTGCTCCCCGAAAGCCGACATCCGCCCCAAGGCGAGCGGCCTGTTCCGGGCGAGTGTGGACCGCGTCATCGAGCTCGAGGCGCACATCGATATTTTCGAGCCCGGCCGGAGGCTACGGCTGATCTATCTGCCGTCCAAGGAGTTGCCGCCGAGCGATGACCCGCTCGTCGATGACTTCATCCTGGACCCGATGCCTCCCGGTACAATCGTGCGCCTGCTCGGCTCGGGGATCCCCGCCACCGCCGATTGGGATCCGCAGTACAAACGGCTGCGCATGGGGTGGCAGGCGGCCATGACCCGGCTGAAGGTGTTGGTCGAAAGACAGATGCGCGAAGAGTGAGGGCAACATGACGGGTTTCGTGCTGCGCGCCCTGATCAGCGCGATCGGCCTTTGGATTGCCACGCGGTGGGTGTCCGGCATCCGAATCGATGACGCCACGACGTTGGTGCTCGCCGGCCTCCTGTTGGGGGTCGTCAACGCCATCGTGCGGCCGGTCATCATCCTGCTGACCTTACCGATCACCGTTTTGACGTTGGGCTTCTTTCTGCTCATCGTCAATGCGGGGATGGTCGCCCTCGTGGCCTGGCTCCTGCCTGGCTTTCACATCCTCGGCGGTTTCGGGGCGGCCTTCGCCACCGCGCTCATTGTCTGGATCACCGGTTGGATCGGTTCCGCACTCATCGGCCCGCGCGGCAAAATCGACGTTTACGTGCGCAAGCCCTGATTTTCAGCCGCCGGCGGCGCGACTCCTGACGGCAGGGTGTTCTCGAAATACACCGAGGTCCGATTCGGTGCGGTGAGACTCACCTTCATTTCGCGCAGTCGCTCGATGATGGCGAGATTGATCGACTGTTGCGCGTCCGCGTACGTGTTGAAATCCGCCTTGGTGGCATAAAACACCACCTCGAACTGCAGTGTCGTCGCACCGTAGGCCAGGAAATGACACCGGTCGAAGCGGGTGTCGGGCGTGGACTCGATGATTCCCCGCACGAGGCCGGGAATGGCGGCCAGTGCCTTGGGGTCCGTCTCGTAGGCCACGCCGAACTGAAATACGGCGCGCCGCTCGCGCATCCGTCCATAGTTGCGTACACGGGATTTCAGGATGTCGGTGTTACCCATGATGATCTGCTCGCCGGAAAGGCTGCGCAGGCGCGTGCTCTTCACTCCGATGTGCTCGACGGTGCCCTGACACTCCCCGACGGTGAGGAAATCACCGATACCGAAAGGCTTGTCGAGCGCGATGGACATCGAAGCCAACAAATCACTGAGCACCGTCTGCACGGCAAGTGCGACGGCGATACCGCCGATGCCGAGGCCCGCGAGCAGGGGTTTGATCTGCACGCCGAGGTTGTCGAGAGCGAGGAGCAGCACCATCGCCCAGATGAGGAGCCCGGCGGCAAACAGGATGACGTCCATCGAGCTGGTCAACAGCGCATCCAGGCCGGCGGAGCTCTTCCTGCGCAAGTCGATGGCGTAGCGGACGGCGCTCATGGCCCACAGGCCCACCTGCCCCCAGAACACCAGGACGATGCCGATCGTCAGGAAGCGCTCGATGCGTGGAGTGAAGACGAGGTCGCGCGAGGCGAGGTAGACCGCTATCGCCCACAGGAAAAAAAGGCTCGTGCGTTCGACGAGCAATGTCGCCAACCCGATGGCGTGGTGGGCATGAGCAGCGTTGCCGGCGAGTTCCGGCTGCTCCTTCTCGGCCCAACGCCGCCGCCGCGCGCTGATCACCCGTTTGACCAGCGGAAGAACAGTCAGGGTGACCAGGAAAGTCGCCAGGGCAAATGCCCACGACCGGAGGTCATTCCCTAAAAAATCCGCCTGCCAGAACTTCGCCAAGCTCGGCATAAGACTTACACGCTCCGATCCACCGTTTGGAGCGCGCAAGGTACCTGTTCGCGAGCGCTGCGACTATTCCGTCGCATCCATCCCGAGCTCTTTGAGCTTACGGGTCAAGGTGTTACGTCCCCAGCCCAGGAGCTTCGCGGCCTCCTGGCGATGGCCTTGGGTGCGCTTGAGCGCGGCGCGGATCAGAACGCGCTCGAACTCGGGCTGTGCCTCATCCAGCAGCGGCTTCTTGCCATTCATGGCGTGCCGGTCCGCCCAGCCGGCCAATGCCTTGGCCCAATCCGCATCCACGGAGCCGGTCGTTGCCGCGGCGCCCAGCTCGGGGGGGAGATCCTCGACGCTGATTTCGGTGCCGGGCGCGAGAACTGACAGGCGTCGGCAGAGGTTCACCAGCTCGCGCACGTTCCCAGGCCAACCGTAACTGGCGAGGCGCGCTTCGGCCTCCTTGGAAAGCGACTTGGGCTCGACCCCGAGCTCGTGAGCGGCCACCGTCAGGTAGTGCGCCAGGAGGTCCGGGATGTCCTCGGAGCGCGCCCGCAGGGGCGGCAACTCGATCCGGATGACGTTGAGGCGGTGATACAGGTCCTCGCGGAACAACCCGCGAGTCACACGGTCCTGCAGGTTCTGGTGGGTCGCGGCAATCACACGGACATCGACACGGATCGGGGTCTGCCCGCCGACACGATAAAACTCGCCTTCCGCCAGAACGCGCAGCAGTCGCGTCTGCAACGGTGTCGACATGTCACCGATCTCGTCGAGGAACAGCGTGCCGCCATCGGACTGCTCGAAGCGACCGCGGCGCTGGGAGTCGGCTCCCGTGAACGCGCCTTTCTCGTGGCCGAACAACTCCGATTCCAACAGGTCGCCGGGAATCGCCGACGTGTTGAGTGCGATGAAGGGTTTGCCGGAGCGTGGGCTGTGGTCGTGCAGGGCG
>Ga0105240_10014003_pt1 | contig 10974 bp, 9 predicted proteins | sample KBSC54metaG_FD_80426 | JGI IMG/M metagenome (GOLD analysis project Ga0105240, IMG submission 80426) | Corn rhizosphere microbial communities from Kellogg Biological Station, Michigan, USA - KBS C5-4 metaG | ecosystem: Host-associated > Plants > Roots > Rhizosphere > Soil | place: Michigan, USA...
CATCCTGCGATCGCGTAAATCCAGCCGGCCTGCTTAGCGCGGGAGGCTGTCGATCCCGCGCTCGTCAGGAATGAGGGATACGCTACCAAAGCTACGGAATAGAGCGAGACTCCGATGGGATAAAACAGGGATGCACTGAGGATCAGGGAAGAGTGCTGTAAGAGGATGCATGCGAAAGCGAGCGAACCGAAAGCGAGTGCGAGCGTGATCATTGTGCGGCCGCGCTGCAACAGCATTGAGGCGACAACAGCGGTGACGAGATGCAATACACCGTTGGTCCAGAGGTGTACGCTGCCGAGCCACGTCCCCGCTTTGAGAGCCGGGGTGTGCTGAATGATGTAAAACGCTGCCGAATCAAGCCAGATGAGCGCCGCGAAAGAGACCAGAGCCATGGGAAAGGGCGTCTTCTCTTCAGGGCTGTTGAGCGCCGGTGCGGGATCTTCCGCTCGAAGTGGAAGTACGATCGCAATGACGCACAGGCATGCAGCCAGCATTGCCTGGTCCTCAGGGGATGCGGTGAATACTGCCGGGACATTGCAGATGAAGTAAGCGAGGCCCGCGCCCAGCCCAACTTGGACGATGCCGAGTCCCTTACCCGTCCAGGTTCGCAGATGCGTAACCAGCGTGACGGTGGTGATGCCAAGTCCTCCTCCGATGAGAAGGGCGACCATAGCGCCTGCTGCGACGCCAAGCGGTAGCAGCGAGAGAACCGCGGCCAGGGCGGAGACCGCAAGCCCGACACGCAGGCAGGTGGCCGGATGCTGTACGAGCCGAGTCCGGGGCGTCAGCAGGCTGAACAGGATACCGCCGGCAGCCATCGCTGCCATCACCACCTTCAACGCTGAGCCGCCGATTCCAAGGTCCGCCATACGTGTGAGAAACGCAAACTGCGCGAAAATCAGGAAGTACACGTAGACGATGGCGATGAGCGCAACGCCGCGCCAGCCGGATACGAGGCGGTTATCGCGCATTTCCGACTTATTCTGCATTGCGCAGCCACCCTCTGCGAAGCCCGGTGACCTGAATGAGCGCGCATGCGCCGTCAAAAAGGACGACGCTCAACCATCCATGCGCGAAGTTTCCAATCGAAATCTCCGGAAGCAGGTAAAGCGCTACGGCCGCCCGTGAAAGTGCCGTCAGTAGCCACACGGTCTCGATCCGTTCTGTGAATGAGGGTAGTCGCAGAATACGCGCACCGTAGAGGCAAGCCAGACCAACTGACAGGACAAATGCTCCGATATACCCCACGTACGGCAGAGCATCAATGGGAGCGCGCACACCCATCACGCGCAGTGTGAACGCTGGAGCCACACAAAGCAGAATCCCAGTGAGCGTGTCGGAAAGACCCGTCACGAGTTGATACGCGAACAGCACCCGGCGCTTCATGCCACTTCCACTCCCTGCATCCTGATCGTCTTAACCGCAGCCGTTTTGGTCTTTAGAGCCAGCGATGCGAGCAACCACTCAGCAGAGCCCGCAAGCATCGCAATACCGGTGAGCAGGCGAATGATGTAGATAGTATTGCGGGCCACGCCGGGAACAATGGTAAAAGCAGGGTCAGCTCCCTCAATCCATCCGGCGATCATGATCACGATTACATACGCAAGTACACCCAGGTTCCACGCGTAGAACGACCAGGTACGGTTCAGGATCCATGCATCCTGTTCACCCAGAATCTGCACAAGGATGAAGATGACGTAGGCGCTGAGGAACCCTGCGACAGCAAGCAGGGAATGTCCCACAAGCGCGTCGGTGAATTTCACCCGATCGAGAACGCCGGGCAGAAACATCACCCAGCCTGTAATCACGAGTCCTGCCCACCAGGCAAGGAAGGCTGTTCTCCAGCGGCGTGTTGCGGGCGTCCACTCGAAATGCGCGTAGTAGGCGCGAATAAGCGGTATCCACACCAGCACGCTGGCTAGGCTAAGGTACTGCGAGGAAATTCGATGGCTCACGTCTCCAAAGCCGAGGAGCGCAGTCAGCACGGCTTCGGCGAAAAAGACTGCGCAGGAGAAAATGGCGATGCGACGCAATCCCTCTCTACGCCGGGCCACGCCAAAGGGAACCGCCAGGAGAATGAGGACGACGCCCAGCGTCGCTTCAAGCTGACTCGCAGCTGTTGGACCACCGGTGGACGGATTCACTGGAGGATAGCTATCCGGGCTGGAGGAAAGATAGATTGCTACTGGCACAAGTAGAAGCGCCAACAAACCGAGCAGGCGGGCGAAGAGCGCCACGCGTCCTGGGGTTCCTTTTTCGCGATTCCGGTCGAATCCGAGCGTAAGCAAGATCCAAAGCGCGAGTAGTGCCAGCGGAAAGAAGATGCGCGAGTAGCCAGTCCAGTCCAGAAAGAGCTTGCCGCTCGAGTGTCCCTGAAGCCATGAGTACGAACCGACGAGCAACGCAGCGGACCACAACCAAACGACCGGCCTGCACCATGCGGCGAGCCTGCCGCGGTCGACACCGTAGATCTTGAACAGCAGCGCGAGCATGGGCAGACTGCACCATCCAAACAGGGCTGTGTTCATGTGGACCATCATCCAGCGGCCATAGGTCCATTCGCCCAGCCATGGATTCAACTGGGGCAGTAGAAGGAGGATGGCGATCATCACGCCCAGAGCGTTCCCAAAGACAAGCCAGCCGAGCGCATGCTGCACGGCAGCGGTTACTCCGGCGGAGCGAACTGGTTCAGCGGTCTGTCCGGATTCGTCCATCGTGCATCTCCAGAACTCGATCGCATGCGGCTGCAAGCCCGCGGTCGTGGGTTGCCATCAGCAGGGTGACGCCCTCGGTATGCGCAAGATCCAGCAAGAGATCAAAAACCGAGCTGCTGGCCTTCTCATCCAGAGAACCGGTCGGCTCATCCGCGAGCAGGATGTTGGGCCTGTTCATGAGCGCACGGCAGATCGCAGTCCGCTGGCGCTCGCCGCCGGACAGCTTCTGGATTCGATGCTTCAGGCGGTGTTTGAGTCCGGTGTGCTCAGCCAATTCGTGCAACCGGCTCAAGGCTGCCGCATGTGTCGTGCCGGCGGCCACGGCGGGCAGAAGGCAGTTTTCCTCCATGGTGAGATCGGGAATGAGGTTGTGAAGCTGGAAGATGAAGCCGACTTCGTGGCGCAGGAACTGGACCATGTCGCGACTGCGGCCCAGCTTTTTGCCGTCTACGAGCACCGTGCCTCTGGTCGGTTCATCAAGGCCTCCAACCAAGTGGAGCAATGTGCTTTTGCCGCAGCCGGAGGGACCGCACAAGGCGATTGCCTCGCCTTTGTGAACTTCCAGATCGATGCCGTTGAGCACAGAGATGGAGCCCTCGTCATAGCTCTTCCACACCTGGGAGGCCCGGATGACGACGGGAGCTTGGGCGAACTGAGCAGGCGCGGTCATTCGAAGCGCAGTGCCTCCACCGCCTTGATCCGCATGGCGTACGCGGCAGGATAGAGCGCACCTGCAAGACCTGTGAGCAGGGCAAGCAGCACGACGATCAGCATGAGAAGGGGATGGATCGTCACATCGACGTAGCCGTGCAGAGCCGGAACTTCTTTAAGCGCGTAGAGCGCCATCGCGCCAATTGCGAGTCCGGCTAAGCCTCCCGCAACCGCGACGATGGCTGACTCTCCGAAGATCGTGGCTGCGATCTGGCCATTCGCAAATCCATTTACGCGCAGGATTGCGATCTCGCGGATGCGCGTGAAAACCGACATAATCATGGTGTTGGCCACACCAAGCCCGCCAAGTGCAAGTCCGCAACCGCCCACTGCCCACGCTGTCGCCTTCAAAATTTTGAACTGCGAATAGGATCGCGAGAACTCCGCGTCCTCGAGGGCAATGAGATTTGGATACTGTCGGTGGACTTGCGCCTTGAATGCCGCCGCGTCTTCCTTGTTGCGCAGCTTGATGGTGATAACGGAAGAACCTTCTTTATGGAAGAACTTCTGTGCTTCTTCAATCGGCATGAAAACTCCGCCGTCCTCGAAGCCGTTGTGGGTACGGATAATTCCGGCGACATGAAACATTCCGTGCCCGATAGGCACATCGTTGCCGGTAGAGGCACCTAGAAATTCCGCCGCCCGCTCGCCCAGAACGACCAGGTTGCCACCCCTCTGGAAGTTATCGGCAGTGCCGGAAACCCACGTTGCATTGCGAATCCGTGCATCCTCGCCGGTGACGCCGAAGCAGGTGATGATGGGATGATCGGCACTGGAGACCACGCCAAACAGTACAGGGTCGGCATGGCTCACCATCGCCCATCCTGCAATCGCATCCTTTGCCGATTGCGGCACATCGCTGAAGAACAAATCTGAAACGTTGCGTTCGAAGACAATCAGTTCTGAGCCGCTGGACAGAATGCTCGAAAACATTCCGACAGCTCCCTCGAGCACAGTCACGACCGTCAACATCGCGGCGACGCTGAAAGCGATTCCGGCGATGCTGATGAAGGTACGGATTTTGTGACGCAGAAGATTGACCAGGATCAGTCGAAAGAAGATCATCGTTTCTTGTCGATCGGAATGGCGCCTGCTCCTTCAATGACGCGATCCAACTCGTCTTTCAATGTCGCGCGAAATTCCCCAAGGAACCTCAACGAGGGGCGAATCTTTATCAGCATTTTCAGGTTTGAGTCCCCCAAATGCAAAAGACGAAGAAGACGGTTCATTGCTCCGCCTATGCCGATGGCGAGAACCATATTTGGCCGGCCCAGAAACTCATCGCGCGCTGCAGTTTTGCCGGAAGCGGCGGAACTCTCGAGAATGTCCTTGAGATCGTCTACGATCTGATAGCTCAGGCCCCAGCAGGTGCTAATGCGATCCAGCAGTTGCAATTCGCGTGGTGTAGCGCCTCCAGCCATGGCAGGCAAGACGAGTGTGAGCGAGATCAGCGAGACGGTTTTGCCCTGAGCGACCCGCTCGGTGGTGTCTACCGTGTGCGGCAGTTTGAAGTAGTTAAGATCCAGGCTCTGTCCGTTCAGCAGACCTCCAGTGCCCAGATGCTGCTCCAGGTAGGCCTGTGCAGAGCCCTGATATTCCGCAGGGCAAGAAGCGAGTGCGCGCCACGCCAGCGCGTAGGCGCGATTGATAAGCGCCAGTGCAGCCAGAATCGCGCTTGATTCGCCGTACTCGATGTGAACACAGGACGCGCCGCGCCGCATGGTCGCGTTGTCCATGCAAGGCAGGTCGTCGAAGACTAGCGATGCGGTATGAAAGTATTCGAGTGCAATAGCGAGATCCGTTGCCGCTTGTTCTTCGATGCGGTAAGCCAGTGCCAGCCGATGAACAATGCGCGGACGGACCATGCTCCCCGGGTGCCCGAGCAGATATTGAACGGCGTTGCCAAGAGTCGGCTCCACTTGCTTGGAGACAGGCAAGCCCTCTTTGAATGCGGCCAGCAATCGCCTCATGGTCGCGTCTCGTCTGCCTGCTGGAATCAGGTCCTGATGAATTGCATTCCTCCGGTTTGTAATTTCGGCGATGCTGCCCGATGCCATGCTCTTCTCCGAATCCTTGCTGCGGGACGTGATTCTGAGACGCTGCGCTCATCTAATTGGAAGCGATGCGGCTTCAGCGCAGCCATGACAATTTGTTCATTCCAACTGATTTGATTCGATTTTGAGCGATTTCCATCAGGACCACTGCGACATTCGCGAATTCGCGAACACACTTCCCATGACGATTTGTTCATGTACTTCAAATAGGCTCAGCAGGATGCGCAAGGTTGCGCCCCTTCGACTAACATTTTGTGTATGCGGCTCCTGATGGTTGAGGACGAGCACGATATCCAGGCCTTCTTGCAGCAGGCACTTTCCGAGGCCGGATACTCGGTAGACGTGGCCCCTGACGGGCGGACCGCGGAGGCTCTGTCGAAAAGCAATAAGTACGACATCTTGATCGTAGACCTTGGCCTGCCGGATCAAGATGGCATCACTCTGATCACGCGGCTTCGGCAAATCGGCGTGATCGCACCGGTGCTCATCCTCTCTGCGCGGCGATCTGTCGACGATCGGGTGCGAGGCCTTGAACAGGGGGGCGACGATTATCTGACCAAGCCGTTCGCGCTTGCTGAATTGCTGGCGCGATTGCGCAATCTGCTGAAGCGAAACGCACCTCAGGGCAGCGAGTTGACAAGGCTCCGGGTGCAGGACCTGGAACTCGATTTGCTTCGACGAGAGGCGAGCCGCTCAGGGCAGCAGCTGCAACTTACTCCTCAGGAATTTGTGCTCCTCGAATATCTGTGCCGGAATGCCGGCAGGGTGGTCACGCGATCCATGATTCTTGATAAGGTATGGGGCATGCGCATTCAGCCGGACACCAACGTCGTAGACGTGCACATCTACCGGCTTCGGGGCAAGGTGGACAGCAACGGCCAGATGCCTCTGATCCGGACCCTGCGAGGGGTGGGTTATGTCCTCCAGGACCGGTAGACCCCCAGTTCGCAGCGCAGCATGGCGCATATCAATGTGGGCAACGCTCGCATTCACGTGCGGTACTCTCGTCGTTTTTATCTTCCTCGATCGCTTCGTCGCAAACGATATTCAGCGCCGCAGTGACGCATGGCTCAGCGGAGAAGTGGAAGTGCTCGGCGATGTCGCCGAGCGTACGCCCAATGACGCGCTCTACAACCGCGTGGTCGGTGAGGTTGCTGAATTGGCATCGCGCGAGGTACCTGAGAAGAGCGCTTCACAACAGCCTGAAAATGATTCCGTATTCTTCATCCAGACTGCCCGTGACGGAGCGCTCAAATTGTGGGTGGGCGCGGGCGACGGCCAGTCGCACCTGCAGGCAATCCAGGCGGCGCAGCTTGCTGCCACCGGCCCGGTAAGCATTCACGTGCGTGGATACGCTGTTCCCTTTCGAGTTGCGTCAGACAGCATGGCCGACGGGAGCCGAGTGTATCTGGGCCTTTCTGAGCGGGACCAGCGCAGAGTGATCCTCAATCTGCGCATGCGATTTTTTGTTTTGTGGCTCTCCATTGTTCTTTTGGGATTCGCCATTGTGTTCTTTACGTCTCGCCGCACTCTGAGCCACGTCAGGAACATTACGGAGGCGGCCTCGCACATAGGTGAGTCGGATCTGAAGCTTCGTGTACCCACGAGTTCACGGAATGATGAGATTTCGCAGTTGGGCGACACGTTGAACCGCATGCTCGATCGCATTGAAAACAGCGTCAATCAGTTGCACACCATCACTGATTCACTGGCGCATGACCTGCGAAGTCCGCTCACCGCAATTCGTGGAAAACTCGAGACCTCTCTTGCGTCGCACGACGCAGACCACGCGGAGCCAATCGTGTCTGCAATCGAAGAGCTTGACCGGCTCACGGACTTCCTGAACAAATCGCTCGACGTGGCTGAGGCCAAGGCCGACGCACTTCGTTTGCACCCTACCAACATTGATCTTGATGAACTTCTGCGTTCGACCATCGATCTTTATGAGCCTTCAATGAACGACAGGGGTATTCGATTGGGCCTGCATAGTGCCACTCCTGTGCACATCGTGGCCGATGAAGGGTTGATCCATCGCATGGTTGCGAATTTGTTCGACAACGAGTTGAAGCACCTTCCATCGGGTTGCAGCGTTGACATCTTCCTCCAGCAGCAGGAGGGCGAGGCACGGTTGATCCTGCGTGACAATGGGCCCGGCTTCGATCCTGAAGTGCGCGAACACCTCTTTACCAAAGCAGTGAAAGGCAAGCGTTCCAGCGGTCACGGTCTCGGCTTGGCGTTCGTCGATGCTGTGGTGCGAGCACATGCGGGCAAGGTGAGTGCCGACAACTTAAGCTCAGGTGGAGCACGCATCATCGTCTCTCTGCCGCTTGCTGCCCAGGAAGCGGACCGGCTGCACACCGCGCACGCAGGTTGATGCGCAATGAATCTTCAATCAACAGCGCGAATACTCCTCGGCATCTTCTGCCTTACCCAGGGCCTCGCAACGGTCGTTCTCGATCTGAATAGGACACATGCCGGACATCCGCAATGGCTCGGGCACGCGCGGTTTCACGTGGTCTGGCAAACGGTCACTGCGATGGTTCTGGCGATCGTTGAGGTCTGGCTTGTTTGGTCTCACGGACCGTTGGCGTCAGAGCGCTTCTATGTCACCGCTATTCTCGCGTCTGCGCCGATGGCAGGATTCTTCGTAGCGCTGGTATCGCGGTATGTCTACGGCGGCACGCTGTCAGATCCTGGCGGGATTCCTCCGCTGCGCATCCAACTCCGCGGACGGGAGATGCAGCTTGATATGAACCTTGTCGCTGAGATCGTGGGCGTGATCGCCGTGGCGGGTCTTGTGGGACTTTACCGCTTTGGCATGCCGCGAGGATAACAAGCCCATTCGAGTTGCCTCGTGTGAACGAATGCCTCACGGTCCTAGCTAGGATCAGAGCGGATCAAACATGCTTGCCACCCCAGCATGTATACGATTACATTCGCCTCCAGGTGATTCCAACATGACAATCTTCTTTCAGCTTCGCTCTGCGCTGCTGCGCACTCTTGCTGCTTTCTCCGTTCTTGTCTTTGCTGGGGACCTTCAGGCGTTTGGGGCCGAAGAGCCTAAGTTAGTCCAGAAGGATGGACGCTACACGTTCCTTGTGGATGGCCGGCCTTTTCTGATCCTGGGAGGCCAGATTCACAACTCAAGCGGCTGGCCGAGCGAATTGCCTCAGGTCTGGAAGTCAATGGAGGCCCTCCACGCAAACACGGTCGAGGCTCCGGTCTACTGGGAACAACTTGAGCCGCAACCCGGCAAGTTCGACTTCAGCAATGTCGACGCGATTGTGGAGGGAGCGCGGGCGCACAATCTTCATGTCGTGATTCTCTGGTTCGGTACCTGGAAGAACGGCAACATGCACTACGTGCCCGCGTGGGTGAAAGAAGACACTACGCGTTTTCCACGGATCATTCGAGCCGACGGAGAGCCCATCGACGTGCTCTCGCCTCTCTCGCGCAACACGCTCGAGGCCGACAAGGCCGCATTCACCGCTCTGACGCGTCACCTCAATCAGATCGATAGCGAGCAGCACACCATTTTGCTCATTCAGGTTCAGAACGAGTCCGGCAACGTGGGAAGTGTGCGTGACTATTCCGCGCAGGCCAACAAAGAAATCACAGGCGATGTGCCCGCTGATCTCCTGGCGGCAACCGGTAAACAGCGCGGCACGTGGACACAGGTGTTCGGCAGCGAAGCCGACGAGACGTTCCAGGCCTATCACCAGGCGAAATACATTAACGAAATCACGGCAGCAGGGAAGCGCGAGTTCAACGTTCCTTACTACATCAACGTATGGATTGATTATCCGGCTGCGCAACTGCCGCAGCGGCAGATCGCTCAGCCTGGCATCGGATACCCAAGTGGCGGAGCAGTGCAGAAACTGATCGGCCTCTGGCGCAAGCTCGCTCCCGCGGTGGATATGATCGGGCCCGACATTTACGCCGATGACTCGCAGTTCTATCGCGACACCATGGCGGCGTACCATCGACCGGACAACCCGCTCTGGATTCCCGAGACGGGACGGAGCGACAGCTTTGCCAAGTTCTTCTTCTATGCGCTCGGCGAAGGCGCCATCGGATTCTCTCCGTTTGGCGTTGATCAGAGCGGATGGAACATTCTCGGTGATGAGCCGTGGAGGGCGCATGCTCGCAATTACGCGCTCATCGGTCCCATGGATCGCGAGATCGCGAAACTGCAGTCGGAAGGCAAGCTCAAGACAGCGGTCGAAGAGTCTGGACAGACGACCCAGGAGATTGATCTCGGCTCGTGGCAGGCGACAGTCTCTTTTGGATTTCCGCAGAATGACGGCCGGCGTGCTCCGGGGACCAAGGATGCACACGGAGCCGCCCTAGTCGCGCAATTGGGCCCAGATGAGTTTCTGGTTACGGGAGTTGATGCCAGTGTCGTGTTTCACCTGCCCAATAAACCGGCGTGGATTCATAGCCAGATCCTCACGGCCGAGCAGGGCACTTATGAAAACGAACGGTGGAAGCCTGCCCGTCTCTGGAATGGCGACGAGACCGATCGCGGTCTCTGCTTCTATGACAAGCCCATTGTGGTTCGCGTGAAGATGCAGCGATTCTAGGTTCGGGCTTGCCGGTGATTCAGCGAGCGGCTGACCGGGTGCGACCGCTCGCACATGGTGGTCCTTCCCCTTCGCAAGGGCACTTCTTTAATCCTGGAAATCCTCATCTCCGATGGGCATACCCGGCGGAGCTTCCACTGCTTTTGCCGGTACAAACTTCGATGGATCCTGCTCGAACCTTTCCAGCCGGTCGACCATAGCGGCGCGGTGAATCGCCTCCGCAAGATCTTGCGGCATGGGCGTCGACTTCCATTGCTTCAGCAGGTCCCGAAGATGCCAGAGTGCAATGGCGCGTGCCTGGCTTGAAGCTGCAGGATCGACTGCAAGTGCCATTTGCGCCTCAAGCGCGCGAAACTCCACCGCACGCTCCACCTCCGACGACATTGTGTGTCCGCCTTCAGGCCGCTCTGCGACCTTGGCTGAAATCGCTTCCATCATCTCGCGCAGCGACGTCGATCCCGGTACACGCATGTGGTACTCAATGATTCTGCTGGCCCGCTCGGGATCGAGGAGCACCTTCAGCGTCAGGTCTGCAGCCGATTCTGCTGCCGCAACAGGATCGAAGGTAAGACCGGTGTGCGCAGGGAACGATTCTTTTGTTCGGGGATATCCGGGAGGCGCGGGTGGCAGGAGTTTCAAGATCGGCTCGGGCAGTGTCAGGGTCTCTGGTGAAAGCGTTTTGAGCACAGTCTGCAAAGCTTTCTTCTGCTCCTTCGGATCAACAACAGATGGGTTCGGCAAGCCATCTCCACGCTGGTTGTAGCGATAGTCGAGTCCGGCGATCTCCTTGATGGCCGCTTCGGTCTGATAGCGGTGAAAAAGATAGAGCGGCACGAGTGTCTTATCCAACTCCGCCATTGGGGTTCCGAGCCTGATCGCGTTCTCTCCGAAGTTCTTCAAGCCAGCTTCTCG
>Ga0105240_10014005_pt1 | contig 10971 bp, 8 predicted proteins | sample KBSC54metaG_FD_80426 | JGI IMG/M metagenome (GOLD analysis project Ga0105240, IMG submission 80426) | Corn rhizosphere microbial communities from Kellogg Biological Station, Michigan, USA - KBS C5-4 metaG | ecosystem: Host-associated > Plants > Roots > Rhizosphere > Soil | place: Michigan, USA...
CGGCGGCGGTGGCCGCGACCGGGGCCGTCGTTAGATCTTGCTGGAGGCATTCGGCGCTTCATCATTTTTTTATGCGCTTCTGTCATCGAGCCCCTTGGGGTGTTCTTCGATTCCGAGCGCCTCGATGTAAACTGATGATACGCGCCCGTAGCTCAGCTGGATAGAGCGGCAGCCTCCGGAGCTGTAGGTCGGGAGTTCGAATCTCTCCGGGCGCGCCATCCTAATTCTCTTCCCTTCATTGGATTACGCCCTCCGACCCGTTTCCGGGTGCTGAAAAGTTGGGAGCAATTGGGAGCAAAACTCCTTGCACTTTGGCCGCGATCTGCCGCTGCGCTTCAGGAATCGGTTGAACGTACACTCCCAAGGTTAGATTTGGATCTATATGCCCTAGCTGATTCTGCAAGGCCTTGACCAATTCTGACGAGCCGGAACAACTCGCGGATGGACTGCTGGAAGTCAGTCAGCAGATTCAATGAGATAAATGGTGGGCTATAGGATTCGAAGTTGACGAAGCACTTCACGCAGAGCGGTTGATTAGGACGTGCTTTGTGGTTTGTGGCAACGATGAAGTTCTACGTCGGCAAACTATCTGCTCGGAACCAGTTCAGTCGTTGCGAGGATATAGGTGGTCACCTTGTTGAGTTTGATATTTGAATGAGAAGAAACGAGAACCACCGAGCCATCGGCACCACTCGCTGTTTTCACGTTCTGCATCAAAACTCGCTTTCCAGAGATGACCGATGCGGGGGCGGCCGCGTTCGTCCCACTGTCCTGCTGAGTCGACAACCTCTGGGCCGGATTCGGTGGATCCGTGGTGTCGACGGTAGGATCGGTCCCGCCCCAATTCCGCCTGTCGCCCGGCGGCACATAGGAGATGTTCGGAGGAGCCATCGGCTCCGGCGGATAATACCACGCCGTCAAGTAGACCTTAAGTTTCGCTCCGCCATTTTTCCACTGTGCCGAATCCATGCGAATCGCAAGCCGCGATGGCGAATCATGTGATTTCGCCACCGACTCGATTACCTCGCCTGAGAGAACCGCGCCGCGGGGGACTACCCCACCGGCGATCATCGTCGCCATCATTAACCGCCCTTCCACCTTGGTTCCCACAGCGGTCTTTCCTGCTTCTACACTCTGCCGCAGGAGGACCGGCAGCTCGCATGCCATACAACCCGGAGCGGCGCTCGTCTCGTTAGTTAGTACCGAGCCTCTTGCCTTTGCTGCCGGCTGACCGTTGGGAGTTTGTGCGAACAGAACCGCTGAGCCGAGGAGAATGGCCCATGCCGCAAGATCTGCAGCTTTAATCTGGCAGAACATCAGTCCTCCTTGTGAGCCAACCAAACGCAAGAGCTTCGTGCACGAGAGTATACTGCGCCTGTCAATTCCAGTTGTCGCGTGCTGCACTCCACACACGGATGTTAACGTCAAGCTATCGCGATCGAGGTGGTTTCAGCCGAGTCACACGTTTTTCTCGCAAACTCGACGGCGCCCTAACTGATCAAAGGAAAATGATCCGAATGGGCATAAGTCAACTTCTCCAGGGAAGCCCAAATTCCGGTGGGCTGGAGTCTCGAGAAAACGTCTCGTCTCCGGTCGAGGCAGAAGTTTTTTCTTGACATGCCTTTTGATAGAACTCATTGAGTTCCGGAGGGCCTGCTTGACCGGAACCTGGGCTCGTGACACACTTCACTGGTGGGCGATTCCCTTGCATCGTGAAGAAATTCCGCTCGTCTACCGCGTCGTTGTTTCTGTTTGTTTTATTTTCCAATGTGCGGCCCTCAGCTCAGGTAAGTCAACAAATTCAAGATTTGAATGCCGCAGCATCAGCAAACGCGCCGATTACGATGTACGAAACTGCTCCGAACACTGCGGTAATCGTAGTTCACGTGTTTGCAGACGAGAAACCCGTTAAACTCGACCGCTCCGCTCGGATCGATCTTACAAATGTTGCCAATCATCTCGGGGTATTCATAACTGCCCCGGCACACGAGCAGGCTGTTTTCACTAATGTAGTCCGAGGCAGGTACAGCCTTGCAGTGAACGCAGTGGGATATCTAAGCGCGCACCAGGAAATTAGCGTTCTCAGCCCATTGACCCAAGAAATTAGCGTTGTGCTCAAGCGTGATCCTTATGCAGTCACTTTAAGGGAAGCCCTAGGTCCCATGTCGGACAAGGCGAAGAAGGAGGCAAAAAAAGCTGTATCTCTTTTGAAGGCCGATCGCTTATCCGAGGCGCGCAAACATTTGGAAAATGCCTATAAGCTGGCCCCTTCCAATGCAGACGTGAACTTCCTCCTTGGATACATGTACTTCGCGGAAAAGGATTATGGGACTGCAGGAACCTACTTGGGCGCGGCCGCCAGGATCAGTCCGAACTCTTCCCCCACGCTCAGCCTGCTCGGCAGAACGCAATTCTTAAGCAAGAACTATCCTGCGGCTCGATCAGCCCTGGAACAGGCGATTCTCGCCGACGATGAAGATTGGCTGCCACACAACTTATTGGCGATTATGTACCTGGACGAGAAGGAATTCCGGAAGGCTCGCGATGAGGCGCAAATTGCGGTCGCAAAGGCCACGAAGTATGGAAAACGCGCTTCCGGTCTTGCCGCACTCACCCTTGGTCAGGCCCAAATTGGACTTGGGAAGAAGGATGAAGCTATTCAAGCCTTGGAAACTGTCCTAAAGAACTCGCCTGAGAATCCTATGCTGTCTGAAATCCGCACTATGATTAGCAACCTTCAGAAAGGCGATTCCACCACCGCTGCGAATGAAGGTTCCACAAATTCACGGATCCGAAATTTGGACCCTGATCTCCTTGCGGCTTTGCCCAAACCGCCCCTCTCGATGCAGACTTGGCGCCCTCCCGATATTGACGACGTGAAGCCGACCCTTGCGCCGGGCGTAGCCTGTCCCATTAATCTGGTGCTTGCAGGAGCAGGCCAACGCGCAGAGGAGTTGGTTCAGAACGTCACCCGCCTCAGCGCAGACGAGTTTCTGTTTCACAAGTCTCTCGACGGTGCTGGCCTCTCAACTTCTACGGAAACAAGAAAATACGAGTATGTCGCTGCGATTTTTCCCGAAGCGGGGCGCGTTCGGATTGACGAATATCGCGCTGATCCCGCTCCACAGGGTGGTTATCCCGACGGCATCGCGAGTGCAGGCTTCATTATGCTGGCGCTCGTTTTTCATCCGCAAATGCAGGGCGACTTCGACTACGATTGCGAGGGGCAAGGCAAGTGGCGCGGACAGCCCAGCTGGCTTGTTCATTTCCGCCAGCGTCACGGCCTTCCAAGTCGCATGCAAAGCTACTTTGTCGACGGCAAGACTTACCTCGTCGACTTGAAAGGCAGAGCATGGATCTCTGCCGACAGTTTTCAAATCGAGCATATTGAGGCCGACATCGCCAGCCCGATTCACGAGATCCAGTTGCTTAGCGAACATCAAATCGTGGAATACGGCCCCATACCCTTTGCGAAGAAAAACATGATGCTGTGGCTGCCGACAAGTGCCGAAATCTACCTCGATTTTCGTAAGCATCATTACTACCGGCGCCACAGTTTCGAACACTTCATGGTTTTTGATGTCGGGACATCGCAAGAGGACAACCGCCAGCCCGACACGTCAAAGTTCGCACCCACGTCGACAAAAGAAAAAGGACTGCCTAACTAGGTTGCCGACCAGTAATGCTTCCTGTTCCGCTACAGCGCGCAAGCAGGTTGTTGAAACTCTTTGATAATTTCCCCTCACAAACCATTTCGAAATGTCCCCTTAAACTGAGATCTCCAGCCAAGGAGGTCTGGTTGAAGAGGACGGCCATGAGCACCCATGAGTTGGAGCGAGTGGAGCTGTAGGTCGGGAGTTCGAATCTCTCCGGGCGCGCCATCCTAACTCTCTTTCCCTTGGAATTCGCCCTCCGGCTCTTTTCCGGGTGCTGAAAAGTTGGGTGCATTGGGCAGCAAAACTCCTTGCACGTTCGCCGCGATCTGCCGCGGGGAAACTCGCGCAAAAAGGCCAGACAGCCTCTCGGCGTCCTACATCTTTACTTCGGTGAAATCACGATTGCATCTGAAAACCCAACAATTCAGGCCAAAGCATTAGCAGCGCATAGCGAAGCCCTAAACCCAATCAAAGCGCAACGAGGACGCTGGAAAGCGATCCAACTAGAAAATATTCCGCAAAGTCCCGGCCCTTCTCGAACTCCGGCGAAGGCGATCGCCTGACGATCGAGTATTTGAGCCATGCTTAAGTAGAAGTTACGACCGTCGCGTGTGACTAGCCGGGAGGCCGTTCGAGAAGTCCTGAAGGTAGAGAACTTAAGTAACAGTGAGCGTTGATGGCGACCTTCTACTTTCAGGTTCGCGACACTACGATGGATGGAGCGGAAACGGTGGTTGAGGTAGCGCCGAATTCTGCTCCCACGCAAACGGATGAGTTCCGCAACCGCACAAGCTACATTCCGCCCTTATCGGACGTTCATACTTGCGGAAAATGTCCGCTTTCGTCTCAAACTTTCGGCACACGTCCTGTTTGGATCTCTAGTGCTGATCCAGTCTTTGTACCTGGTGATGTGCTACATCACTTTTGATTTTTTTGGTGCGCTGGCCAGTCCGTTCTTCTCCTGGCTGCGTACCGGTGCAGCGATTGCGCATTTCGCTTACTTACCGCTCTTTGTTGGCGCCTTGCTGGCAATCGACCTGGGGCTGGCGCACCTGAAGAAGGAAGACACCAGCCGACTCATTGCTGGGCTACTAGGAGCCCAGGTGCTAGCGGGCCTCTTGTTGTTTCTATGTCATGGGGCAAAAGAGTACTTCGTGTGGCCGCTTCTGTTCGGACCGCGTGAGCATATTCCCGGCACGGTTGAAACTCAAGTCTATTGGGAGTCTCTCGCATGCCTCATTCCGCTTGGGTGGATCTGTACGGTGCATATTGTCGGTACGCTCAGCCGGCAACCTCGCGAGCCAATCGTCAGCAGGACATCCCTGAGTCCGTTCGTGATTGCTGGAGTAGGAACTTGTCTCTTGTATCAGGTTGCGGCACGGATGCGTATGAGTGGAACGGGGGAGGCATTTTCGTTTGCCAACCTCACATTTAGTCTCGCGGCGCAGTTGTCCCTTTTTATCGCCGCTTTTTTGGTGAGTAACGGTATTCGCGTATGTGCCAGTCTGTTACCCAATCCTAGAGTGGGACAATTCATTCTTCACTGTATTGGAGCATGGCTTGCGATCGCACTGGTGCTGAGAAAGATTGTCTTTGGCCTTCTGGCGTTTTCGAGTCGACTTGCAGATTGGTACGCGATGGCCTTTGCTCTGGCAGTGGTGCTGTTCGTCGGCTCCATAATTCTAGAGATTCGTTCCAGACGGTGGAAAAACGCTGCCGCCAGTCTTCCAAACGCCCGCCGCTCGTGGACTGTACCCCTGATGACCGTTCTAGCCGCCTTGGGATGTTTTGTCTGCTCCGAGCAGGTAGCGGCGTTTGATTGGGCGCACGAACTTGGCAGTTTGGCATTCATAATCATGTGGGTGTTGCTTCTGCGGTGCTGCGTCCTGCCATTCAGGAGAGACGCAAGAGCGGGCTTAGCGCTCTTAACACTGCTGGCCGTTGTTGATCTTGGAGGTCTGGCAGGAATCCGAACCTCGCTCCAGCGCCCCAATGTCACAACGCTGATCGAGCAGTCCTGCGTATCCGATCCATCGTTGTTTGTTATCTATACGCTCTTCAAACCGGCATTGCGGGACGAAAAGTATGCAGCCTGGTACGCGTTCCTTACGGACCACGCCAGTATTCGCAACCCCATTCCGGCGCCTACCGTTCCGTTGACAGCAAACCTGCAAGCCACGAAGGGCTACAAACCCAATATCTTTATCTTTGTTATCGACGCATTGCGCCAAGACTACGTCTCCGCATACAATCCCGGCGTCACTTTTACGCCACACATGCAGGAGTTCGCTAAGGATAGCGTTGTATTTCGAAATGCCTATTCTTTTTACGCCGGCACTGCGCTCGCGGATCCCGAGATCTTCTCAGGCTTTCAACAGATAAGCAAAACCTTTCCTTATCCACTGACACAAGAAAACAATCTGCAGCCAATGCTTGACGTAGATAACTATGACTGCTACGTCAGCTTCAACAGCATTGTGCGTTCACTGTATGCACGGTTCCCACAAGTGACGCGCCTGAAGGTAGATCAGTCGGACCAGCTGGATTTTGGCCCTATCGCGAACGAACTTCAAGAAGACATAGCGACTCGAAAAGATCGCAGCCGCCCAATCTTTGTATTTGCCCAACCCACGAATGTGCACACATTGTTTTTGGCGTGGCATGGTGGGAAAGCCGAGGTCACTCCGCATCCTGGTTTCAATGACAAATACGCTTCCGCAGTCGAGCGGGTCGACCGGACGTTTGGCAACTTCCTCGCGTTTTTGAAACAACAGGGTCTTTATGACGACAGTATCATCATGATCAGCGCCGATCATGGCGAGAGCCTTGGAGAGATGGGACGAACCTCACACGTGGCCAACGTCACGCCAGAGGTGATTCGAGTTCCGCTGATGATTCATCTCCCTCAGTCGCTGCGCTCCGCCATGGTCTGGAGTGCTGACGACGTGGTAACGCTGCGTGACATCACGCCTACGCTCTACTATCTGCTCGGACACCGTCCTCTCAAGACGGATCCGATGATAGGCAGGCCCTTGTTCACATTGACTGCCGCGGAGCAGAAACGGGAACCTGTCGATCACTACCTCTTGATGTCCAGCTACCAGGCTGTGTTTGGGATCCTCTCGGCCGATCAGAAGAAGCTGTTCATGACCGATGCTGTCCTGCACCGCAATTCGTTCTTCGATCTGAGTGCCGACCCCTTAGCTTTCAAAAACCGCGTTACTGCTGACATTGTTAAGCAATACCAACCTGTGCTCCGGCAAGATCTCGAGAACATCGACAAGTTCTACAATGTCTCGGAGCAGCAGCTTTCGCACTGACATTGGTCTCATTTTTGGATTTTGCCTTCTCCCACGCCCACCATCCTATAGGCCGCTCGGAATTCTTGTGTCGCCGAAGTTTGGTCCGACCCTAAAACTCCCCCCGGTTAACCACTCCTCAGGGAAAAGTGTCACCTCTGTGTCCGGTACGGAGTGTCACCTATGTGTCAGGCAGGTCATGATCTTTCCTTCATTGCATTGGGCAACGAAGCACGATGCGGATGAACGAAATCATCTCCCGGCAACCCTGCGGGCGAGGCATTACCCTCGGATTGAAACATTGCCATTTGTTTCGATGATTCAGGCGTTGCGAGTCTCATGCCCCCGATTTTCAGCGTCCGGCACTGTTCCACTGAGTCTTCGCGGGAATTTTTTTGTGAGAGTAACTTTCCAAGAAAGTCTCGGATACTGGCTTACCACTGTCGTATTCTCCTGGGCGAGAGTTGGCCCCCGAGGAGACCTACTTTGAAGGCGGAGTTGCCCCCTTCAAAACCAGGGACTCGTCGTTTTTCTTGTGTAGCTCGCGGCTCTTCGCCAATTCCGCATCTGCTTCTGATTTCTTTCCTAGTGCCTGATAGGCACGCGCGAGCTGAAAGTGTGCGTCGGATTGTGAAGGATCAGCCTTGATCGCATGCTGGAAGGCTTCGACGGCGCCGGCGTAGTTCTTCCGCTGAATGTAGAGCTTCCCAAGGTCCAGATATGCGATCCTTAGTTTGTCCGAATTGTGAGTAGCCTTCAATAACAGCCCTTCTGCCACGTCAAGGGTGCCTTCTTCAAGCGCCATGTCCCCTAAATAGGCCTGCGCTTGAGCATGCTTTGGGTTTAAGGCCAGCTCAGCCTCAAACTCCGGCTTCGCCTCGTCAAACCTTCGCAGCTCCCAGTAAAGGTATCCAAGGCCGAAATGGACCTCAGGCAGCTTGGGATCGAGCTGGGAGGCGGCCTTGAATTCACCAACAGCCTCCTCGGTTCGATGCAAGCCATCAAGAGCCTCCCCCATCAAGATATGGGCAGCGGGGGAGTCGGGATTCTGCTGCAGGATTGCACGGAACTGCTCCTGGGCACAGTCGTAGTTCTTGGACTTGAGGCAGCTTTGGGCTAAAACGTTCCGCAGTTCCGTGTTCCCAGGATCCGACTCGCTGATCGGTTTCAGCACGTTGATGGCTTCAGGAAATCGGCCAGCGCCGTAATAGGCCATGCCAAGAAGGGTGCCCGCCTGCAGACTCTGTGGATCAGCCTCCGCGGCAGTCTTCAATGGAGAGATCGCAGCTTCAAAGCGGCCTGCCTTGAACTCCGCCAGCCCCAGGTTGAGTTGCAGGCCGGGAAGCTTTGGGTTGAGCGAGGCGGCTTTGCGGTATGCACTAATCCCTTCAGCATACTTCCCTTGACGCGCGAGGTCGAGTCCGAGGCTGGCGAAAGCAGCGGAATCGCTCGGATTGGCTTTCGTGACCGCCCGCCAGACTTCCGCCGCTTCGGCAAACTTTCCTTCGGCCTCAAGTCGCTGGGCTGCATCGGGACCGAAGGGCTGCGGGACCGCAGCGGCATGGGTTACAAGAACGATTGCGATAGCCGTGACCAGCCAGGGCAAAGTATTTCGTGCCCGGTCGCTGTCCGTTTGCCTTGGCATTTGCAAGAAGAAGTCCCTACTAGAGTTTACAGCGCGCTTTCGAAACTACAGAGTCTCTCAGCTCTCTGAGTCTAGGCGGATGCAGGGTTGCAACCCGGCACGACGACGCAATCAGGACACGTCGAAAGGCCGCCGCAGGTCCCTATTCGTTAGAACGAATCACGTTCTATCGATGATAAACAACTCAGCACCCAGGCCCTAGAAACCGAAAGCTAGAACTTGCCTTCAACCAGTGACCCATCCAACGGGAGTCATAGTGCCAGTATGGCCCTACTTCGTGGGCGCTTCGATTGCAGCCAAAACGTAGGTAGTCATTTTGTACAACTTGATATTGTCATGCTGCGAGACAAGCTCGATGCCATCATCAGGGACAGGCTCCATTGACACATTCTTCATGGAGACGGGTCGGCTCGCTATCGTCGCAATCTGCGGCACAGCCTCTTTAATCGCTTCAGAGTTGTTGGCCGATGGTGCAGACATAGGGGAAGAACCCGACTGGTTCGGACCATTCAGAGTGCGGGAGTCTGGATCCGGAGATTCAATTGGCGAACCCTGGGCTGACTCGGTGGTCAGAGGGTAGTACAACGGCATCAGGTAGGCCCTCATCATGCAAGCGGAGCTATCCTTCCACTTGGCTGACTCCATGCGAATTCCCAGGCGGGACGGGTCTTTCCCGCTCTTCCGCACCGACTGGAAAATTACACCAGAAACGACCGCATCCCGAGGAATGAGGGTGCCATGGAACTGCGTGGCAACCGCGAGTTTCCCTTTCACTTTGGTCCCAACTGGTGTCTTCCCCGCCTCGACGGTCTGCTGTAGCACTATGGGAAACTCACGCAATACGCCCGAAGAAGAAGCACGGCGACTCTGCTGGGCAATCAAAGCAGCGGAGCAGAATCCAACGATCGCAGCGTAGCCGACCAACCTTCGACTGAACATTGTCTGAACTCCATTCAAGCAAAAAAGACCGCTCGCACCTGATTGGATGCGAGCAGCCGGATGATTGAGGTTGTCAAACCAGTCATCCCGCTCGCACTGTGGCGAGCGGGACTAGGCGCTTGGTTAGAAGTAAACCTTCCCTGACAGCTGGACAATTCTCGCCGGGTACGCCGACGTGAACTGACCGAAACGGCTGTCGCCCAGGCCAGTAGAGACGCCTTGGAACTGGGTGTGGTTGAAGGTGTTGAAGGTTTCCAGGCGAAGCTGGAACCCGCTCGCCTCTGTGATGGCGAACGTCTTGAAAACAGAGAGGTTCCAGTTGTCGCGGCCCGGTCCGCGCAGGGCGTTGTGGCCGAGATTGCCCCAGACGCCAGGTGCGGTTGCGGTAAAGGCCGTGGGATCGAAGTACTGGATCTTCTCGTTGCCCGGAAGCACCTTATGCATGTAGCTGATCTTTCCGGTCAGGTCAGGCCGATTGCCATTCCCAACGACAACGCTACTACCCCCGTTGACGTTGATGGGCAAGCCGGACTCGATGGTGACGATACCAGAAACCTGCCACCCACCGAGCGTGGACTTCAGCATTCGGCTCGAGCTGTTGCGCAGTACTGGAATGCTATAGATAAAGTTGGCGGAGAAATTGTGGGTCCGATCGAAGAGGCTCGGCCCAAGATCATACCGCCAGCCCACATACGGGTTGGTCACGGCGTTCAAGTCCTGACCGCTGCCACCCGTGGATGGATCGATGGAGCGTGAGAGCGTGTAGTAGGCGCGAAGTTGCAGGTCCCTAGTGGCTTGCGAGTTCAAGTCAACCTGCAGGGAGTTGTAGTGTCCGGTTGCCTCGTTCTGGGCCAGGCTAAGGCTTCTGAACCCCTTGTATGGCAAGCTGGACGCCGACTGCCATTGAAGGCTGCTTCCGGGAGCGTCTATAACTGCGAGATCGCTCAGCGAAGGCAGGTTAGTTTCGCGATAGTCGTTCAGATGGCGGTTCATGTTGCCGACATAAGAGACCGACAGAACCGTCTTCGGACCAAATGAGTGCTGAACGCCAGCGCTGTATTGGGTACTAGCGGTCGGTTTGTAGTTATTGAGGGCCAATCCAGTGATATTCGCTGCATTGATAGGAAGTGGAGGCGCGGTACCGGTCGCAAGCTTTATGTTCGGATTCTGGAGCTCCACGGCGTTGGTGCCAACGTTCAGACTGAACGGGATGTTCGGGCCGGCATTGTACATGTCGTTGCCTTGAATCCGTTCGTACATGATGGAGAACCCGCCGCGCACCACCGTCTTGCCACTACCGGTCAGGTCATAGGCAAATCCGAACCGCGGACCAAACGTGGCCCAGTGATTGTTGACCAGCCCCTTCGGTACGCCGCCCTTCCCTTCAAGGCCGATGCCATTGAGATACAAGGGAACGCCCGCCAAGACCGAG
>Ga0105240_10014007_pt1 | contig 10969 bp, 12 predicted proteins | sample KBSC54metaG_FD_80426 | JGI IMG/M metagenome (GOLD analysis project Ga0105240, IMG submission 80426) | Corn rhizosphere microbial communities from Kellogg Biological Station, Michigan, USA - KBS C5-4 metaG | ecosystem: Host-associated > Plants > Roots > Rhizosphere > Soil | place: Michigan, USA...
CCACGTTGGCCGCAGTGGGTGGCGGCTGGGCCGTGCACGCGAACCAGTTTGGCCGCATCGTGGCGCTGGCCGTGCTGGCGCTGCTCGGGCTCACCCTGCTTTCCCGGCGTCTTGCCGAATGGATCACGCGGCCGTTCGTGGCGCTGGGCAGCAAGCTGTCACGCTCCTCGGCGAACGGCGGCGAGTCGATCTGGGGTGCGCTTGGGCTCGGCGTCGCCACCGGATTGCTGTGGGCGCCGTGCGCGGGTCCGATCCTCGGGCTGCTGTTGACCGGTGCGGCATTGAAGGGCGCCAGCGTGCAGACCACGCTGCTGCTGTTCGTGTATGCGGCGGGCGCGGCCACCTCGCTGGCACTGGCGTTGATGATCGGCGGCCGCGTGTTCGTGTTGATGAAGCGCTCGCTGGACGCGGGCGAATGGGTCCGTCGGACGCTTGGTGCGCTGGTGCTCGCCGGCGTCGCGTCGATCGCGCTGGGCGCCGACACGGGTCTGCTAACCCGCGTTTCGCTCGCAGGCACAAACGGCATCGAACAGAAACTGATCGACGTGGTGCACCCCGTGCCCGCTGCCGCGGCGGAACCCGCGGCGCAAATGGACGCATCCTTGCCCGTGGAGGGAACGTTTCCTTCGCTGGCCGGCGCCACGCGGTGGCTCAACAGTGCACCGCTGACGCCCGCGTCGCTGCACGGCAAGGTGGTGCTGGTCGATTTCTGGACGTACTCCTGCATCAACTGCCTGCGCTCGCTGCCCTACGTCGAAGCGTGGTATCAAAAGTACAAGGATCACGGCCTGGTGGTGATCGGCGTGCATTCGCCGGAGTTCGCTTTCGAGAAAGAGCCTTCCAACGTGACGGCGGCGGTGAAGCGCCTAGGCGTGCAGTTTCCGGTGGCGCTGGATGACGACTACGCAATCTGGCAGGGCTTCAACAACCAGTACTGGCCGGCCGACTACTTCATCGACGCGCGGGGTCGCATCCGTCACCATTCCTTCGGCGAAGGCGGCTACGCCGAAGGCGAGGACGTGATCCGCCGCCTGCTCACGGAGGCCGGCTACAAGAATCTTCCGGGCGGCTACGTGCATCCCGGCGCGCGCGGCGCGGAAGCCGCGGCATCAAGTGACGACGCGCGTTCGCCGGAAACTTACGTCGGTTATGCGCGCGCGGAAAACTTCGCCGGTCGCGGGCAGGCCCGGGATGCCGCGTTCGATTATCACGCGCCGGAATCGCTGGCGACCGACCAATGGGCGCTGGACGGCCGCTGGACAGTGCACGCGCAGGTTGCGGTACTGGATTCGGCGCCAGGCGTGATTACCTACCGTTTCCACGGTCGCGATCTGCATCTGGTGCTGGGACCACGCGCGGATGGCAAACCGGTCCGCTTTCGCGTCACGCTCGACGGCAAGTCACCCAGTGCCGACCATGGCACCGACACGGATGCCGACGGCAACGGTGTGGTGAAATCGCAGCGTCTTTATCAGCTCGTTCGCCAGACGCATGGAACCGGCGATCGCGTATTCGAAATCACCTTCCTCGATCCGGGCGTGCAGGTTTATTCCTTCACGTTCGGGTAGCCGCGCCCCACGATCCATGGAGGTCCCATGTCGCGCAACAACGAAGTCCTGATGGCCGAACGGCGACGGCTCCTGCGCCTGGCCGCGGCCGGTGGCACGGCGCTGGTGATCGGCGGCGGTTTCGCCCTGTCGCGCCTGTTGGCCGCGGGTGTGGACGATGGTTTGCCGGGATTGATTCATACCGAGCCGGGCAGCGCGCTTCTTGAAATCTTCGCGGATGACGGCCGCGACCTCGGCCCGCGGCGTCTGCCCCGGCTGGTGCTGATCGACGCCGAATGGCGCCGGCGGCTGTCCTCGGCCGCGTTCGAGATCCTGCGCCGCGGCGGTACCGAGCCTGCCTTCAGCGGGCAGCATGAACGTCCACCGGCACGCGGCCTTTATCGCTGCGCGGGTTGCGCCACGGCACTGTACGACGATGCCACCCAGTTCGATTCCGGCACGGGCTGGCCGAGCTTCTGGCAGCCGATTTCCAGGCACAACGTGATCGAGCTCAGCGACGCCAGTTTCGGCATGCTGCGCACCGAGGTGCGTTGCGCACGCTGCGAGGGCCATCTCGGCCACGTCTTCGATGACGGCCCGCGTCCGACCGGATTGCGTTACTGCATGAATTCGCTGGCGTTGCGCTTCGTGGCGCGGGCTGCGGGTTGAGCGTCGCGTTGTCGGGCTCGCGCATCCCGTGCTCGCCACGCAACCAGCCCTCGGCATCCCGCCACGGGCAGTTCGCAAGCGCCGTCTCTCATCCGGCCGGAAGCACCGACAGCAACTTCCTTGACCGTGGAGATGTCGCGCCGCACCTGGGTCGCGGCAAGAGATGCGCAGCGGCTGCATGCCATCTTCCGGCGCGAGCGTGGGTGATGAACCCACCCGGATTGATCCATATCCAACGGGCAACGTTGCTCTGGGGACCGTCGCCCGCAGAAGAAACGCCACCATGAACAGCGCCACGGGGCAAGATTGATCGGACCACCGGTATTCCCGGAATGGCGGCGATCTGGTCGATGTAACCATTCCCAGTTCGGCCGCGAATACGAGATACCGGAACCGTTCCGGTATTCACTCACTCCACGGAGACATTCCATGAACCATTCGCAGATTCTCAAGTCCGCCCTCGCCTGTGCCGTCACGTTCGGCGTGGCTTCCGCCGCCTCGGTCGCGATGGCGCAGTCATCGATGCAGGCGTCCGGCGGCATGATGAAAGTCGAGCATCGCACCGATGCGATGATGAAGAAGAACAAATACACGCCTTGCTATGGCATCAACGCCGCTTACAAGAACGATTGCGTGTCGCCGGGTCATTCCTGCGCGGGACAGGATGCCAAGGCGCGCGATCCGGGCGCGTTCGTCGCGGTGCCGGCCGGACTGTGTACCAAGATCGCGGGCGGCAGCCTGAAGGCCGCGTGAGCATCGTCCCGTGACGCATTCAACCGCCACGGGCGTGCAACCGGTGCCGGCACGCGCCGGCATCGGTCTGCGCGCGCCGCACGTCGCCCGCGTGCAGGCCGAACGTCCGCCGATCGCGTGGCTGGAAACCCACAGCGAAAACCTGTTCGCTGCGGGCGGTTCCTTCAGCGGCGCACTGGATCAAATGCGTGCGGATTATCCGCTCAGCCTGCACGGTGTCGGGCTGTCGCTGGGTTCGGCGGATGAACTGGATCGCGCGCATCTTCGGCGTTTGCGTGAGGTCGTCGCTCGCTACCAGCCCGCGCTGGTCTCCGAACACCTGTGCTGGGGCGCGCTCGGCGGCAGGTTCAGCAATGATCTCTTGCCGCTGCCGTTCACCGAGGAGGCGCTGGCGCTGATGGTGTCGCGGATCGGTCAGGTGCAGGATGCGCTCGGCCGCGAAATCCTGGTCGAGAACATTTCGACGTACCTGCGTTTCGAAGGTGGCGACTACACCGAATGGGATTTCGTCGCCGCGGCGGTGCAGCGCAGCGGTTGCGGTCTGCTGTGCGACGTCAACAACATCTACGTCAACAGTGTCAACCACGGTTTCGATCCGCGCGCGTATCTAAGTGCGCTGCCGCGTGCGGCGGTCAAGGAAATCCATCTGGCCGGCTTCACCCGCAAGGAAGGGCTGGTGGTGCCGTTGCTGATCGATTCGCACAGCCGGCGCGTGGATGCGCAGGTTTGGGAGCTGTATGCCGATGCCATTGCCCTGTTCGGGCCAGTGCCAACCCTGATCGAATGGGATCAGGACATCCCCGAACTGGAAGTGCTGATGGGCGAAGCCGCACGCGCCGAGGAGGTGCTCGATGCACGTCGCGCCCGCGCTGCCTGAATGGCAACGGCAGTTCCTCGACGCGCTGTACGACGCCGACGCGCCCGGCCCGTGCGCGGCCATCCTCGGCAACGGGCTGGAACCGGATGCGCGCCTGCGCATCTACCGTCACAGCAGCGAGGCGATCCACGCCGGCGCGCTGCGCATCACTTATCCTGCGGTGCTGGCGCTGGTCGGCGAGGATTGTTTCGACCAGACCGCACGCGGTTATCGTCGTGCGTATCCGTCGCGCTCGGGCAATTTGCAAATATTCGGCGCACGCTTTGCCGAATACTTGGAAACGCTGCCGGACATGCGTGCGCTCGCGTATCTGCCCGACGTCGCGCGACTGGAATGGTTGCGGCAGGAAAGCGCGCTGGCGGAGGATGCCGAAGCCGTGATTCCGAACGCTTTCACGGATGCGCCGGCGAACACCGATGAAACATTGCGGATCGACCTGCATCCGAGTGCCCATCTGCTGGCGAGCGCGCATCCGATCCTGACGATCTGGCGTTATGCGATGCAGCCGGTTTCCGAACGACTCGTGCTGGATGGCGAAGGCGAACACGTGGTGCTGTGGCGCGAAGACGGCGAGGTCACGATGGCGGCGGTCGATCCCGCGAGCTTCGCCTGCATCGCGTCGCTCGCGCGTGGCAACACGCTGGACGCGGCGCACACTGCGGCGCAGGCGTGCGATCCAGACTTCGATCTTGCGGCCTGCCTCGCCAGCCTGTTCCGGCAAAACCTCATTGCCGCCATCCATCCATTCCGCGACTCCCGCGAGGAACCTGCGACATGTCGATGATCGATTGCATCAACGGCTGCCACACCCGCGTCATTGACTGGTTTGCTGTCTGGCTCGGCCCGGTCGCGCTGTTGTGCATGCGCGTCTGGGTCGCGCTGGCGTTCTGGCAGGCCGGGCTGGTCAAGATCGCCGATCCGATGGGCACGCGGTTCCTGTTCGAGAACATGTACCACGTGCCCTTGCTGCCGCCGGATTTCGCGGCCGGGCTGGGCACCTGGATCGAGTTGATCGTGCCCTGGTTCATGGGCCTTGGCTTGTTCGGACGCCCGTTCGCGTTGTTCCTGTTCGTCTACAACATCATCGCGTTCACGTCGTTCCCGGCGCTGTGGCCGCACGGCTTCTGGCACGGCCTGTTCAATACCACGGATTTCGCCGACCACAAGGTTTGGGGCCTGATGCTGATGGCCGTGATCGCTTGGGGATCCGGACGGCTGTCGTTGGATGCGCTTGCGGGGTTCGTATGGCGGCGCGGACGGCACACGGCACCCAGCACGTAGACGATGAAATCTCTGGATCCTTTGTTCCACATCTGCGGTGAGGCGACCACCGAATTCCATACGGTCGCAAAGGATCCTTGGTGCGTCCCCGAAGACCGAGACGTACGTCTGCGCGAATGCTTCGCGCTCCCTTTCTCCCTGCTACGTGGGCCTTGAGCGATGATCGACTGCGGACATCCAGCTCGGAGCGTCCCTTCGCCGTATTACGGCGTGCTCGCCGTCAATCAAGACATGTCCATTCACATGGTTCACGTTGTGGACGCAGGCGCCCCGGTATCGAGCACCGTCATCATGTAGTTCGTGAACGCCTGTACCTTGGTCGAAGGGTGAGGCCCACCCGGAAAGACCGCGTGCACATCGACCGGCTCCAGTGTGTAGCCGGGCAACAGCGCCACCAGCGTACCTGATTGCAGTTCTGCGCCGCACATGGCGGAAGATGCCTGGGCGATGCCAAGGCCGGCGACCGCGCTGGCGTGGAGACCGGGTCCCGAGTCCGTGTAGATCCGGCCAGTCACGTCAACCGAAATGACCGTGTTGCGCCGCTTGAAGGTCCAGCTCTCCCGGCCAAGTCCATTCGGGCCGAAGATGCAGTCATGGTCCGCAAGTTCGGCGGGGCTTTTGGGTATGCCGCGCTCTTTCAGATACGTGGGTGCGGCGACGACGAACCTTGGTAGCGTCGCCAGCAGCCGCGCGCCGAAAGTGGAGTCTGCAAGCCTGCCGAATCGAATCGCGACATCCACCCCTTCCGCGACGAGATCCTGATAGACGTCGGACACGCGCAACTCCACTCGCAGCAGCGGATGGCGTGCCAAAAATTCAGGCAGGCGCGGGATCACTTCCCGCATGCCGAAAACCACGGGCAACGCCACGCGAAGAGTGCCGCGCAAGGAGTCGACACCTCGTGCTGCGTCCTCGGCTTCGTCAAGATCAGCGAGGACGTCGCGCGCCCTTTCAAGGAACTTCTCGCCTGCCGCGGTCAAGGTGAGTCGTCTCGTCGTGCGGAGCAGCAGCTTCACGCCCAGTCGCGCTTCCAGCTCCCCGACGATTCGCGATACCGAGGGCTGGGACAAGTTCATGTCGCGAGCGGCCCGGGTGAAGCTGCCGCTTTCGCCGGCCCGCACAAAAACGGTCAATTCCTGGAGCCGATCATTCATTTGAAATTTGGATAAATGTTGTCCGTTTCCACAGCATACCCTTGGATCGGTGGATGGACCAGAATGGACCCCAATCCACTCAGGAACTACGCGCCATGTCTCTTCAAGACCGTCTGGATGCCTTCACGGCTGACTTCGAAGGCGGAAAGCTCGCTTACAGACCCGACCCGGGTGTGCTCGACATCATGCATCGCGCCACGGCGGAACTGATTGCCTCCGGCCAGGCGCTCAACGCCAGGAAGGCGGGCGACAAGGCACCGGAGTTCACGCTCAAGGATTCCGACAACCGCGTAGTTTCCTCAGCGGAACTTCTGGCAAAAGGCCCACTGGTTGTTTCGTTCTATCGGGGCGCCTGGTGTCCGTACTGCAATCTGGAACTGCAGGCCCTTCAGGCGGCGGTGCCGCAGATCGAGGCCCGTGGCGCCCGCATCGTCGCCATCTCGCCCCAGACGGCGTCCAACAGTCGCAAGTCGCAACGCGAGCATCATCTGACCTTCCCAATCCTGAGTGACGAGAAGAGCCGTGTCGCCGCGGCGTTCGGGTTGCGGTTTTCGTTGCCGGACTATCTCGTCGAACTCTACAAGGGCTTCAAGAACGATCTGCCGGCGTTCAACGATGATCCGGCCTGGGTGCTGCCGATGCCTGCGCGGTACGTCATCGGCACCGATGGTGTCATCGCCTACGCAGAGGTCAATCCGGATTACACCCAGCGTCCCGATCCATCGGAGCTTCTCCCGGTGCTCGACAAACTTCGGGCGAACCCCGTGGCCCGAGTGACGCCGGCCTTGACGGTGTTCGGTGGGGCGTCACCGGAGGCGGAATGCGCATCGAGCGCAGTCGTCGGTTCCGAGGGGCTCTTCGCGTCGAAGCCCGCTTCGCCATCCATCCAACGCGTCGTACCGAAAACCCGACGGAGACATCCATGATCCGTTTTTATTTCCACCCCACACCCAATCCGGCGAAGGTCGCGCTTTTTCTCGAAGAAGCGCAGTTGTCGTACGAGGTGGTTCCGGTCGACACCAGCAAGGGCGAACAGCACCTTCCGGCCTTTCGCGCGATCAACCCCAATGGCAAGGTGCCCGCGATCGTCGACACGGAGGGGCCGGGCGGCAAGGAAACACGCGTTTTCGACTCCACGGCGATCCTGATCTACCTCGCCGAGAAGACCGGCCAGTTCCTCGGTGTGCCGGAAGATCGGCCAGAGCTGCTGTCCTGGATGCTGTTCCTAGCCTCCGGACTGGGGCCGTTCTCGGGGCAAGCCGTGCACTTCCAGTTCGCCGCGCCGGAAGGTCTCGACTATGCGGTGAACCGCTATCGGCGCGAGGCCGAGCGCCATTACCAGGTGCTCGACGATCATTTCGAAGGGCGGCCCCATATCGTTGGCAACACGTACACGATTGCCGACATGTCGGCCTGGGGCTGGCTGGATCGGGCGTCGCGGGTACGCAAGGGCGCCGAGGACCCGCTTGGCCCGTACCCGAATCTCAAGCGTCTGTTCGAGGCGGTCGACGCGCGGCCGGCGGCTGTACGTGCGCGCGACATCGGCAAGGACCATCCATTCAAGAAGGTCAATGACGAAGAAACCCGGCGCGCACTCTTTCCGTCCAATTATCCCCCAGCGGCGTGAGCCCACCTCAAGCAATCGTGGAGACGAGCATGACGGATTCCTCTGCCTATGTGCCGCCGAAGGTCTGGACCTGGATCAAGCCCAGCGGCGGCACCTTCGCGAATATCAACCGGCCGATCGCCGACTCCACACACGTCAAGGAACTACCAATCGGCCGGCATCCGCTCCAGCTTTATTCGCTCGGCACGCCAAACGGCGTGAAGGTCACGATCATGCTGGAGGAACTGTTGGCCCTCGGCCAGGCCGATGCCGAGTACGACGCCTGGCTGATCAGGATCGGCGAGGGCGACCAGTTCAGCAGCGGCTTCGTGGCGATCAATCCGAACTCGAAGATCCCGGCGCTGCTGGATCGCAGCGGGCCGAAGCCGATACGCGTGTTCGAGTCGGGCTCGATCCTGCTGTACCTCGCGGAGAAGTTCGGTGCCTTCCTGTCGAAGGAGATCGAGACCCGGACCGAGACGTTGAACTGGCTGTTCTGGCAAATGGGCAGTGCGCCGTACCTGGGCGGCGGCTTCGGTCATTTCTACGCCTATGCGCCGACCAAGATCGAATACGCGATCGACCGCTTCGCTATGGAAGTGAAGCGCCAGCTCGATGTGCTCGACCGGCGTCTGGCCGAGAACGAATACCTCTCCGGTGGCGACTACACCATCGCCGACATCGCGGCGTTCCCCTGGTACGGCGGACTGGTGAAGGGGTGGCAGTACGGCGCGGCCGAGTTCCTTTCCGTGCAGGACTACAGGAACGTCCAGCGCTGGGCCGACACAGTCCTCGCGCGACCGGCCGTGAAGCGCGGGCGCATGGTCAACCGCATCAGCGATGATCCATCGGAGCAGCTTCGCGAGCGTCACGACGCCAGCGACTTCGACGGCAAGACCCGGGACAAGCTCACTGGAGCACAATCATGAATCTCGAAGGTAAGCGCGTCCTCATCACGGGCGGATCGAGCGGAATTGGCCTGGCACTCGCGAAGGCTTTCCTCGCCAAGGACGCGGGAGTTGTCATCACCGGACGGCGCTCCGATGTTCTTGCGAAAGCAGCCGAGGAACTTCGCCACGCCGACTCGTTTGTCCATTGCATCGTTGCAGACGTAACGACGCCTGATGGCCGCGCGGCCACGATCAAGCAAGCCCTTGATGCGCTTGGCGGCCTCAACATCCTGGTGAACAACGCAGGAGGCGTGAGGGCGGGGCGGCTTGAGGACACGTCCGAATCCGAGTTGCAGGCCATGATCGATGTCGACCTTGTCGCACCGATCATGCTAACCCGCGCCGCCCTGCCAGCGTTGCGGGCAAGCGGTGACGCCATAGTCGTGAATATTGCATCGGGGTTTGCACTGATCGGTGCGCCGTTCTACGCAACCTACGCTGCCACCAAGGCCGGTCTTGCCCGCTTTGGCGAGGCGCTGCGGCGCGAACTCAAGGGCGAAGGCGTCCATGTGCTGACCGCGTACCCCGGCGGGACCGACACGCCCATGATGAAGTCGAACCGTGCCGGACCCGAACTCGGCTTCTCGCGGGAGCCGGCCTCGGCCGTCGCCGGCGCCATCGTCGAGGGGATCGAGACCGATGCTTTCGAGGTGACTCGAGGCGGCGAGGCACGGGCGCAAATGATCGCGCTCAACCGTGACAATCCGGCTGCCGTCGATGAGCGTTTCCTCGGGCTGAAATCGGCGCTTGAGGACGCCGTGAAGGATCACTCGGCGCTCTGAATGGAAAGCCATCATGGCCGCGCATGGGTTGCATGCCGCCAGCTTGGCGCAAGTGCCCGCTCACTGGCGTCAGAAAGCAGAGTGGCGTTTCTTCAGCCAGCGATCGAGAGAAAGGGGACCCGCACCCCCCACGCACAACGCGAGCAGGCCTGCGATATACAACAGATCCGTCTCGTAACCGGGCTGACCGAAATGCGCACCTGCCGCATCGTAGGACAGCAGCTTGATCGAGCTGAATCCGTTGGGCAGATGCACGGAGAAAGTCGCGACCAGGAGCACGACGATCATCGGCACAGCCGCAACCGGGATTAAAGCGCCAGTGAGAATCATCAGCCCGCCAACCACCTCGACAACGATGGTTGCCCAGCCCAGCAAGTGCGGCAGCGGCATGCCGATGGCGTGCAAGATGGCGATGAATGCATCCGGGCCCCTCGCCAGTTTGGCGTAACCGTGTTCGAAAAACCCTAGTCCCACGATCAGTCGCAGCGGGATGGCGTACCAACGCACCGACACCGGAAGAGGTGCTACAGCAAATTTCTGGAGAAACGATTTGATGTCCATGTCGAATGATTCGCTCCCGGGACTCGTCAGGTTACATACACCGGACCGAACCCATCCTGGACCGCTGTCCGATGATCGGCCCACCGGGCGGCGTGATCGACTTGCCTGCCATGAAATGGCGCATTGACCCAAAGCAGTCCTTGGTGTCCGTCACCTTTCGGATGGGAAAGAGTCCTGACCCTTCGCGCCAGTTCAAACGACTGAGTTGGCAGCTTCGCTGTTCTAGCGCAGAAACCGGACTGCTAGGATGCAGCGCGATGAATCCGCCTTCCTCCAGCAAAGCGATCGGCCTGCTCGCCTACGACGACATGCAGGCGCTTGACCTGACCGGCCCACTACGTGTTCGGTGCGGGCAATGCGCTCGCCTCGGGAATGCCGCCATACGGGCTTCACGTCATCGGCGTGCACACCGGCGCCGTGTACGCCGAGAATGGTCTGGCCGTGCTTCCTGCATGCAGCATCGAAGATGCACCCCCGCTCGATACGCTGCTGATACCGGGTGGCATCGGCAGTCGTCTCGGCAATCCCGACCCGCGATTGCTGGACTGGCTGCGCCGGCAGGCCGAGACCGCGCGCCGTGTGGTCTCGGTGTGCACGGGCGCCTACATGCTCGCAGCCACCGGTCTGCTTGACGGCCGTCGCGTGGCCACGCACTGGTAGTATGCCGAGGACTTGGCGCGACGGTTCCCGGCCATCCATGTCGAACCGGAGCGACTGTTCCTGCGCGACGGTCGCTCATTCCCTGGCCACCATCCTTTACGAGTACTCGCGAACTCTGGCCGGCCCACA
>Ga0105240_10014008_pt1 | contig 10969 bp, 5 predicted proteins | sample KBSC54metaG_FD_80426 | JGI IMG/M metagenome (GOLD analysis project Ga0105240, IMG submission 80426) | Corn rhizosphere microbial communities from Kellogg Biological Station, Michigan, USA - KBS C5-4 metaG | ecosystem: Host-associated > Plants > Roots > Rhizosphere > Soil | place: Michigan, USA...
GCCGAGAACGGACCATTCCCTCGATTTCACCTATTCGTTCGCAGGCAAAACCTACACGCCCGACGAGTTCATCCAACGCACCTACACCAACGCGCTCCTCGTCATGAAAGACGGGCGCATCGTCTATGAAACCTATCGGAACAACACCAACGAACGGACCCGTTTCATCGCCTTTTCCATGACGAAGTCCATTACTTCGCTCCTGGTAGGGATGGCGCTTCAGGAGCACCGGATCGACTCGCTCGACGATCCCATCACGAAATATCTGCCGGAGCTGCGCTCAGGGGGCTACAACGGCGTCACGATCCGCCAGATCCTGCAGATGCGCTCAGGAGTCGACTACGAGGAACGTTATGACTTCGGCAACCCGGGAGTCGCCGCCCGCAATCACGAGCACGCTCTGGTTGAGAATGTTGCGCGCTTTGCCGATCCCGCGCGCACCATCAAGCGCAAAGACGCTCCCGGAAGCGTGTGGCAGTACAAGACCCTGGACACCGCGGTGCTCGGTTGGCTGATCGAGCGCGTCAGCGGCGGCAGCACCGTTGCAGCCTATACCGCACAACGCATCTGGGAGCCCCTCGGTGCTGAGGCGGACGCCTTTTACATCATGGATGGCCCGCCCGGGGTGGGCCGCGAATTCAGCGGCGCCGGCTTCAACGCCACGCTGCGAGACTTCGCGCGCATCGGCCAGATGGTTCTCAACGGCGGTGAGGCCAACGGCCGCCGGGTCGTCCCCGCGCAATGGCTGACCGAATCCACCCGGCCGACCGGCGGTCCCGGCCCGGGCTACGGCTACCAATGGTGGATGGGGCAGCGCCCGGGCTCCTTCCAGGCCGTAGGCTTGCAAGGCCAATACATCTACATCGATCCCACCACGCAGACGGTGGTCGTCAAACTGAGTTACTTCCCGCCTGGGGAGATGGAGGCGGACAAGGAGACCAACGCCTTCCTCGCCGCCGCATCCGAATGGTCACCGAAGTGAGTCGTGCCCGCCTTCACGCATCCAAACGCATGGCTTGCGCAACCACCGACGTGCATACCCGGCGTACCAACTCCGACTGCCGCGGCGCCTGGGTCTTCGCGAGCACCTGCTTGAGTTGGAACCTCGCCGTACCCACCGATACGCCGTGATTCGCGGCGTAATCGTTGACCGTTTGGCCCTGACACAAGGCCACGGCCAGGCGCGATTCCGCCGGGGAGAGAGCAAACAGCGCCCCGACCAGCGCCGGGGCCAACATAGGCGTTGCGTCGGCGCTGGAAAACATGACCAGCACCTGGCTCCCGCCGACCCGCGAATCCACAGATGACTCGCGCTGCAGCGCCACGACCATGACCTGCAGCCCCGACCCGCCTCGTGCTTTTAACACGAGACACTGTTCCCTCGAGCGATTCGCCACGGCGTCCTGGGCCACCTCTGCAATCGTTCGGCGCAACGCCTGGGTCTGCGGGGGAGATGCGCCTGTCAGTCGACCTCGGGCGAGCCCCAACGCTTCCTGGTCACGAAAGGCGAGCTCGGCTGCATGGTTGGCCCACGACGGCCTGGCCTCTGCATCACACAACACCAACCCGAAGGACAATCGGTCGATCGCCTGGCGCAGGCCATGGTTGTCCCGGCGTGCCGCTTGCAGTTGGTCCGACAACGAGATCGCCTGGCGCAGGTGCGGCATGACCGCCATGACGAGTGCTTCATCCTGGTGGGAAAATCGCCCGCGATCCTTCAGATCGCGATGCAAGACGAGCACCAGCGACTCCCGCGACGAGAGGCAAACTCCCGCGCTCAGACACGAACCGAGCCCGAGATCCGCCAGGCGCTGGTGAAGCTGTGCAAGCTCCCGGCTACCCGCCTGGAAATAGTCATCATCCCGCATGAAGAGCTTTGCAAAGCTCGACCGGGGCGGAGCAACGCGCAGTCGCGGATTCTGATCGCCGGCGATGAAGGGATCGTGATGCCCCCGGTTCGCCTGCGATTCAGAATCCCGCGCCACCCACTTCACGGTGACCCGCGAAGTGGCGGTCGAGAGGATCTGGACCGCCGCGGACCGTACCCGCAAGCGCTCGCGAATCCCATCCAGCACCTGCGGCCAACTCCGCTCGTTGCTCGGGCAGTCGTATAAATTCAACAACAGCGTGCTCAACCCGCTGTCCACCATGTTCGCGCCCCCCAAGCCAGTGGATGCGTTGACACCCCATCCGCAGCATAGGTGCGCGGACCTGGCAAGGGAAGGGGCACCCCGGCAGACCGGCACGTGCATCGAGCGTCCCTACCCTGAGGAGGGCATCACGAACTCCGCTCCCTTGGAGGTACTCTGCGGCCAACGCTGCATGATGGACTTCTGCCGGGTGTAGAACCGGATGCCTTCCTGACCATACACATGCAGGTCGCCGAATAAGCTGCTCTTCCAGCCGCCGAACCCGTGCCAGGCCATTGGGACGGGTATCGGCACATTGATGCCGACCATACCCACCTCGATCCGTCGTGCGAATTCGCGCGCAACATGCCCATCACGCGTGTAGCAGGAGACCCCGTTGGCGTACTCGTGGGAATTGATCAACCGGACAGCTTCCGAGAAGTCCTTGACGCGCACACAGGCGAGCACCGGGCCGAAGATCTCCTCGCGATAAAGAGCCATCTGCGGGGTGACATGATCAAACAGGGTGCCCCCGAGCCAGAAACCCCGCTCATGACCTTTCACTGTAAAATTTCGCCCGGTGTTGGGATCGATGCGCCCGTCTACCAGAAGTGAGGCACCGGCAGCACGGCCCTCGTCGATACACCGGCTGATCCGCTCCACGGACTGACGCGTGATCAACGGTCCCATCTCGGCACCCTCGACGGTGCCGGGGGAGATCTTGAGTGCCCTGGCGCGCTCTTGCAGCCGGGGCACGATCTTCTCAGCCACGTCTCCCACCAGGACGGCCACGGATATGGCCATGCATCGCTCACCAGCGGAACCGTACGCCGCGCCGATCAGCGCATCGACGGCCTGCTCGAGGTCCGCGTCCGGCATCACCACCATGTGATTTTTGGCACCTCCAAGGGCCTGCACGCGCTTTCTCTGGCGCGCGCCTTCCTCGTAGATGTGCCTGGCCACCGGTGTTGAGCCCACGAAGCTGACAGCCGCGACGTCCCGGTGTTGCAGAATGGCTTCTACCGCCGCGGCGCCTCCCTGGACGACGTTGAAAATGCCGTCGGGCAATCCCGCGCGCTTCAGTAACTGAGCCATCAACAATGACGCCGACGGATCGCGCTCGCTGGGCTTCAATATGAAGGCATTGCCGCATGCGATGGCGATGGGAAACATCCAGCACGGCACCATGCAGGGAAAGTTGAACGGCGTCACGCCCGCCACGACTCCCAGCGGCTGCCGCAGAGTCCAGTTGTCCATGCCTTTGGCGACCTGATCGGTGAAGTCGCCTTTGAGCAGCGGCGCGATGCCGCACGCGAACTCGACGATCTCGATGCCCCGCATCACCTCGCCGCTCGCATCGGACAATACCTTGCCGTGCTCCTCGGTAATAGTCGCAGCGATGACGTCGCGCGCCTCGTTGAGCAGCGCAAGAAAATCAAACAGCACACGGGCGCGTCGAACAGGAGGGGTATCTGCCCAGGCAGACTGCGCCCGCAATGCGGCTTCCACGGCGCGGTGTACATCTTCGGCTGTGCCCAGAGCAACTTCCCGCACAGGTTGTCCCGTGGCGGGATTGAAAACCTGCTGCGTGCCGCGGCCGCAGCCGGGGACCACTTTTCCATCGATCCAATGCTCCACGACCGGAGCCTGTTGCAACGCGCGAGCCGCGTTCGTCGTACTCATCTCATTCCACCTCGTTCAGCGACTGGCCCACGACCTCGACCAACCGGTCGACTTCCGACCTTTCAGTAATGAAGGGCGGCGCCAGTTGCAACGTATCGCCCCCGAACCTGACATACACTCCTTTGCGCCAGCAATGCATGGCAGCTTCGAACGGACGTCGCGCCGGCTCACCCGGAAGGGCCGCCAGGGTAATGCCCGCTGCGAGTCCGAAGTTGCGGATATCGGTGATGTGCCGGGTTCCCTTCAGACTGTGAACAGCCTGTTCGAAGTAAGGCGCCAGCGCGCGAACCCGCTCGATCATCGCCTCCTTCTGCAGAACCTCCAGAGCCGCGATTGCGGCAGCGCAAGCCACGGGATGCGCGGAATAGGTGTAACCATGCGCGAGCTCGATACCGTAGTCGGGGCCGCCCGCGGCCATGATTCCGTCGTGGATGGCGTCATTCACGATGACCGCGCCGAGCGGCTGGGCACCGTTGGTAACCTGCTTGGCCACGTTGATGATATCCGGAGTGACACCGAAGGCCTCTGCGCCTGTCATCGCCCCGCAGCGCCCGAAGGCGGTGATGACTTCATCGAAGATCAGCAGGATGTTGTGAGCCGTGCAGATCTCCCGCAGGCGCTCGAGATAGCCAGCGGGTGGAACCACGACACCCGCGGACCCTGAGAAGGGCTCAACGATGACTGCGGCGATGTTGCTAGCATCGTGGAGCGCGATCAGCTCAAGAAGACGGTCCGCGAGCTCGGCACCGTGCTTGGGTACGCCGCGTGAAAACGCATTCTCCGCCAGCAGAGTGTGCGGCAGGTGATCGGCCTCGACGATCGGCCCGAACACTTTACGATTCCCTCCTATACCGCCGACTGAAAGGCCGCCGAAGTTGACCCCGTGATAGCCTTTTTCCCTGCCGATGAGTCGCGTCTTGGTGGCCTGTCCTTTGGCACGCCAGTAGGCCCTTGCGATCTTCAGCGACGTGTCCGCCGCCTCCGACCCGGAGCAAGTGAAAAACACGTGATTCAGCCCCGTCGGCAACAACTCCTGAATCCGCTCGGCCAGCTCGAAAGCCGACGGATGCCCGAACTGGAAGGCCGGTGAGTAGTCCAGGTGCGCGATCTGGCGACTCACGGCAGCGGTGATCTCCGGGCGGCAGTGTCCGAGCCCCGAGCACCACAATCCCGACAGGCCATCGAGCACCTTGCGACCCTCGCCGTCGATGAAGTAGGCCCCCTGCGCCTGGACGATGATCCGGGGATCCCGTTTGAAGCTGCGGTTGGCCGTAAACGGCATCCAATAGGCATCGAGCCGCTCGGGACGGGCGGCGGGTGGCGGGATGGACTGAGCCGGGGAGCGCGACATGAGGACCTCGCCTGCAGCTTAAAGTGCGCAACGTCAGCGCCTATCCTCACATCCCGCGCCACTTCGACCTATGAGGCGTTTTCACCCTATACTTGCGTATCTATGAAAGTAAGTCGACGGCCGCGCGAACGCGCCATTCTGGGTCAGGTCAGCGACCTGGACCTGCGCTTGCTGCGGGTCTTCAAGGCCGTGGTGGATTGCGGCGGGATGGCCGCGGCCGAGCTCGAATTGAACATCGGCATTTCCACCGTGAGTCGCCACGTCAAGGACCTGGAGGCGCGTCTTGGTTTGCGATTGTGCCGGCGCGGCCGCGGCGGCTTCGCGCTCACCCCCGAAGGGGAGCGGATCCATCGCGAAATCCTGCAATTACTGGGTGCGATGGAGACTTTCCGGACCAGCGTCGATGACATCCACTACAAAATGGGTGGACAGCTCGAACTGGCGCTCTTCGACAAGACAGCGACCAACCCTGAGGCGCGTATCGACGCGGCTATCGCAGCCTTCGCGGCCGTCGCGCCCGATGTGAGCATGAGCGTGCACGTCGGGTCGATCAACGCCATCGAACGGGGCCTGCTCAGTGGGCAATATCACGTCGCGGTGATGCCCACCCATCGCAGCTCCAGGACGCTGTCCTACACGGACCTGTTCGGTGAGACGATGCTGTTGTACTGCGGCCAGCAGCACCCGCTCTTCGAGGCGCGCGCCGATCGTCTGACCTGGGCGCAGATTCGCAAGCAACGATTCGCGGGCCTCGGGTATCACTCACCCAACATGGAGCTCAGTCATCGCGAGCGCCTCGAACGAGCAGCCACGGGGTATGACCAGGAGGCGATCGCGACACTGCTGCTGTCCGGGCAATACCTGGGTTTTCTCCCGGATCACTATGCGCACAGCTTCGTTCAGTCCGGACGGCTGCGTGCCTTGCATCCCGAGCGGTTCAGTTACTCGTGCCGCTTCGCCGGCGTGATTCGACGCTCCCCGGAGCCCTCCCGAGCGGTGCGGGCATTTGTCGGTTGTTTGGTGAAAGCTCATGCACCGCCACGCATCCACCATATGGTGGATACAGGCTAGGGCGGTGCGTGGTTAGATTAGAGGGCACGAGCGCCGTGCCATCAGCAACGCCGGAGGAGGGGAGCTTGCCGGATAACGAGCCCGAACGGGCCGCGCCACGCAACGTGCGCGCCACGCAGATCGCAGCGGCCATTGCAGCTGCAGCCTTGGCGCTTGCAGCCTTTGCGCTGCTTTCTATTTCTCACGCCGGTGAAAGCGGGACCCACCCGGCCACCGAGCATCCCTCGTTGCCGCAGATCCGCCGAGTGGCTGACACCCCAACCTCCCACGCGTTCTCCGCGGCCCTGCACCAGAGCCAACCCCTCGATCTGGCCCGGTTCGGCTACACGGAGGAAGAGTACATCGTCAGCGGCACCGCGCGCGTATTTGACTGGTCCCCCGAGGGCCCACGACCCATTGCCACGGGTCCGTACACCACCCGAATCCTCATCCGCCGCCCAACGGACCCACAACGCAGCAGCGGCACGGTCATCGTCGAGCCGATGAACCCTTCCGTCGACATCGATCTGCCCATCATGTGGGCCGAGTCGCACGAGCATTTCATGGCCAACGGCGTCACCTGGGTGGGCATCACCATCAAGCCCAACACCGTCAAAGCCCTGCAGGCCTTCGACCCGGCACGGTACGCCGGGCTCGCCATGCCCAACCCCCGCCAAGCGGCAGCCTGCGCCGCCGCCGAAATCAACCCCTGGTCGCAACCCACCACTCCCGCGGATGAAACCGGTCTCGCCTGGGACATGCTGAGCCAGGTCGGCGCACTGCTCAAAGCCGCCGCGCCGGCCAACCCTCTGGGCCAACCCGCTGCGCGCCTCTACATGACAGGCCAATCCCAGACGGCCGGATACGCACGACTGTACGCGAGCGTCTTCAGCCGCCGCGAAACCACCCCCGACGACAAATCCCTCTACGACGGCTTTCTCTATAGCGGCAGTCCCCCGTGGCAGGTCCCAATCAACCAGTGTTGGAAGGAACCGCCGGATGGCGACCCGCGCCTCACCACCGCGGCGGCCTCGGTTCCCGTCATTGAGCTCTTCACCCAGGGAGACATGAAGACCAACGTACCGAGCCGTCGCCCGGACAGCGATACCTTTCCCGATCTCTTTCGACGCTACGAGGTAACGGGCGCCTCGCACGTGGACCCCTACGAGGATCTCTCGTTTGCAGCAGCCGAAGACGCGGCCCGGGCCCACGGCCGACTCAACGACAACGAGTCACAGGTATGTGAGCCCAAGAACGTCACTCCCGGAGACTTTCCGGTCCGTTATGTGTTTGATGCGGCCTGGGCCAATCTCGAAGCCTGGGTCCGCGAGCGGCGGCCGGCACCGCGCGCGGCTCCTCTGGAGCTCAAATCAGGGCCCGCCACGCTTCCCCCTGACGAAGCGTTTGTCGTAGACCGCAACGGCAATGCCAAGGGAGGGCTGCGGACACCGTACGTGGACGTCCCGACAGCCCGGTGGGTGGGCGCCAAGTCGGGACCCTTCGTGTGTCTCTTCCACGGCTACAAGTTCCCCTTCGACGGCGCGCGGTTGCACCAGCTGTACGGCAGCCACTCCGGGTATGTTAAGGCGGTACGCGCGAGTGTCGAGTCACTCGTGGCACAACGCTGGCTAACCTCGGCCGACGGCGAAAAAATAGTGCAAGAAGCAGAGGGCGCGACGCTCGCAACACCCGTCGAGCCCGCTACGCCCTCAGTACCCACCGTTGTGGGTCCGATCCCGGTCACGGCCCATTCCTGGCCCTGGATCTCGGCGAGCCACACCGCCGGTCCCATCGATCTCGCGAGCCTCGGCTACGTCGAAGAGGAATACATCGTCAAAGGTCGTGCCCGGGTCCTCGACTGGCCCTCCGTCGACCATCTCGGCAGTCTCGCCGAAGGCCCCTATACAACACGCATTCTCGTCCGACGCCCCGCCAACCCAGCGCGCTTCAGTGGCACGGTATGGGTCGAGCCACTGAACCCGTCGATCCGTTACGACTTGCCGCTCGTCTGGGGCGATACCCACGATTATCTCGTCAGCCATGGCGACATCTGGGTCGGCGTCACCATCAAACCCGTCGCGATCCAGTCTCTGCAGGAGTTTGATGCGAAGCGTTACGCCAGCCTCGACATGCCGAACCCGCTATCCGAGCAGGCGACGTGTCCCCAATCCGCGCTGCCGCTGCCGCGCGGGGGACTCCCGCCGGAGTCCTCGCCCCGCACCGAAAACGGCCTCATGTGGGATATCCTGTCGCAGACGGCCGCCTGGTTGCGAGACTCCTCGCCAACCCGGCCGCTGCATCACTTTCATCCGCAGCGACTGTTCATGACAGGCGACTCCCAGTCCGGCGCGTTTGTCCTGACCTATGCCAACGCGATCCATCCTTTCGCGCAGTCGCGAGGCGGCGGTCCCCTCTACGACGGATACCTGGCGACGGTAGCTTCCGGCCCCTCGACCCCGATCCGCCAATGCGCCGCCCCCGTTCCAACAGGCGACCCCCGCAGAGTCATCCAACCGCGCGGTGTCCCGATCATGATCGTCGTCTCCGAAACCGAAACGGCAGCGCTCCACCGTCGTCCTGACAGCGACCGCTCTCCCGATCTCTTCAGAGGCTACGAAGTGGCCGGCGCTTCGCACGTCCACCAGGGCGATGGCCAGGGCGATCCGGCAAAGGTCGATGCGGCAAAAACCCAGGGAGCGAAATTCGACACCGACACGGGCTGCACAGAGAAAGACGCCCCGCCCAACGACGTCCCCTTCGGCATGATCGTCGACGGGGCGATGGCCAACCTCGACCGCTGGAGCCGAACCGCCACGCCCCCTCCACACGGGGAACCCATCAGAGTCCACGAACAATCCGACGGGAATGCCCAAGTGGATAGAGACTCCTTCGGCAACGCACTGGGAGGCGTTCGCACCCCTGCGCTCGATGTCCCGACAGCCCGCTACCACGCGCGAATGTCAGGTCCCGGCATCTGTGAGCTCTGGGGATACCGCGAGCCCTTCAGCGCTGCGCAGTTGCAGTCGCTATACCCCACGCACTCCGATTATGTTTCCAAGGTCCGCAACAGTGTGACGGCGCTCGTCGCCGCACATTGGCTCACCTCTCGCGACGGCGACCGCATCACCGCCGCAGCCGCCTCTGCGCGAATACCCTGACGCGAGGGCGCCGGCGGCGTGCGCACACGCCCTCTGTAGGAGTAGTCCTACATCACGAGTGCGTTTCCATCCCCATCCGGATGAGGAACACCCTCCGACCTGGAGCATTCACAGCCTCAGTTAGAGCTTGAGAGCCCTGGGGCATGTCCGACGCACAACGATGTAAGACCGGCATCAACGGTCTGGATGAGGTCCTTCATGGAGGGCTGATTCCCGAGCGGTTGTATCTGCTCGACGGCAACCCCGGCTCGGGCAAGACCACGTTCGCTCTGCAGTTCCTGCTCGAAGGCTTACGCCAGGGGGAGAAGTGCCTCTATGTGACCTTGTCCGAGACCCGGCAGGAGCTGGAGGCAGGCGCCCGCTCGCATGGGTGGTCGCTGCAGGATCTCGACATCGTCGAGGTCATTCCTGACGAGGATGAGCTCAACGCCGACGCAGCCGTCACGATGATCCAGCCCTCTGATGTGGAGCTCTCCGAGACGATGGCAAAGATCCTCCAAGCCATCGAGCGCGCCAACCCGGCGCGAGTCGTCTTCGACTCACTCTCCGAGATGCGACTGCTGGCGCAAAGCTCACTGCGCTACCGACGGCAGATCCTCGCCCTCAAGCAGTTCTTCGCAGGCCGCAAATGTACCGTCGTGATGCTGGATGATCGGACGGTCGACGGCCCGGATGTGCAGCTTCACAGTATTGCGCACGGCGTCATCAGCTTTGACCTGACCTCACCGCTCTACGGCGGCGCGCGGCGCCAATTGCAGGTGCTGAAGTTTCGGGCGAGCGATTTCTCGAGCGGGTTCCACGATTTTGCCGTTCGGCAGGAGGGGATCGTCGTGTTCCCGCGACTGATCGCCGCGGCGCACGGAGTCGAATTCGATCGCTCTCTCATCAGAAGCGGCGTGGCCTCCGTGGATGCGCTGCTGGGTGGGGGCGTGGAGCGCGGCACCAGCACTTTGTTGGTCGGACCTCCCGGAAGCGGAAAGTCGACCCTTGCATTGCAGTTCGCTTGCGCCGCAACCAACCGCGGTGACCACGCGGCCAGCTTTATGTTTGATGAGACAAAGGCAGCCCTCCTGGCACGATCGCAGGGAATCGGGCTCGGCTTGCGTGAAGGTTCAGGCCCAGGGGAGATCTCGCTGCGCCAGGTCGATCCGGTCGAGATCTCCCCCGGTGAGCTCGTTACCATGGTCCGTAACGGTGTCGAGCAGGAGAACGCGCGCGTCGTCATCATCGACAGCCTGAACGGTTACCTGAACTCGATGCCTCAGGATAACTTTCTCGTGGCGCAACTGCATGAGCTGCTGAGCTATCTGAGCAACCAGGGCGTCACAACCTTCATGGTCGCGGGGCAGAGCGGCATGCTCGGCTCCTCCATGAGCTCTCCGGTCGATGCGAGCTACCTGGCGGACTCCATCGTCATGCTGCGCTACTTCGAGTATGGCGGCGAGGTGAAGAAGGCGCTCTCCGTCATCAAGAAGCGCACCGGGGAGCACGAGCGCTCCATCCGCGAGCTGTGGTTCGACTCGGGCGGAGTGCACTTGAGCGAGCCTCTCCTGGGGTTACGTGGCGTGTTGACCGGCGTGCCCGTGGAGTTGGGAGGC
>Ga0105240_10014009_pt1 | contig 10969 bp, 8 predicted proteins | sample KBSC54metaG_FD_80426 | JGI IMG/M metagenome (GOLD analysis project Ga0105240, IMG submission 80426) | Corn rhizosphere microbial communities from Kellogg Biological Station, Michigan, USA - KBS C5-4 metaG | ecosystem: Host-associated > Plants > Roots > Rhizosphere > Soil | place: Michigan, USA...
CGCCGGCGGTGGTTTTGACGTTGGTGGCGGAGGCTTTGATCCCGCAGCTGCTGGTGGTGGCTTCGACGACGGAGCCGCAGGTGGAGTCGACACCGGTGCAGAGGGAATGTGGTAAGCACGAGCTTTTAACTCAAGACGATGTCAACTACAGCGGAACAACTGAGACAGGGTCAGCGCACGTTGCGGCCACAGCCCGGTGCGGGCGGAACCCTCAAACCCAGCGCACGCAGGTCAGTGTTAACTCCGTGGCTGCGTGGACAAGCAATCAACGTGACGCGACATGCTGCGGCACTGCGACCTTTCCAGCGTCAGGAGTTTGGCACTGCTGCCGCAGCACCAACTGAGGGCCACATCGAAGCCGTCAACAGGATGATCACGCAACTGCGTGCGAGTCTGCTCGGCAAGGCGGCCAAGGTGTCACAGACCGTGAGCACTGCGACTGCGAACCCGACAACGCGAAACCTGCAAGCGGTCGTGACTTATAAAGAGAAAGCACACGACTGGGTCCGCGCAATCGAGAAAATCTGGGATTTTTATTTCGAACTCTTCGGGCAGCGACAATCACGTTTTGCCGATTGGCTTCTTAGTTGCGATCGCATCGCGCTGGATTGTTACCAGGTCGCATTCATGGGTGTGACGGTGCCCAAGTCGATTCCGGCGCCACCGCCTTTCTCGTACATGCGCACTGGTTTTTCGCCAGCGACGTTCCGGCGAGGCATTCCGCTCCGGCGACTCGGTCACAGCCTGAATCCGTTTCCACTTATTCAGTTGCCGTATCACCGGCTCGTTAATCCGTGGACGCTCGGCGCGATCCTGCACGAAGTCAGTCACAACACACAGAACGATCTTGGTCTCGCAGAAGCGGTCCCATTTCGTATCGGTCAGCGACTGCGGCGCGCGGGTTTCGATCGAAGCGTCACGTCAGTTTGGGTTCGCTGGAATCGCGAGACCTTCGCTGATATGAGCGGACTACTGCTGGGTGGACCAGCGGTCGTCGCATCGCTGATGGACGTCATTGGACGTGCGCCACGAACAGTCAAGACTTACAGCCCACGTGGACCACATCCTACGCCCTACTTGCGTGCGTTCATCAGTTTTGAGCTGTTGCGCAGAATGGGTTTTCCAAGGGAGGCGAGTGAGGGGTGCCGGTTGTGGTCGCGGTGTTATCCGAATCCGCGCTCGGGAACGATTCCCCCACGTGTGCTCGATACTGCCAGACGTGCGATTGAATTAGTCGTCGACACGATCTGTTATCAACCGTATGAGACGTTGGGAAACAAGTGTCTTGCAGAAGTGATCAAGTTTGGACCAAAGGAACAGTTGCTCGTCGAAGAGGCCGGACGACGGCTGGCCGCAGGAAATGATCCCGGCATCATCCCTGAAAGATTTCTGATCGGTGCTGCGCGCTATGCGTTTGACCGAGACCTGGCCCGGCCCGACACGATCAAGGAAAACTTTTACAGGGAACTGGCGAGGAGGTAGCACCGTGGCATTACGAGTGGAACTTGAAAATCTTGGATGCCAACTCGAGAGAATGCACGAGGTCTTCTCTGATCTGCGCCGGCTGCTTGACGATCATCCGTCAGAGGGAGACAAGGTTCTGCTCCTTGATTCATTCGGCGATGCGGTGGAGGACTTACTTGGATGGCTGGAGGAGTCGTTGCAAAAATGTGCGCCGTTCTTAGCCTCAAAGTGTGAAGGACGAGCGCCCGACTTCGATGGGAATCTCGCGCGACAGGCGCTCGTCGCTTGCCACGGTCTTTTCAATCAGCAGATGCAGCGGTTCCTGGTTGACTTGGTTTCCTACGACAAAGTTGCGCAACTGCTCCAGTTTGGTCGCGAGCGCGGAGGCGAATGGCAGACGTGGGCGAAGAGCATTAAAATGGAGCTCGAAAATTGTCAGCAGCACCTGTTTCTCACGAGCCAGGTATTGTTTGGTTGCTGGGTAGAGCTGGCAGAGTGGATCGGCTTCACGTCAATTTCTGTTCGAGCAACCAACGTCGGTCAGCAAATCACAGTCCCGCAGAGTTCATGAGTACCGGAAAGAGGAGGCAGACATGTCCCAAAATCAAGATGAATTAGTCAAAGCTTTCGAGTTTGGCAGTACGTACCCTACCGTAAGCGTGTCGGGCCAGCAGGCCGGAGCAGCCTACGGCGCTCCGACTTCCAATCTGCAACAACTCGTGACTCAGGCGCTCCAGGGAGTGCTGGGGCGCAGCTTTCGACCAGGCGATCATGCCTCGTTCAAGGCGGCACTGGATGTTTCGTTCGAGTATAAGCGCGTCGGCGATAAAGATGTCTACACGCACAAGCCGCGTGCTTATCCGTCCGTTGGTGCAAGCGACATCGGCGGTGGTGTCTCCGGAGCTCAGTACAGCCTGGTCTCATTCGCCAGCGGTCTGCATGAAAAAACCAAGCCATTGATCGACGACTTGCACTCACTGGATGAGGCAGGTGACGAGGAGGAGCTGGAAGCTGCGAAAGCGATCTTTTCAACGAATTGGGACGAGTTCGTTGGTGAGTTGAGCAGGGAAGGCGGCCCGCGAAGCTCCCGCGCCGACACACTTGCGAAAAGCATCTTTGACCCCAGTAAAGTTACGCCGGACCTTGAGCAAGCCGGATCGCTCATTCGTCTCGGAATGGAATTGGGTTTGGTCCAGGCGGTGGAAACAATCGAAAGATCATTGGTAGGCAGGATTCTGTTCGATCGTAGCGGGGTCGTAACTATCGAAGAAGAAGGCTTCCTTACCAACTATATTGCACTGACAGACTACTATTTCGCCGTGGCCAAAGCCTGGGAAAATTATAAAGCGACCTTCCTCGGTACGGATAGGGATCTTGGCAGTGGCTTACTGCTGATTGAGCGTGCACTGGCGGTCGTTGAAGATGGCGTGAACGAAGTCTATATCGCGATGGACTCGGTCAATATCGATCAACCGGAGCGTCTCATCATAAAGATTGGTTTCCAGACTCTTGAGGATCGCGATCTGACAGTCGAAGATTTCCTGTCGTGGATTCATTCGTTCGCTTGTCGAGAGGCGCCGGCGCTGATCCGCGATGGTGGCACGCTTGGTATCCGAGCGATGATTCCAACGGCTGAGAAGCTCGAGACTCTCATCACTGAGTTCATCGCTCTGATTCAACCTACACCAACGTTCCGGCCACCATCGTTGCCGGAGCAGTTTAGCCACGCACGGGTGAGACATCCGCTCAGAGAGCTGCAGCGTTACCTGACTGAGCTGGTGGCACAAGCGAGATTAATTGCGCCGACGCCAGGTAACCCGCCGACGCCAGGTAACCCGCCGACGCCGGGTAACACGCCGACAACAGAGACGACGAAAGCGACGACGCGAGAAACGAAGAAATAAGGAGGCGCACCAATGGCGACCGAGAAACAGATACAAGAACTATACGACCGTATAGCTGCGTTGAGAGAGGCTGCGACTCAGCGTTTGGGCGCAGACTTAATAGCTAACCCGCAGCTCGCCGATGCGCTTAGCCAGCAGATCGACGCAATGCTTGCCGCGCTCGAAACCGCGGAAACGACCGCGCCTTCTCCTGCTGACAGCGGTCTTGCCGAGCTGATCGGACTAGGACCAAGCGGCGCAACGACCCTGGGTCAGACGCGTCTACCGACACGTGTCGAAGGATACGACGAGACCGTGACCTCCGAGCGTATCCTGGCGATGGGCGATCTCTATTACATCTACCAACACGAACGCATCGGTGTGTTTCGTGCCATGCGGAAACTCCAGGAACTCTTCCGCGCCGGCACGATAAGACTTTCATCTGGTCCAGGCGCGTACGGGCTCTACCAGTTCGATCGGCGGCAAGTCTTGCGATTCACGCGCAACGATCGTCTCGCTTCATATTGCCGCGCGTTTGGTTACTGCATGGCGCCTGCACCGCCGGGCGCACGTCCCAATACGCGCTTTCACGAACTCTTCGCACTGTTTATCAACGAGGTAACGATCTACTGGCGCGATAAGCGTGTTTCGGAAGTCATTCGTGAACGCGCTTACGATCCTTCATTCGGTTCGATCGCGACCGTGCGGCGTGCCGGGCTCGACCTCCGCAACGATCTGAAGTTCGCTTCTTACGGCAACCTCAATGTGCTGCGTGTTGAAGTGATGCAACTCCTCGACGAAACCTTCCGCATCCTCAACGCCGAGGATGTAAGAAAACTCTTCGGTGCCGATACCGCCTGGGATGTGATCGAAGAGATCCTGACTCACTATTTCAACGAGAAGTTAGAAACAAGTCCACGCCAGCGAATGGCTGTTACGGGTCGTGAGATTCTGCGATGGCTGGCCCAGCCTCATATTCTGCAAACGACGCGCGCGCAGTTTGAAGCGTTGCTGCAGCAAGTCGCCGAACCCGCTGAGGAATGGCTGATGAGCGCTGAGTCGATCGGGCTTCAAGAACAGCGGAGACCGCGTGGGCGAGTGATCTCAATGCCGCGTGAGCTGCGGGTACCACGCGATGGCCAACGGGTATCGGCAGGTACGTAAGCCGAATACCCGTAAGAGGGATGAGGCACGCGCGCGCGGAAAATCGCGAGGCTTCATCCCTCTTTCTCCCGAGTCTGAAAGGAAATTCTATGAGTGCGACGAGCGCCTGTGGCTGCGGTTGCAGCAGTTGTGGGCAAAAGGGAGGAGGTTCGGTAATGCTTCAAGAACTGGAATATGAGTTAGAGGCTGAGCAGGAACTCGAAGCCGAACTCGAGTCGGAACTCGAATTCGAAGCGCAGCGTGAAATCATCGGCGTCGACACACGTGTGCGCGTCGCGAACACGAGAGCCGCTCCGTTCCGCTACATCTGCAATCTCCAGGACGGCAATACACCGATGTGCAGCGGCACGCTGATCGCGCCGAACGTTGTGCTCACCGCAGCTCATTGTCTCTTCAACAGAAACCCTGCGCGCATGACGGTGATTCCCGGTCGAAATGGTATTCAACGCCCGTTCGGAACTGCGCGCGCGCTGCGATTCGCTTTCGCACGAGGCTTTAGAGATCGGCGCGACTTTGTTACGCCGAGAGATTATGCCGTCATCTACTTGAGAGATCCGATTGGCAGCACTGTTGGACACTGGACCATCGCGCACACGAGCTCGCGAATCGATCCGCTCGGCACGAGTATGTCCGGCGCTCCGATACCAAATGGACAACGTGTAAATCTTTCGGGTTATCCGGCAGACAAGTGTCGCATTGTTGGTAATCCACCGCAGCGAGTGTGCGATCAATTCCGCTCACGAAATGTTTTGCGGGTCGTGCAGGCAGGAATGATGCACTACCTCAATGATACTTTCGGTGGGCATAGCGGAAGTCCGGTTTGGGTGAAACGCAGGGCGAGTGTGGGTGGACGTGTGATGGTCGGTGTACACGTCGGCGGCGACGATCTCGGTGTGCCTGGTGGTACTCCTTTCGCCGCGAACCAGGGCGTTCGCTTCACACCGGCGATCATCGACGACATCAGGCGTTTGCTTAGAGGAGCACCGCCGGTGCCTGTGCGACCGCCAGTGCGGCCACCTGTTCGACCGCCGGTTACGCCTCCGAGGCCGCGCATCCTGGATCGGTTCCAGTTCGATCGGCCGCAATTGCAGCCGCACCATCAGCCGATCATCCAGGAGATCGCACGCACGGTTGTCGCGAGTGCGGGCACGCCGCGCGCGATTCATACGATCCGGATCGTGGGTCACGCCGATAGCGCGGGCAGTGATGCTTACAACCTGCGTCTCGGACAGCAGCGTGCTGATGCCGTGCAACGCGAGATTGTCGCTGCGATAGATCGTTTGCGGCCAGGTCACTCCCGGACGTTAAGCATCGTCACGCAGAGTCTGGGCGAGGCGAGGCCGATCGCCGACAACACCACGCCTGAGGGTCGCGCGCGCAACCGTCGTGTCGAAGTCACGCTCGTCGGGCGGTGAGGAACTTGGGCGCCCAAGCTAATCTCTTCGTTCGCAGCAACCGGGAGCGCTTTCTGAACGAGCTGAAGGAGTTTGTTCGCATTCCTTCCGTTAGCTCGCAGCGCGAACACGCGCCAGATGTAAAGCGCTGCGCTGGTTGGCTCGCGAATCACCTGCGCCAGATCGGACTGGAAAACGTGCGTGTGATCGACACGCCGCGCCATCCGATCGTCTACGCCGATTGGTTGCACGCCGCTGCTGGTCCAACCGTGCTGGTTTACGGTCACTATGACGTTCAACCCGTGGAGCCGCTCAACGAGTGGCGGACACCGCCTTTCGAACCTACCGTTCGCGATCAAGATCTCTACGGCCGTGGTGCGTGTGACGACAAGGGTCAACTCTTCGCACATCTCAAGGCGATGGAATTCTATCTGCGCAATTCGCGCCGGCTGCCGGTGAATGTGAAGTGTTTGTTCGAGGGCGAGGAGGAAGTCGGTAGTCCGAATCTGAAACCATTCGTCGCACGCGAACGACGTGCGCTTGCGTGCGACACGGTGGTGATGTCTGACACGCGAATGCTCGGACCTGATCGTCCGGCGATCACTTACGCGCTGCGCGGTTCGTTGAGTCTGGAGCTGGAAGTCAAAGGCGCGCCCGGCGATCTGCACTCCGGCAACTACGGCGGTGCGCTTCACAACCCGCTTCAAACGCTCTGCGAAATCATCTCGCGGCTTCACGATTCGCACGGTCGCATCGCCGTTCCCGGTTTTTACGATCGCGTGCGCTGCTGGAGCCGGCGGGAGCGTGAGTACATGGCGCGCTTTGGTCCATCAGACAAAGAGATCCTACATCACGCGCAAGCAACTCGCGGGTGGGGTGAGCGTGGCTACACGCTTTACGAACGAACCACGATTCGTCCGGCGCTAAACGTGACGGGAATTACGGGAGGTCACCAGGGAGCAGGCGGCAAGTCCATCGTTCCGGCACGTGCGCTCGCGAAGATCGACATTCGTCTTGTTGCCGATCAGGATCCGGCCGAAGTCGAACAACTGTTTCGTGCACAACTCTCTCGCCTGACACCCGCGACTGTCCGCAGCGAAGCGCGGACTTTCTTTCGCACAAAACCGGCGCTCGTCAATCGCCAACACCCGGCGATGCGCGCGGCGTTGGGTGCATATCGACAGGGTTTTGGAGTCGCTCCGGTCTTTGTTCGTTCGGGTGGCAGCATCCCGGTCGTGAACGAGTTTCAGGAACTTCTCGGCGCGCCCACCATACTCATGGGCTTTGCCTTGCCAGACGACAGGATTCATGCGCCGAACGAAAAGTTCCACCTGCCGAATTTCTTCAAGGGCATTGCGACGTGCGTCTCTTTTCTGCGAGAGATCTCGGTGCAACCTTATTGCCAAACGAAAATCGGCGCGCTACGTTCGCGAGATGTCGTCCATCGGCTTTGCTCCGCGGTCGGGCAGTGAAGTGGAACAACTGCGCTCCGCGTACAGATCACTAAATGACGTCGCACGAAATCTTGCCAGTGCGGAGAGGTGTGTGAAGATTGAGGAGCTAAGGATGGCCGAGCATCACCTCAGAGCAGCCGAGTGGCACCTGGCGCAAGCGAAAAGGACCATCGCCGAGCTTGGTCAATCAAAGAGTTAGCCGCAAAAAGGCACATAAGTCACAAAATGAATATAGAATGGGTTTTAATTATTTTGTGACTTTTGTGCCTTTTTGTGGCTACCTATAACCCGCCAAGTCCGTTTCGTCACAAATTTCTTGTTTAGCCTCGGGAATCGTGCCTACTCTCGCGCGCCTAAAACTCTCCCCAATTGAAAACTGACTCGTTGCTCAAAGGAGTATGGCCCACAATGCGACACGATTATTTACGCTACCTTGGATATGCAGCGCTGCTCATTAGCGCCCTGGCCTTTTCGGCTTGCGAACCGGTTGAACCAAACAAAGCGGCTTCGAAAACGGCAGCAAACGGCAAAGTCCCGGTCACCACTTCCTCAGAAGAAGCTCGAAAAGAATTTCTTGCCGGACGTGATCTCCAGGAAAAGCTCCGCATCACCGATTCCATCGCTCATTTCGACAAGGCGATCTCGCTCGATCCGAATTTCGCACTCGCCCACCTCAATCGCGCAAACGTTTCGCCTACTGGTAAAGAGTTTTTCGAACACCTGAAACACGCTGTGTCGCTCGCGGACAAAGCGTCAGACGGCGAACGCATGTTAATCCAGGCGGCTGAAGCAGGCGCCAATGCAAACCCGACGAAACAGAAAGAGATTCTTGAAAAACTCGTCGCTGCTTATCCAAATGACGAGCGTGCGCACTTCAACCTCGGTGGTTATTACTTTGGTCAGCAGGATTTCACGCAGGCGATCGATCACTATAAGAAAGCCACAGAACTCGCGCCTGACTATTCCACCGCCTTCAACATTCTCGGTTACGCCTATCGACAGAACAAGGCGTATAGCGACGCCGAAAACGCGTTCAAGAAATACATCCAACTCATTCCCAACGATCCCAACCCTTATGACTCGTACGCGGAGCTGCTGTTGAAGATGGGAAGATTTGACGAAGCGATCACGCAATACAACAAGGCGCTGGCTGTCGAGCCAAACTTCGTCAACTCGCATTTCGGCATCGCCGCTGCGCTGACTTACGAAGGAAAGGCCAGCGAAGCACAGGCAGAGTTGCAGAAGATCACGCAAAAGGCCCGCAGCGACGGTGAACGACGCACTGCGTTGTTCGGACAGATGATCGTCGCTGTAGATGGTGGCAAGTTGGACCAGGCATTGGCGGAAGTCGACAAGCAGTACGCTCTCGGACAAAAGACGAATGATGTGCCGGCGATGATCGGCGATCTGCAGTTGAAGGGGAACATTCTTCTCGAGATGGGCAAGCACGACGACGCAAAGCAGGCTTATGAGCAAGCGCTTAAGATGGCGAGTGACTCAAGCCAGTCGCAGGCGTTCAAAGACAATGCAGCGCGATTTCATCACTACAACCTGGCCCGTGTTGCCATAGCTAAAAAAGATCTCGCGACCGCCAAGACAGAGACTGAAACGTTTCGGAAAGCCGCGGAGGCTGCGAAGAATGCAAATCAACTGAAACTGGCGCACGAACTGCTGGGTCGAATTGCATTGGAGGAGAAGAACTACGACAGCGCAGTAGCCGAGTTGGGCCAGGCGAATCAACAAAATCCGGACGTACTTTATCTGCTTGGACACGCGTACCACGGCAAGGGTGATACTGCGAAAGCGAAAGAGAGCTTTACGAAGGCCGCGAAGTTTAATTCGCTGCCGCAGTTGAACTATGCGTTTGTGCGCAGCAAAGCCGAGAAAGCTCTGGCGAGTTAGAGCCGTACACAGATTGCACAGACAGCGGCGAAAGTGTCACATGGCCTCCGAACAATCGAACGTGGCCAGTTAATCTGGCCACGTTATGATCGGCTATCGAATCTCGTTCTTCATCCTTTTCTGCTTGCAAGCATCATTATTTTTGTGGGAGATTTTGTGCTGTTTGTGATCACCTTGCTAAGAACTGCGGATCGCGCCAATCCCAGAGACGCTCCGGATGTTCATCAACACTAGCCGGGCGCACGTTCCACATCGCCGTTGCCTCAGACGTCGCACCACGTCCGTTGATGCCTATGCTCAGCGCGAGAAGCAATGCGCCCGCAACGAATTCTGGACCACGCAACATAGGGAGTGCCGCCTTTAGTCCGATTATCGTCAACAGCACAAACCACGGTACGGCATCCGTAAGCAGTCTTGGCCCAAATGAAAACCCACCCCACCAGATCGGAAACGACGAAACCAGAATTACGTGCAGCAATATCGCAGCCACTGAGAGGAGCGCCAACTTTCTCGATGTGTTACGCCGGTAACGAATCAGCAAGTACGCCACAAACATCAGGAACGGTACGAACACAAGCACACCACGAGAAGGACTGATCAAATTTCCAAGCAGGCCCACGCCGAACGCACGTGTGCTCAATTCGTTTCCCAACCGGTAATAATTCGGAAATAACTGTCCAAAGTGGTAGTAGGAATACGCAACAAACACGGCCAGCCACGCGAGACCCGTCACCGCATATTTCAGAAACAATTCTCGCTGCGAAATCAGAACGTACGCAGTGACGACGATTATCGGAACCACGGCAGCAGGCCGCACAAAATACATCCATGAAAGCAGCGTTGCCAGCACAACTGGTCTCAGACGCCGGCCTTTCACCTCGTGTGCAACGAGCATGAGGATCACGAATCCGAGTAGAAAAATCATCCACGTGTGCGCCCACAAAGCGCGCGTTGCCGTACTCCACACCTGCGTTCCAAACACACCGAAACTCGCGACGAGAATGCTCCAGCTCAACGGCAGCACTAAACGAGCAGTTAAAAAGAAGACCAATGCCAGCGCTGCCATCAGAAGACAAGCGAGTCGCGTCTGGATCTTCATCTCGCCGGCCGGATCGTGAGCGCCACTCGCGTCTGACGCCGTCACCCCAAGCGCGTTCATCACGCCGACAAAAGGCGCAGAAAGCACGGAGCTGCCTGGTCCATAGTAGTAATAAACATGTCCGTCGATTAATTCCAGATGATAGATGCTGGTGTTTGAAGTGTATTTCTTGTCTTGAACCGGCCGCAGCGTCGGAAATTTATAGTTGTCGAGTGTAAACGTTCGGTGCCGTACAAGGTTTTGACTGACCATCATCGAGTACAGCGAGTCCGCAGGCTGCTGAACCGGCGACATGATGAAGATTGAGTAGCTGACAGCAAAAAGGACCACGCATAACACTAGATCGAGTTTTCGAGCGATGGCTGGCCTCCGTAAGGGCAATATAAAGCCACAAGAAAGCACAAAAGCGCAAAACATTAGCTGGCCCTTTGTTCGTTTTGTGATTTTTTGGGGTTACACTGAGCTCCAAACAAGGGGGCCATTGACGTGTCTACCACCACCGAGCGCCGCGCGATCTACAGACGCACCGAAGACATCTACCGTAAAGCAATCGAAGATATTCGAGACTATGCCATCTTTCTGACAGATCCGGACGGAATCGTCACGAAC
>Ga0105240_10014010_pt1 | contig 10969 bp, 9 predicted proteins | sample KBSC54metaG_FD_80426 | JGI IMG/M metagenome (GOLD analysis project Ga0105240, IMG submission 80426) | Corn rhizosphere microbial communities from Kellogg Biological Station, Michigan, USA - KBS C5-4 metaG | ecosystem: Host-associated > Plants > Roots > Rhizosphere > Soil | place: Michigan, USA...
GGTTAGCTTCTATTCCGACGCTCATCGGTTGGAAAGACGGTCAGGGTGATATTCGGCGGTTGCAAATGATCATGAATCGCGTCGGTGATCGACTGCACTGGATTGGCGGCGCGGGCGACGATATGGTCGCAGCCTACTTCAGCATCGGAATTCGAACGTTTAGCTCGAGCATCGCGACCGTCGCTCCAAAACTGTCACTGAAACTACACGAGTTGGCCGATGCCGGCGATCACGAAGCGCTCACGGAGCTGCTCAACGAATGCGTGATTCCGCTGTACGCACTTCGCGCGCGACGCAAGGGCTACGAAGTCTCCGCGATGAAAGCAATGATGGACATGGTAGGATTAAACGGTGGTCCAGTGCGCCCGCCACTCGTGAATGTAACTCTAGAAGAAGAAGACGAACTCCGCACAATCCTCTCCACCTGGGAAAAGTTTCTTTAATCCTAAAAATCTTGAAAATCCTGTCATCCTGTTATAAACTCCGTTACCGCTAACGAAAAGTCGACTAATCCCAGGAGACAATCCGATGAACAGGCGAAACTACCTGGCCTTGATGGGCGCAGCCGCAGGCGCTGTCGCAACCAGTGCAAAGCTCGATTTGGTTTCCGCACAGGACGGTCGTGCCGCAGACGCGGGCGCGCCAACTACCTCCACGATCGAGGATCGCGCGCGTCGTATGAAGTGGTGGCATGAAGCGAAATTCGGCATGTTCATTCACTGGGGACTCTACAGCACCATCGGCCGTCACGAGTGGGTCATGGAAAACGAGGGCATTCCCGCGAAGGAGTACGAGCAGTACGCAAACAACTTCAAACCGAAACCAAACTTCGCGCGCGATTGGGCCCGTCTCGCAAAACGTGCGGGAATGAAATACATGGTACTCACCAGCAAGCATCACGAAGGCTTCTGCAACTTCGATACGAAGTTGACTGACTACTGCGCCACGAAGAAAGCACCCGGAAGAGATCTCGTAAAAGAATATGTCGAAGCCGCGCGAGCGGAAGGCTTGAGATTTGGTTTTTACTACTCGCTGATGGATTGGCATCATCCGGATGGCGCGCGTTGTGTGAAAGACGAAGCCGCGCGCCGACGCTTTGTCGATTACATTCACGGGCAGGTGAGGGAGTTGATGACGAACTACGGCAAGGTCGACATACTTTGGTACGACGTGCCGTGGCCGCTCGATGCGAAAGGTTGGGAGTCGGTGGAGATGAATACGATGGTGCGAAAACTTCAGCCCGACGTCATCATCAACAATCGCTCGAAGATTCCCGAAGATTTCGATACTCCCGAACAGCGGATCGAAGCGTCGGCCAATCGACCGTGGGAATCGTGCATGACGTTGAACGATAGCTGGGGCTATCACACTGCTGATCACAATTGGAAGAATCCAAAAACCGTTATTCGCAATTTGATCACCTGCGCGCGGGACGGTGGGAATTATCTTCTGAACATTGGACCGACGGGCGATGGTTCGATTCCTATTGAGTCTGTAAAAGTGCTGGAGCAGGTTGGTGACTGGATGGCAAAACACGGCGACACGATTCGTCTTTCGAATAACTGTCAGCCGCGCCGTGGAAACTACGTCAGCTACACACGTCGCGGCAACACGCTTTACGCGCACGTTCATTACTGGCCCGGTGAAACGGTTGTGATCGCAAACCTGCTGAACAAGGTCAGTTCTGTGAAGATGCACGGCAGCGACGTGCCGTTGAAATTCGTGCAGGACGATTTTCGCGTTCGAATCACGGGACTACCAAAAGAGCCGCCCGAGCTGATCACCACTTTCCAACTCGAATGCGACAGCGAACCGCGGCAGGCTCATGAAGTTAAGCGGGCCGAGAAGCCGCGCGATGTGACCGCTTGATTGGAGCTTTGTGCTTTGTGCTTGGTATTTTGTAAAAACAAAGCACAAAGTACCAAGCACAAAGCACGATGATCACCGATTCGCACCAACACTTCTGGCAGGTCGGGCGCTTCGATTATCCATGGATGACGAGCGATCTGGGCGTGCTCTATCGCGATTATCTCCCTCACGAGCTCGCGCCCATTATCGAAACACGTGGCGTCACTAGAACCGTCCTGGTCCAGGCGAGCAACAGTGTCGCCGAGTCGCGTTGGTTGTTGAATCTCGCTGAGGAAAACGACTTCATCGCCGGTGTTGTCGGTTGGGTCGATTTGATGAGCCCTCTTGTAGACGCTCAGTTAGATGAACTAACCGCTCATCCGAAATTCAAAGGCGTCAGACATCTCGTCGAAAGCGAACCTAATGACGATTGGCTCGTACAGCCTTCCGTCTTGTCCGGCTTGAGACAGCTTTCGAGATATCGATTGTCTTACGATCTACTCGTACACACGCGTCATTTGAAACACGTGCCGCACGTTGTAGAGAGCGTTCCGGAACTCCCTTTCGTAATCGACCATCTCGCGAAACCGCCGATCGCGAAAAATGAAATCAAGGAGTGGTCGCAAGCACTGAAGCCACTCGCTGCATACCCAAACATTCATTGCAAACTCTCCGGCCTGGTGACGGAAGCAAACTGGACTTCATGGAAACCGGACGACTTGCGTCCCTTTGTCGAATACGCGCTCGAACTGTTTGGCGCGGATCGATTGATGTTTGGCAGCGATTATCCGGTATGCTTGCTCGCAGCTTCTTACGACCGGGTGCTTGATGCGTTTCAGAAGATCCTTGAACCGCTCAGCGATGCAGATCGCGAGAAGATATTTTCGAACAACGCGGCAAAGTTTTATCGTCTTGGATAGATGTCTACGAGTTACTTCATTACCGGCGCTCAGGGATGTATTGGTTCGTGGATCGTCAAGGCGTTGACCGAGCGCGGCGACCAGGCGATTGTCTTCGATCGTAGCGATGACTCTCGTCGCCTCAGCGCGATCATGGAGGACCTGTCGCATGTTCGCTTCATCACCGGCGACATCACTGACACTGCCGCCGTGTTGTCTGCCCTGAGCGCGTCAGGCGCCGAGCGCATTATCCACCTCGCCGGGCTTCAGGTTCCAACGTGCAAATCCGATCCGCTTGCCGGCGCGCTCGTGAACGTCGCCGGCACGCTCAACGTGTTTGAAGCCGCGCGAACTATCGGAATCAAGGGCATTGTGTACGCAAGCTCCGCGGCTGTTTACGGATTGAACGACGGCGACGGCGCGCTCGACGAAACTGTCCAATGCGAACCGACGACTCATTACGGCGTCTTCAAGCGCGCGAACGAAGGCAACGCGCGCGTTTACTTTCTCGATCACGGAATCGACAGCGTTGGTCTTCGACCGCTGACCGTGTACGGCGTCAATCGTGACACGGGTCTGACGAGCGATCCGACAAAAGCGATGAAGTCCGCCGTGCTCGGCCGGCCGTTTCATATTCGCTTTGCCGGTGCGACGGATTTTCAGTACGTCGCGGACACGGCAGCGACGTTCATTTCGTGCGCGGACAAAACGCCGGAAGGCGCACACGTTTTCAACCTGCATGGTGAGACTGTCTCCGTCGAGCGCATTGCTAAATTTATCAACGAGCGAGCAAATAGCGATTTGGTCACATTTGGTGGACCACCGATTCCAATTCCGGCAGCAATGGACGATACGGCGATTCGTAAGATCATGAGTGAGTTGCCGTCCACACCGCTCGAAGTCGGTATGCGTGAAACGATGGAAAAGTTTGCCGCGCTGCGTGATGCGGGCCGGCTCGATACGAGCGACATTGAATAGCGTTTCTCTGCGTACCTCTGCGTTCCTCTGCGCCTCTGCGGTTAAGTGGTGGTTCTTACCGCAGAGGCGCAGAGGAACGCAGAGGTACGCAGAGAAGGATTGTTAGTATGAGTGCGCAGACGATGAAGGCCAGTGTGTTGTGCGACGTCGGGCGACTCGAGGTGCGAGACGTTCCGCGTCCGGTAATCTCTCCGTACGAAGTGTTGATTCGAGTGTCTGCGATTGGCCTCTGCGGCACCGACGCGCACATCTTCGCCGGTCACTCGAATTACAACACAAACGAGTACGGTCAACCGATTCCACTCACGGTGCAGCCGCAGATTCTCGGCCACGAGATCACGGGCGTGATCGAACAGGTGGGCACTGCGATCACGGATCTGCGCGAAGGCGATCGCGTTGTGGTGGACCAGGGATTGAACTGCGTCAGCCGGCGCCGCGAGATTCTTTGTGAGTACTGTCGCACTGAGAACAGTCATCAATGCGAGTTTTATCGCGAGCACGGAATCACCGGACCGCCCGGCGGGCTCGCGGAGTTCATGGCTGTGCCCGGTGTGAATGCAGTAAAGGTAAATGCGCCGCTCGAGGTTTCGACTGCGGCACTCGTCGAGCCGCTCGGCTGCATCATCCACTCGTCTGACACAGTTGCGAAAGCGCGTACGCGCCACACAGTCAACGCCGACAGCGCGGACCAACGCGTTCGCAGCGTGTTAATATGCGGCGCCGGCCCTGCGGGATTGCTGTTCACTCAATACCTTCGAAACGTGCTCAAGTACGAAGGCTTTCTTCTGGTCAGCGACCCGAATGCGCGCAAACGACAACTTGCGAAGACGCTTGGGGCGGATGAGGCGATCGATCCTACGGGCGCGGATCTGGTGGAAGTGGTCCAGGAACACACGGGTGGAAAAGGTGTTGAGTATTTGATCGAGGCGTCCGGCGCGGGCGAGGTTTTCCGCTCGATGCCCGGGCTGATTCGCAAACAGGCCGCGGTGCTTTTGTACGGGCTCGGTCATGCAGGAACGGATTTGAGCGTATTGAGCAACATACTCTTTAAGGAGCCGGTGCTGGTGAGTTCGGCGGGCGCGTCGGGTGGTTTTGAAAGTGATGGGCGTCCTTCGATGTACAAGCGCGCGCTGAACCTGATCGAGCAGGAAAAGATCGACATTCCATCAATGATCACACATCGCTACACGTCGTTCGAAGACGTTGAGCGGGCGTTATCGAGCGAAATGCACAATGAGGATTACGTTAAGGGCGTTGTTGTACTTTGAGCTTTGTACTTTGAGCTTTGTACTTTGAGCTTTGTACTTTGGGCTTTGTACTTTGAGCTTTGTACTTTGAGCTTTGTACTTTGGTCCTTGTGGAACCAACACCTAAGACCTGAAACCCAACACCAAAGTACAAAGCACAAAGTACAAAGTACAAAGTACAAAGTACAAAGCACCAAGCACCAAGCACCAAGCACAATGAAAGTCTCCTTATTCGTCACCTGCCTCGTCGATCAATTGTGGACCAGCATCGGCATGAGCAGCGTTGAGGTGTTGCGGCGCGTGGGCTGTGAAGTTGAGTTTGACAAGCGCCAGACGTGCTGCGCTCAGCCGGCTTTCAACACCGGATATCGCGAAGAGGCGCGCCAGGTTGCACGGCGTTTCATCAGCATCTTTGAAGAGAGTAAAGCTGAAGCGATTGTCAGTCCGTCTGGCTCGTGTACCGCGATGGTCCATCACTATCCGGAGTTGTTTGCTGACGATCCCGCATGGCTCGAACGCGCGAAGGCTGTTGCCGCCAAGACTCACGAACTGAGTTCGTTTCTGATTCGTGTGCTCAAGGTTGAGAACGTCGGCGCTTCGTGGAATGGAAGGTTGACGTGGCACGATGCATGTCACGGTCTGCGCGATCTCAATATCAAGAGCGAACCGAGAACGCTGATTCGCAACGTGCGCGGCGCAGAGTTTGTCGAGCTCGAACACGCGGATGCGTGTTGTGGTTTTGGCGGTACTTTCTCGGTGAAGTATCCGGAGATTTCGGTCGCGATACTCGATCAGAAGATCGAAGCAATTGAGCGGGCGGGTGTTCAGGCTGTGGTTTCCGGTGATGCGAGCTGTTTAATGCAGATCGGCGGGCGATTGTCGCGCAACGGATCGAAGGTGCGCGCGATGCACCTGGCAGAGTTGTTGGCAAGCAAATGAGCTCTCTAACTAGCGAAACTTTCCGTGAGAACGCAAAGGCCGCACTGGCCGACGTGCACCTCCGCGGCGCGCTGAAAAACGCCACTTCGCTTTTCGGCGAACGCCGCAAGGAAGCCGCTGCGAGCCTTCCGAACTGGGAGGCCCTGCGCACGCAGGCTCGCGCGATCAAAGACGAGGTGCTGTTGCATCTCGATCGCTACCTCGAAGAGTTTGTACGCAATGCCGAGAGTTGCGGAGCGAAGGTGCATTGGGCCCGCGACTCGGCGGAAGCAAACTCAATCATCTGCCGCCTGGCTACAGAGCGTCAGGCGCGAATCGTCGTCAAAAGCAAAAGCATGACCACTGAGGAGACGCACCTGAACAAAGCTCTCGAAGCTGCCGGCATGCAGGTGGTCGAGACAGATCTCGGCGAGTACATCATCCAACTTGCTGAAGAAACGCCGTCGCACATCATCGCGCCAGCGATTCATAAAACGCGCGGGCAGGTCGCGGAACTGTTTACAAATGAATTGGGAATGCCGCCGACCGATGATATTGCGCAAATGACCCGCACCGCGCGTTTGGCTCTGCGTGACCGGTTCGCGGCCGCGGACGTCGGGATCAGCGGAGTGAACTTCGGCGTTGCTGAAACGGGCACGATCGTCATTGTTGAGAACGAAGGCAACATCCGTTTGACGACGAGTTTGCCGCGCATGCATATCGCAGTGATGGGGATTGAAAAAGTCATTCCGTATTTTGCAGATCTCGACATCTTTCTCAAACTGCTGCCTCGCTCCGGAACGGGTCAGAGGTTGACCACTTATCAGTCGTTTATCACAGGTGTTAAGAAGCAGCAGAGTGATGAAGGACCGGAAGAGTTGCACATCGTGTTGCTCGATAACGGCCGCTCGCGGATGTTGGCCCATCCGGTGACACGACAGTCGCTCGCCTGCATCCGCTGTGGTGCGTGTTTGAATGCGTGTCCCGTTTACCAGCAGATCGGTGGGCATGCGTATGGCTCGGTCTATCAGGGTCCGATTGGCGCAGTGATCACGCCGCAGTTGATGGGGATCGAAAAGACTTCACAGCTTCCGTACGCGTCGAGTTTGTGCGGTGCGTGCAGGGAAGTTTGTCCGGTGAAGATTGATATTCCGCGTTTGTTGTTGCATCTGCGTTCAGAGATCGCGCCTCGCAAAGGCAGCGTTGCGGAACGGCTGGCATTCAAGGTGTGGGCCAGGACGATGATGAGTCCGACCTTGTACAAGTTAAGTTCGGTAGCAGGCCGGATGTTTCAGCGCGTGATGCCAATCTCGAGGGCATGGACCAACGCCCGCGATCTGCGTCCAATCGAATCGAAGAGCTTTCACGATTTATGGAATGAATAACGAAATCTTGAGATCAATCCGTTCGCACCTTGCTGCCAGTGCGCCACACGACGCGCGTGAGCAAGTCAGCCGCAGATTGACGCAGATCAACGCTGATCTGATCAGCGTTGATCTGCGTCAATCTGCGGCTGATCTGTTCAGACTAAACCTTGAGGCCGTGAATGGTCACTGCGTCATCGCGCAAGGCGACACCGATATTGCTCGCGCGTTAACACAGATCATCGCCGATCTTCAAAAAACAAATCTGCGCGCCCAGCGGATCGCAATCTCCGACAATCCGATCGTCGAACGTCTGATGTACCTGACAGATCTCGAAATCGAAGCACTCGCGATCGCGCCGAACGACATTTTCAGCTACGACGTCGGCATCACTACCGCGCAGGCCGCGATTGCCGAAACCGGCACCCTGGTCCTCGATAGCGCAGACGAACGTCATCGCCTCGTCTCACTCGTCCCACCAGTACACATCGCCATCGTCGATGCATCTCGAATCTGTGAAACACTCGGAGAAGCTTTATCCCTGTTGCGAAATGGCAAAGAGCTTAGCCGTGCAGTTACTTTCGTCACTGGCCCATCGCGCACAGCGGACATCGAGCTAACGCTGACAGTCGGAGTACACGGCCCACAGGAGCTCTACGTCATCATCAACAGATAACCGCGATGCACATCATCTCCTTTTCGACCGAAGATACTGAATGGCGCTCGCCCCGCATGGGGATTCTGCTGCACGCAAACGGTCACGACACCGGATACCGCCTCGACTGCGAAAAACTATTCGATAAAGACATGCGTCCTTCTGATCCACTCGCCTGGTTTGACATGGATGGTCCATGGTTTCAAAAGTCGCGCGAGACTTACCACACGCTAATTCAAGACGAAGCAGCACTCGCCGGCGCGCGCGACAAAGGCTGGCTGGTCCGGAGCCAGGATGCGTATTGGCACGCACCAGTTCCGCGCCCGGGAAAAGTCCTCTGCATCGGGCTCAACTACAGAGACCACGCTGCCGAAAGCAACATGCAGATTCCGGAAAAGCCGATCGTGTTTTCTAAATTCTCATCGTGTGTGATTGCGCCGGGAGAAGCCGTGGTTATTCCGTCGACGAGTCAACAAGTGGATTATGAAGCGGAGTTGGCGGTAGTGGTTGGCCGTCGCGCGAAACACGTCTCTGCGGATCGGGCTTACGAATACGTGCTTGGCTATACGGCTTTCAACGACGTGAGTGCGCGCGACTTCCAGTTCTCCGACGGCCAGTGGCAGCGCGGAAAATCCTGCGACACGTTCGCGCCGATGGGACAAACAATCGTCACTACAGAGGTCATCACCGATCCACACAAGCTCTCCATCAAGCTGACGTTGAACGGTAAAGTCATGCAAGACTCAAACACGGACCAGCTAATCTTCGGCGTGCCTGCGTTGATCGAATTCATATCGCAGTCGATCACGCTCGAACCTGGCGACGTTATCGCGACCGGCACGCCTCCGGGTGTCGGCTTCGCGCGCAAGCCGCCGGTGTTTCTGCAACCGGGTGATCAGATGGAGGTGCTGATCGAAGGTATGGGCGGACTCGGCAATCCAGTCGTTAGCGAAACAGGGTGAAACAAATGCACAAAATTCTTTTGTTGATTTTCACATTGAGCGTGGGCGTATTGGCAATAAGTTGCACAAAGGCTGAAGCGCCGACGAAGACACTCAAGATCGCAGTCATCCCAAAGGGGACCACGCACGAGTTCTGGAAAAGCATTCACGCGGGCAGCAACAAAGCCGCGCAGGAACTCGCCGCGCAAGGCACTCAGATCGAAGTGATCTGGAAAGGCCCTCTGCGTGAAGACGATCGCGAACAGCAGATACAGGTCGTCGAAGGATTTGCCGCTCAGGGTGTCAACGGCATCGTGCTTGCGCCGCTCGACAACCGGGCTCTGGTTCGTCCCGTGGCCGACGCGCAACGCGCAGGCGTGCCGACAGTGATTATCGATTCAGGTTTGGAGTCGGATGAGTTCGTAAGTTTCGTGGCCACTGACAATCGCAAAGGCGGATCGCTTGCGGCAGATAGGATGGGCCAACTCTTGAACGGCAAAGGCAAGGTCCTGCTTTTGCGATACGCTGAAGGATCTGCCAGCACCACCGAACGCGAAGAGGGTTTTCTCGAAACACTGAAACAGAAGTTTCCGGAGATTGAGCTCGTCTCGACAGATCAATACGCCGGTGCAACACGCGACACGGCGAAGCGAGCTTCGGAAAATCTTTTAAATCGCTTTGGCGACGAGGTGCAGGGAATCTTCACGCCGAACGAATCGTCGACGGCGGGAATGCTTCTGGCGCTTCAGGACATTGGCAAGGCAGGCAAGGTTTCGTTTGTCGGGTTTGACACGAGCCAGACGTTCGTCGATGCGATCAACGCAAACCAGTTGCACGGCATTGTCGTGCAGAATCCTTTCAACATGGGCTACCTCGGCGTGAAGACGATGGTCGACAGTCTGCTCGGCAGGCCAGTGAGCAAGAAGATCGACACGGGCGTGATGTTGGTTACAAAAGAGAACATGCCAACGCCCGAGGTCCAAGCACTGTTGCATCCCCCGCTCGATCAGTATTTGAAATAACCTCTCTGCGTACCTCTGCGTCCTCTGCGCCTCAGCGGTTTAAGAAGTGTTTCACCGCAGAGGCGCAGAGGACGCAGAGATGCGCAGAGGAAAACCGTTAACATGGTTGCTGACGTAAAACAAAGCCGAGCTTTTTTCAATGCCGGTCAGCTACAGAGCTGGCTGAACCGGCTTGGGCCAGTGCTCGGTCTGCTGCTGGTGATCGGTATCTTCTCGATACTGATGGATACGCCTGCTCGGTTCCTCTCACCAAACAACCTGCGCATCGTCCTTTCGCAAACAGTGATCGTGGCTATCGGTGCGATCGGAATGACTCTGATCATCATCAGTGGCGGCATCGATCTCGCCGTCGGATCGACGATCGCTCTGACGGGTGTGATCACAGCACTCGGAATCAACGGCGGTCTGCCACCCTCCGTGGCTCTGTTGACAGGCATTCTCGCCGGCGGATTGGTTGGCGTGACGAATGGTCTCGTGATCACGCGTTTGAAAGTCGTGCCGTTTATCGCAACGCTGGGAATGCTTGGCGTCGCGCGTGGCGTAGCGAAGTGGATGGCGAACCAGCAGACCGTCAACATGCCGTCGACGTGGCTCAACGAGTTGCTCGTGATGTTTCCAAATCCGGCGTGGCTACTCGTCGCTCCGGGAGTTTGGATCGCAATCATTCTCGCCGTGTGTGCGGCGATCGTGTTGCGGAACACAGTTTTCGGGCGCCGCGTTTTCGCGCTCGGGTCGAATGAAGCTGCAGCGCGTGCGTGTGGAATCGCGACTGATCGATTGAAGGTTTGGATCTATGGTCTCGCGGGTTTGCTGTTCGGACTGGCGGGCGTGATGCAGATGTCGCGTTTGCGGCAAGGTGATCCGACAGTTGCCGCGGGATCAGAGTTGGACATCATTGCGGCCGTCGTGATCGGCGGTGGAAGTTTGAATGGTGGTGAGGGAAGCATTCTCGGATCGATGATCGGCGCTCTGATCATGGCGTTTCTGCGAAACGGGTGTCAGCAGGTTGGTTGGCCCAACTACATTCAGGAGATCATTATCGGGGCGATCATCGTTGTTGCGGTGGCGATCGATCGTTGGCGCTCAGCCCGGGGTTA
>Ga0105240_10014014_pt1 | contig 10966 bp, 11 predicted proteins | sample KBSC54metaG_FD_80426 | JGI IMG/M metagenome (GOLD analysis project Ga0105240, IMG submission 80426) | Corn rhizosphere microbial communities from Kellogg Biological Station, Michigan, USA - KBS C5-4 metaG | ecosystem: Host-associated > Plants > Roots > Rhizosphere > Soil | place: Michigan, USA...
GACGCCACTTCCCGCGAGCTGTACGTCTTTTTCAGCTTCACGCCACTCGATCGGCAGCCGCGGCGCCCTCGAAATCCTTCTCGGTGAGACCGCCTTCGCTGTGCGTCGAGTATGTCAGCGTGACGCGCTTGTAGTTGATCAGAATGTCCGGGTGATGGTCGGCGCCTTCGGCTCCGGGCGCCAACCGGTTCACAAACGCGATCGCCTCAGGAAAGCCTGCAAACGTGAACTGCTTTCTGATTGCGTCGCCGTCGAGCGTCCAGCCTGAAATGGTTTTCAGCCGATTCTGAATTTCAGACGTCGTGAGTTTCGGCATCGATGACCTCGCGTTGGCTAGTCGGGCCGGCGGGCGCGGATCTCGTCGAGCTTTGTGCGCGCCGCTTCGACCGCGTCGAGAGACTCTTTCTGGATTTCGAGGCCGGACGGTCCTTCCGTCGCACTCGCGAACGCGCTCCCGGCGATGCTGCGATGGTAGGCGCGTTCGGCGCGCTGCAGCTCTTCGAGCGCGGCGGCATGGTCGGCCTGCCACGCGAGCCACCGCTGAAGCCGTTCCCGTGCGTCGGCTTCCGTCGCGCCGCCGCACTCGATTCCAAATCGATCGCCGTTGTCGGACCTCTCCGCAAAAGCGATCCACTGGCCGTCCCGCTGAGTCGTCTTGATGATGTGATTCACAACGCACCAAACCGCGACGGGCTCACCGCCGCCAGCATAGGATCCACGCGGCCGTCGAGCATCGCGTCGGCGACCAGTGCCGCCGTGAGAGGCGCAAGGAGGATGCCGTTTCGAAAATGCGCCGTCGCGTACATCAGATTCGGCAGCATCGCAGACGCGCCGATCACCGGCAGCTCGTCGGGTGATGCGGGCCGCAATCCCACCCGTGCGCCCAGAAAACCGACCGTCCATGCGTGCGGCACGATCTCGCACGCGGCCTCCAGCAGATCGCGAACCCCGGCGACAGTTGTGCGTTCGTCGAATTCGGCCTCCTCCACCGTCGCGCCCACGAGCACCGTCCCATCGTCCCACGGCACGAGATAGCAGCGATCCGACCAGGTGGCGCGGCGCAGCGCAGGGCCGGTCCACGACAAGTAGAGCAGCTGCCCGCGAACCGGCCTGACGGGTACGCGCGTCGGCACACCATCGATGTCGATCGCGCTCGACCAGCTTCCGGCGGCGAGCACGACCGCATCGCACGTCAGGTGGCCGCGATCGGTCTCGACGACGAGATCCGATCCGTCGCGGAAGATACGCAGCACGCGGCTTTTCTCGACAAGCTGCGCGCCGTGCCGCCGCGCGGCGGCCGCAAGGCCACGCGTGAGCTCGCTCGCGGCCACGAAACCATGCGACGGAATCAGCAGGCCGCCGACGACGTCGCTCGCCAGGTGCGGTTCCTGAGTGCGCGTGCCGGGACCGTCGACGAAATCAGCGGGAACGCCGCGAAGCGAGAGCGCGTCCGCGGTCATTCTTAATTTTCGGAGACCCTGCTCGTCGGTCGCGACGTTGAGTGTACCGGTGCGCCGGTACGGAACGGCCACACCGCTGTCGGCCACGATGCGCGCGATGAAGTCGTCGTACAGCTCGAGACTGCGGACGGCGAGGCCGAGCAGCGGGCTGTCGGGGTCCGCCTCGACGAAGGGCGCAAGCAGTCCGGCCGACGCCTGCGTCGCGCCCATCCCGGCGGGCCGGTCGTCCACGATTTCCACTGACACGCCGCGCCGAGCGAGCTCATACGCGGTGGCGCATCCGATCACGCCGGCGCCGATGACGACGATGTCGCGCGAGGGCGGCATGAACGAGCATCTTAGCGCCAAGCCCACGCGCGCCGCACGTTTCGGATTGACCGCGCAAGGCTCGATTCGCCATACTACGCGGCCCACTTTCAAGGAGGTGCCTATGTCCATCGCAAGCACGTCGATCCTCCCCCAAGCGCTCCTGGACAAATGCCGCGAGCGCGCGCCCGGGTACGATCGGGACAACCGCTTCTGCCAGGAGGATTTCGACGATCTGAAAGCGGCGGGATACCTTCGCATGGCGCTTCCGAAGGAGTTCGGCGGGCTGGGCATGACGCTCGCGCAGGTCGGCCGCGAGACGCGTCAGCTCGCGATGTACGCGCCCGCAACGGCGCTCTGCATCAACATGCACAATTACTGGGTCGGCACGGCGGCCGATGTCTGGCGGACCGGCGATAAATCGGTCGAGTTCATCCTGCGCGACGCGGCGGCCGGCGAAGTGTTCGCGGCCGGCCATGCGGAGCACGGGAACGAAACCTCGATCCTGATGTCGATCACGAAGGCCGAGAAAGTACCGGGCGGGTACAAATTCACCGGCCGCAAGTCCTTCGGCAGCCTCACACCGGTCTGGACGCGCCTCGGACTGCACGGCATGGACACGAGCGACCCCGCCGCGCCGAAAGTCGTGCACGGATTCCTGCGGCGGGACGCGAACGGCATCGCGATCAAAGACACGTGGGATGTGATGGGGATGCGCGCCACGCGCAGCGACGACACGATTCTCGACGGCGCGTTCGTTCCCGATGACCACATCGCGCGCATCGTGCCGGTCGGCTTTGCGGGCGCCGATTACTTCGTGCTGTCGATCTTCGCGTGGGCGCTTCTCGGCTTCTCGAATATCTATTACGGCCTCGCGCGCCGCGTGCTCGACCTCACGATCGAACACGTCAAGGGCAAGAGCTCGATCGCGCTCACGCGGTCGATGGCCTGGCATCCGCAGGTGCAGCACGACGTCGCCAACATGGTGATGGAGCTCGAGGCGATGCGCACGCAGATCGAGCTCACGACCGAGGACTGGTCCTCCGGCGTGCAGCACCCGGACTGGCCGATCAAGATCGTCGCGACGAAATACCGCGCCGTCGAAGGCGCCTGGAGCATCGTCGATCGTGCGATGGACGTCTCGGGCGGTTTCGGGATGTTCCGCAAAGCAGAGCTCGAGCGCCTGTTCCGCGATGCGCGCGCCGGACGATTCCATCCGGCCAACTCCGCGCTGACGCACGAAGTGATCGGAAAGCTCGCGCTCGGGCTGAACCCCGACGAAACGCCGCGCTGGGGCTGAATCAGCGGCGCAGCACGCAGAACGCGTGCGACGTCCAGTCGTTGCTGAGAAAACCTGGGATGCACCATAGTTGGCAAAGCGGCTCGATCGCCCGGGCCGCTTTCGCCGATCCCATGTCGGCCGGTTCCCAGCCGAACTGCTCGATGATCCTGGCGACCGATTTCTTCGCGCCCTCATCGTTCCCGCAGTAGAACATCGTTCCTTTCGCGCCGCCCGGAAACGCGGGGTTCACCATCAGCCCGCTGCCGACGCTGTTGAACGCTTTCACGAAGCGTGCTTCTGGAAACGCTTTCTGCAGACGCTCCATCAGCGAGTCGTTCGGCGAGGTGAAGAACTTCAGCACGCCGTCCTCGGGCGGCGCGTCGGCGATCGGGTTCGTCGTGTCGATGACGAGCTTGCCGGCGATGTGCTCCGCGCCTGCGTCACGTAACGCGCTCTCCGCAGCCGCCCCCTTGACCGCGAGGACGAGGATTTCAGCCCACGCCGCCACATCGGACGGCGCGCCTGCGGCGATGCCGGAACTCCTTGAGAATTCCGCAAGCTTTTGCGGCGACCGACTCGCGATTCTGACTTCATGGCCGTGCTTCTTCAGCCCGCCGGCGAGTGTTTGACCGACCGCGGCTGAACCGATGACTCCAATCCGCATACGACCCTCCTGAGCCTCACCGGCGAGTTTGCACGCATTCCTTCACGCGGGGATACCCCCAAAGGAGTGGTCCATGCGACACGTCGCACCGGTTCTTACGACTCACGTACAACGGAACACTAACGCTAATCGTCTGCTGGCCGCCTGCGTGGCGCTGCTTCTGGGGGCCACCGCTGCGCGCGCTCAGGATCTTACGGCAGGATCGTTCGATCAGCTGCGTTTGATCGCGAGGCTCGGCGACACGGTGACGGTCACTGACCCATCGGGCGCGACCAGGACCGGAAAGCTGGCCTCGCTCTCGCCCTCCGAACTCACGCTCATCGTTGGACACTCGCGGCGTGATTTCATCGAAGATGAAGTTCGCACGATCACGCGCCACGGTCACGGGGACCTCGCAAAAGGGGCACGATGGGGGTTCGCGATCGGAGGGGGTATCGGGTTGCTGTCAGGTTTGTCGTTGGCGAGCGATTGCTACAGCTGTGGGACGTGGGCAGCGGTGTTCGCCGCGACGTACGCCTCGCTCGGCGCCGGTCTTGGAGTCGGCGTCGCGGCGATCACGCCAACGCGCTCGGTGATTTATTCGCGACCCGAAGGCGTGCGGCGCAGAGTCGCCGTGTCGCCGATTGTGGCACCCGGCCGCGGCGGCGCGTCGGTGTCGGTCGCGTTCTGACGCGTGGAAAACCCGAGGTCGCGCAGGCGCCCGTCGTGCAGACCGTAGATGACGGCGTGCACGGTCACCGGCTGGAACCGCGCCCACGCATCCTGGATCACGGTGGTCGCGCACACATGGCGGGCCTGCGCAATCGCGTTGAGCTCGCACAACCGATCGGCGCGGCGTTCCGCCGTGAGCGGGTCGAGCTCGTCCCGGTGGAGGTTCCGCACGTCCTGCACGTGCCGCAGCCAGTTGTCGATCAGCCCGAGCTTGGCCTCGTCGAGCGCCGCCTTCACGCCTCCGCACCCATAGTGCCCGCAGACGATCACGTGCTGCACACGCAGCACGTCGACCGCGTACTGCAGCACGGACAGGCAGTTCAGATCCGTGTGCACCACGATGTTGGCGACGTTGCGGTGGACGAAGAGCTCGCCGGGAAGCAGGCCGACGATCTCGTTCGCCGGCACGCGAGAATCGCTGCATCCAATCCAGAGATATTGGGGCGACTGCTGCGCGGCGAGCCGCGGAAAGAAGTTCGGATCCGCGGTCGCGAGCCGCTCAGCCCACGCTTTGTTGTTGTCGAGGAGATCCTTCAGCAGAGGCTACCTCTGTCGCTCCGACGTCGGACGGCCGGCAGGCGCCGTTTTGCCCGCGTCGAGATCGTTCCAGTTCATGATCGTGTTGAACCCCATCATGTACGTGCCTTGAGTCTGCCACCGCCAGAACGGGCGAATCGCAAACATCACGACATGACCTTTACCGAGCGGCTGGTCGAGCGCCGCCGCGCGGTTCGCGAGAAACTGTCCGTTGGCGAGCGTCCCCGACAGCAGCATGTCCGCCGGGTTCGCCGGAAACTGCATGACCACTCGCGGACGCGAATCATCGATCGCGATCCCGAACTGCGCGGCGAGCTGACGAAGCTGCGCGGTGTCGTCGCCCGATGGCCGTTCCCCGCGCCCGGACGGAGTGGTTGGCACGTCTCCCGCCAGCGGCTCGAACGGCTGGATGCGCAGCGGCACCGCGTTCGGCGTCACGTTCTGACCGAATCCGGCGTTCGGATTCGTTCCCGCTTCTCCGCCGCGGCCACCGCCAAACGCGGCAAGGCCGCCGGCCGCCGCCAGGACAGGCGATTGGTTGAAATACACCGGCAGGTCGGCGTCGCCGTATCCATACGCGATCGGACTCTTCAAATCGCTGAAACGCGCGCGCAGGATCGATCCGCGGACGAACAGCTGCGCCGGTTCCTCGACCCGCACCCCGGTCGTGAGACCGTATTCCGGAAAGATCGTCGCGGTTGACCCTTCAGTGATCAGCGTGCCGCCCTCCTGCACGAACTTCGCAAGCTCGGCGAGCCCTTCGATGCCCATGCCGCCGCGAATATCGTCGCTCTGGTCGACGTAGCCGAGATTCGGGAATTCCGCCGTTTTCTTGTACGGCAACGGTGCATTGCCGATCTTCGGCATGCCGTTGACCTGCGACACGGCGGTGCCGCCGACGTGCGGAAAAATCAGCACGTCGTATTTGTCACGCAGGCGGCCGTCACGCAGCTTCTGATCGGCGAAGTATGTGTACGGCACGCCGAAGGTGTCGAGCGCAGCGCGCCACCATCCCTCGTCCTGAGTGCGCGTCCAGCTGTGGATGTATCCGATGCGCGGCACGTCGAGGTCGTGCGTCTTCACGCCCGGCGCGGACGCAACGGCCCACGCCGAGAGCCCGAGATCTTTCAACATCGGCTCGAGCTTCGCGCGGTCGGCGTTCGGCACGACGATCGACCCCGCGCGGAACTTGTGGCCGTCGACCTCGAAGTCTTCTTCGGCGCTCGACATCTTGACGTCTTTGTTCTTGAACCTGAACGTCACGAGGTTGTTGTCGGCGGTGTGCTCGACGATGAGAACGCCGCCGGTGCCTTCGATGCCGCCCGGCGCCTTCGCCTCCGTGGTCAGCATCGTCATCTGCTGCGCGAGGATGTTCTTGTCGCTCACCGGCAGCACCTTGATGTCGCGCATGTACTGGAAGGTCCACCCGGTATCGTCGTATGGCGACGGGTTCTGCGGCGGGTAGTTCTGAATGGAAAAGTACATGTCGGCGAGCGTGCGGAACGGCTGATCGCCGCGCACGATGTAGTCGCCGGCCGCGACGCTCACCGCGCCGGCTTTGAAGGCGGACGATGCACGTGAGATCTCGAGACCCTGCGCGCGGAGCTCGTTCACCGCGTCGGCGGCGTCGGCCTTCCGCCGCTGCGATGCGGGAATCACCCAGGCGGCCGTCGGACCATTCTTGCCTTTGTCGACCGCCCGCTTGTTCTTCAGCCAGTAGTTCTCGAGATAGAGCTCTTTGTTCTTCGCGACGTGGCTCAGCGAAAACAGAAGCGCCGACTCCTGAATGTTGGTGTTGTTGCGCGGACCCCATTTGATCTGCGGCAGCGGAGGATTGGGACGGAACCACTCCTTGCTCGTCACCGTCGGACCGGGCCGCACCTCGTAGGGGTCGGGTCCGTAGCTCTGAACCTCGTAGAACCGCCCGATCGAGTTGTGGCTGTGGGCGATGAAGAACATGTAGTTCGGCACCCATCCGTCGTAGAACCCGTAGGTCCAGACGCCGGGCACGCCGCGCTTGGTCATCTCCATCACGTCGTTCTCCGCGAGCGTCCACCACTCGCTGACAACGATCGGATCGATGTCGTCGTTGTACGGGCCTGTGCCCGTCGATGAGTAGAGATACGTCTGCGCCTCGTGCAGATCGTGGATCACGGTGGGGTGCCACTCGAGCGTTTCCTTCGTGACCGTCTGCGTCAGCTTGAGGAACTGGCCCATGCCGTCGCGGTTGTTGTCGTGCTGCACGTACTTGCCCCAGTACATCAGCGGCAGCCGCGCGTCGCCGGGTTGGCGCTTCTTGTTGAAATAGTAGGTGTCGACTTCCGCTTCGCGGCCGTCCACTTCGATCACCGGCGTGATCAGCGTGATGACGTTGTTGCGGATGTTCTGAATGAATGGCGTCTCTTCGACCGCGAGCCGGTACGCGAGCTCGATGAGCATCTCGGGACCGCCGGTCTCCGGCGAGTGCATGCCGCTGATGGCGTAGTAGATCGGTTTTGCCGTGTGGAGGAGCTGCTGCGCCTGCGCCTCAGTGGTCTTGCGCGGATCGGTGAGCGCGCCAAGCATGTCGCGGTACTTGTCGAGCGATTTGATCGTCGCTTCGTCGGCGACGGCGAGCAGCACGATGTCGCGGCCTTCTTCGGTCGTGCCGACCTTCCAGTACTTCACCCGCGGAGAAGCCTTGGCCAGCGCTTCGTAATAGCGGTAGATGTCTTTCGCGTACGTCAGCTCGCCAGGCGTCCCCGGAATGCGTCCAAGGAACGCGAGCGGCGACGGAACCGTCGCCGATGCCGGCATGTGATCGACGAGCTCGGTTGTGATGCGAGGATCCTGCAAGTACTGCTTGATCAGCTTGGTGTATTGCTCGTCCTGCTTCTGAGCGGCCGCGGTTTTCGACGCGCTCTTCTCGCGAGCCGACGAACTCTGTGCCGCGATCGGCCCGCCGCCCGCCACCGCAATCGTCGTCGCGATGGCAAACGCCGCAACGAGATGGAATCTCATGGATCGTTCTCCAGGATCACACGGCCGTCTGAAGCGTCACGCTCCATCCGTCAGCGGCGATCGTGCAATCGTAGTGCGAACGTTGTGGTGTGACGGGAAAATATCGCAGGCGCGTCTTACCGCGGCGGACAAACCGTGACAAACCCGATCGACGGCAACGCATGGCCGGCCGTTACCTGGGCCAGACACACGCCGTGATTGGCAAGCGGCGCAGGCGAGGAGGCGCGCCGGTTTCGGGATCGCATTGGTGGCGCAGGTGCGACATACGGCAACGGGTACGGCACCGCGTATGGCACCGCATAAGGGACGGGATTGAAATCAGTGCTGAACGGCAGCGGCGGAACCGGATACGCGTTCGCGTAATCGTAGCGGCCGGTATTCGGGTAATCCGGACCATGCCCGATGACGATGGAATCGGGGGCAGCGCCTGCGTCGGCGAGGTAATTCGCCCTTCGGATTTCCTCGTCGGCGCGATCGGCCGCCGCCGCTTCTTCACGGCCGCTCTTGAGCATCGCGAGGACGATGTTCTCGCTGAGGCCGTCCGCCTTCAAGGCGACAAGCTGCTCCGGATCGATCGTGAAGATTGACTTGTCGCGATCGATTAGCGCGAGGATCACCGTTTCGGAAACGCCGGCTTTGGACAATGCGACGACCTGCTGCACCGTCACGGCAGACGCCGACATCGGCACGAGCAGCAGCGCCGTCAACAGCGCAAAGGTGAACCCCTTCATTCCGATAACCATAACGTGCAACCCGCTCGCCAGTCGAGAGGTTAGGATAGATTGATCGCGTGTGCTCCGCCCAGGACAAATCGATTCACTCGGAGGGGACAGTGCGGCCGTTGAGCTGAGTTCCTAAATACCGTATTTGCGGTGATTTGCGCCGTCTGGCGCCGCGCCCGGACGGGTACGGCACTTGCGTCAGGCTCAAGAGTTCAAGGAGCAATTCTGTCATGGTCTCGAATCGTTTGGCGTTCGGAGCGGTGGCGGTCGCGTGCATCGCCGCGGCGGGGGGCGGAGGATATCTCGCGACGCGTCAGAACGCGGTGCCGACGCCCGCGTCAGCCGCGGTGAGCTCGGCGCCGACCCCGGCGCCTGCCGCGCCAGCGGCCGCGCCCGATCGGCCTGTGCAGGAAACCGAAGCCGTCGTCGGAGACTCGCCGAAACGCGCCTCACAGGTTGAGGAATCGACCACGCCGCCGCCGGCGACGAAGCCAGCACGCGAGCCGCGCGCGAAGGCCGAGGCCACGCGGGCCGCGGCGGCGCCGAAGTCAGCGAAGGCCGCGGCGCAGGACCCGCCGCCGCTCGATCGATCCTGGCCAACGGCCGCTGCCGCGCAGGCGCCGCCGCCGCAACCGCCGCCGCCGCCCGACGTCGCGCCCGAGCCGCCGCGCGCACCCGAGCCGCCGCAGAAATCGTTCGAGGAGCTCGTAGTGCCGTCCGAGTCGGTGATCGGCCTGCAGACCGAAACGGCGCTGTCGAGCGAGCGCGCGCGCGTCGAAGACCGCGTCGACGCGCACGTCACGCGCGACGTCCGGGTGAATGGGCAAATTGCCATTCCGGCCGGCTCGAAGGCGATCGGGTCCGTCTCGCAGGTGGACCGCGGAGGCAAGTTCAAGGAGCGCTCGCGCATCGGTGTCCGCTTCCACACGCTCGTGCTGGCAGACGGCACGCGGCTGCCGATCAATACGGAAACGATCATCCGTGAAGGCGCGGCGCCTGAAGCGGCGCAGAAAGTCGGCGTCGGCGCGGTCGGCGGGGCGATCCTCGGCGCGATCCTCGGCGGCGCAAAGGGCGCGGCCGTCGGTGCGGCCGCCGGCGCGGGCGGCGGGGCCGCCGTGCAGATGGCCGGCGATCGCAATGCCGCGGCGCTGCCGGCCGGCTCGGCGCTCACGGTTCGCATCATCTCGCCGCTGACGATTACCATCGAGAAGGAATAAGCCCTATGATGGGCGCTTCCAGAGGAGGCTCTGATGCGCTCCAGCAGTTTCGCGGCAGTCCTCGTCCTAACGGTCGCGCTCGGCGCTCCGGCGAGCGCGCAGCAGGTCACGAAAGAAACGGTCCCGGGCGTCCAGAATTTCGCACGCGTTGAAACGACGGTCGCGTGCGGCGGCGTCATTACGCCGGCCGCCATTGCAGACCTGCACGAACGCGGCTACAAGTCGGTCTTCAACCTGCAGCTGCGCGACGAGCGGAACGCGAACGTCGACGAAGAAGCCGCCGCCGCCAAAGCTGCGGGCGTCAACTTCGTTCACGTGCCGTTCACTCCGACAAAGCCTGATACCGCGTCGGTCGACAGGTTCCTCGAAGAAGTCACCAAGCCGGAAAACCAGCCGGCGTTCATCCATTGCGCCGGCGGGAACCGCGCGGCCGGCTTCTGGATGATCAAGCGCGTGCTCGTCGACAAATGGGACATCGACAAGGCCCAGACGGAAGCCGAAGGTCTCGGCCTCTCGAGCACGCCGATGAAACAGTTCGCCCTCGACTACATCAACGCCCACAAGCACTGAACGGCTTTGGACGACTTCGACGTCACGAAGCTGACGCCGACGCCCACGCCGCTCGGCGTGGGCACCGCCTCGTCGGCCGCATGGAGCCGGTTCGCGCCCGGCGCGCTCTTCGCCGGGCGGTTTCGCATCGTTGCGCCGCTCGGCCGCGGCGGCATGGGCGAGGTGTACCGCGCCGATGACCTCAAGCTCGAACAGCCCGTCGCGCTGAAGTTTCTGCCCGAAGCGGTCGCCGCCGATCCCGCGCGGCTCGCGCAATTCCACAACGAAGTCCGGGTGGCGCGAACGATCGCACACAGGAACGTCTGCCGCACGTACGACATCGGCGACGCGGAGGGGCGGCACTTCCTGGCGATGGAGTACGTGGACGGCGAAGATCTCGCGTCGCTGCTGCGCCGCATCGGCCGCTTTCCGGAAGACAAAGCTATTGAAGTGGCCCGGCAGATTTGCGCCGGGCTGGCCGCGGCCCACGAGCGCGGTGTGCTCCACCGTGATCTGAA
>Ga0105240_10014016_pt1 | contig 10965 bp, 8 predicted proteins | sample KBSC54metaG_FD_80426 | JGI IMG/M metagenome (GOLD analysis project Ga0105240, IMG submission 80426) | Corn rhizosphere microbial communities from Kellogg Biological Station, Michigan, USA - KBS C5-4 metaG | ecosystem: Host-associated > Plants > Roots > Rhizosphere > Soil | place: Michigan, USA...
ACCGCGAGTTCGTGTCCGTACGCGCACCCAGGGCATCAAAAACATGTTGCGCGCGGATTGGGCCCAGGCACTGTTGCGCGATATCGGTGCTGAAACTTGATCGCGCTGGAGAGAGTAGGAACCGTTTTGGCTATCAACGACAAATTTGAAGACGATATCGAGAAGCTCATTGACACGGGTAAGGAGAAAGGGTATCTCACCTACACCGACGTCAACGAGATGATGCCGGAGGACATGAGCACCTCGCCCGACGATATCGATGACCTGATGACAACCATCAGCGGCCAGGGGATCGATCTGCTGGACGCGCCGAAGTTTGGCGCCGACAAGGATTTCGAGCTCGAAGAGGGCGAGGATGTTGAGCTTGATCTCACGCCTGGAACGCTGGAAAAAACCAATGACCCTGTCCGCATGTATCTGCGCGAAATGGGCACCGTTCCGCTGCTCACGCGCGAGGGCGAAGTTGAAATTGCCAAGCGCATCGAGCGCGGGCAGCTTCGCGTACTGAAGGCGCTTTCGCGGTCTTCGATCGTGATTCGCGAAATCGTCGCGCTTGGCGAAGACCTGAAGCGCGGCGTTCGCAACGTGAAAGAAGTGGTGATCTTCGACGAGGAAGAGCTCACCGAAGACGTCGTGCAGACGCGCGTGCGTTCGACCGTGGCCCGCATCGACGCCCTGGTCAAGCACCAGAAGAAGATCGCGCAGCTTGACGAGAAGCTGGAGGCGGCGAACAGCAAGACAAGCCAGAGGGAACTACGCAAGACGCGCTGGCTGATTGCGCGCGAGAAGGTGTACGTATCGCGGATCGTGCGCGAGCTGAAGTACACGGCTCTCGAACGCAAGCGCCTGCTCGACAAGGTGAACAAGACCGTCGACACCATGCGCACGCTGGAGCGCCAGATCCGTTCGCTCGACCAGAAGTACGAAGCATCGAAGAGCGAAGAGCTGAAGAAGGAGTATCGCCGGCAGCAGAAGAATTGCAAGATCGACCTCGAGAAGATTGAAGGCGATGCGGGCGTTTCCATCGTCGAGCTGAAGCGCACGCAGCGCGAGATGATCCAGGGCGACATGGACGCCGAGCAGGCGAAGCGTGAGCTGATTGAGGCGAACCTTCGACTGGTGGTTTCGATTGCGAAGAAGTATACGAACCGCGGATTGCAGTTCCTCGACCTGATTCAGGAAGGCAACATCGGCCTGATGAAGGCGGTGGACAAGTTTGAATACCGGCGTGGATACAAGTTCTCCACGTATGCAACGTGGTGGATCCGCCAGGCGATTACGCGCGCCATTGCGGACCAGGCGAGGACGATTCGTATCCCGGTGCACATGATAGAGACGATCAACAAGCTGATCCGTACGTCGCGTCAACTCGTGCAGGAACTCGGTCGTGAGCCGTCGAGCGAAGAGATCGCGCGGCGCATGGATATTCCTGTGGCAAAGGTGCGTAAGGTGCTGAAGATCGCACAGGAGCCCATCTCGCTGGAGACACCGATCGGCGAAGAGGAAGATTCGCACCTTGGCGACTTCATCGAAGACCGCCAGGCAGTTTCGCCGAGCGAGGCCGTGATCAGCGTGAACCTGAAGGAGTACACCTCGCAGGTCCTCCGGACTCTTACCCCGCGGGAAGAGCGCGTTATCAAAATGAGATTCGGGCTGGAAGACGGCTCGGAGCACACGCTGGAAGAGGTTGGACAGAGCTTCCAGGTCACGCGCGAACGCATCCGCCAGATCGAAGCCAAGGCGCTACGCAAGCTGCGGCACCCTTCGCGGTCTCGCAAGCTGAAAGCGTTCGTAGACGGCGTCAAGGAAATGTAACGTACGTGGAGCGGGAGCAACGGGAGCCGCAGCCGAAAGGCTGCGGCTTTTGTTTTGGGCGTCCAGATTGCACTTCATGTATCTCCTGAGCCGTTTCCCAACCGAATGCCGGAATCCACTTGCCACACCCCGAACTCCTCTGCTAAAACGTTTTGGTTGTAGCAAGGAGTAGGAAATGAAGAGGATTTCTCGCCGTCAGTTTGGCAAGGGCGTGGCGGCAGCGGCTGCTGCTGCGTATGCAGGTGTTTCGCTTCCGCGGTTTGCATGGGGCCAGCCACAGCCGGGACATGTCGAGTTCCCGAAGGGCTTTCTGTGGGGATGCGCCACGGCTTCTTATCAGATTGAGGGGGGCGCAAAAGATGATGGGCGCGGACCGTCGCTGTGGGACGTGTTCTCGCACACGCCGGGCAAGACGCACAACGGCGACACTGGCGATGTGGCGGACGATTCGTACCACCTCTACAAAGAGGACGTGCAACTGCTGAAGAACCTCGCCGTGCAGACCTACCGCATGTCGATCTCATGGTCGCGCGTATTTCCGACGGGCAAGGCGCCTGTCAATCCCAAGGGCCTCGACTACTACAGCAAGGTCGTGGATGAACTGCTTGCGAACAACATTACGCCTTACATCACGCTCTTCCACTGGGATACGCCGGCGGGGCTTGACGGTGGCTGGACGAATCGCGACACGTCGAAGGCGTTCGGCGACTACGCAGCGTTCATGGGCAAGCACCTGGGCGATCGCGTGAAGCACTGGATGACTACCAATGAGTTCGTCTGTTTCACCGATCTCGGCTACCAGATCGGGCAGTTTGCACCGGGGCTGAAGCTGCCGCCGGCGCAGGTGAATCAGGTGCGGCATAACGGCATTCTCGCGCACGGATATGGCGTGCAGGCGCTGCGGGCCAATCTCCCGTCGGGCGCGAAAGTCGGCTTGGCAGAGAACGCAAGCGTGTATGTGCCAGTGATGGAGACGGAAGAGCACATCGCGGCTGCGCGGAAGGCAACGCGGCTGATGAATGCGCCGTTCCTGACAGTGTTGATGGAAGGCAAATACCCGGCCGAGTATTTGGAGAAGGAGGGGGCCAACGCTCCGAAGGTTGAACCGGGCGATCTCGAGAAGATTTCGAGTCCACTGGACTTTGTTGGCCTGAATGTCTACACACCTTCGTACGTGCGGGCTTCCGACAAGCCGGAGGGATTTGAACTGGAGCAGGTGCCGTCGTCCTACCCGAAGATGTTCTCGCCGTGGATTCAGATCAGTCCGGAGTGCATCTACTGGGCGGTCCGCAACGTATGCGATTTGTGGAAGCCGAAGGAGATCTACATCACCGAGAACGGAACATCATCTGATGATGTGCTGACGCCGGAAGGGCACGTGGAAGATACGGACCGCGTGATGTATCTGCGCAACCACCTGACGATGTTGCACCGCGCCGTGAAGGAAGATTACCCGGTGAAGGGCTACTTCCTGTGGAGCCTGCTGGATAACTTTGAGTGGGCCGATGGATATTCGAAGCGGTTTGGAGTTCACTACGTAGATTTCAAGACGTTGAAGCGGTATCCCAAGCTGAGCGCGCAGTGGTACAAGCAGACGATTGCGACGAACGCTGTCGTATAACGCAAATTGCCTCAGAAATGGCCCGCGGCCTCAATGGCTGCGGGTCTTTTTTTCTTGTGCGCGGCGGTATACTGCGGAGGCATTCCAAGGAGATTCCCCGTGAATTTTGGCTCCGCTGTGCGTCTGTCGATGTGTGCTGCCGCCGCCTTCGCGATCTCGAGCGCTGCTGTTGGTCAAGGTTCCACGTCTCTCAAACCGCCCACCATCGATCAATCCCTAGAGATGTACAACGTAGGCTCGCCGAAGATGTCGCCGGACGGCAGGCGCGTTGTGTATGAGCAGACGCGGACGAACTGGGATGCGAATGCGTTCGAGACTGATCTGTGGATTGCGGACGTCGGCAGCCGCGAGCGGCATCTGCTGAGCACTACGGGGCACTCGTGCAACTCGGCGGAGTGGTCGCCGGACGGGAAGTGGATTGCGTTCGCCTCGGATCGGCCGGGTGTGCTGCCGAAGTCTCCGGAAGGCAAGCGGCAGCTGTGGATCATGCCTGCTGATGGTGGAGAGGCGCAGCAGTTGACGAAGATGGAGAAGGGGGTCGGCGGATTTGAGTGGGCGCCGGACTCGCAGCGGATCGCCTTTAGCGCTGAGGTGCCGGAGCCGAAAGCAATGAAGGATCGCAAGGAGAGCTTCGGTGAATACCAGGTGATTCATGCGGACTACCAGATGATGCATCTCTGGCTGATGGATCTGCCGAAGGTGGACGCGGCGGGAAGAATGAGCGCGCCGGGCGAGCCAAAGCAATTGACAAAGGAGGACACGTTCACGGTTGAGGAGTTTTCATTTTCGCCGGATGGGACGAAGATCGCGTTCAGCGCGAAGAAGGATCCCGATCTGATTTCGGAGGGATCGAAGGACATTTACGTAGTGCCGGCAACGGGGGGCGCGCCCAAGAAGATTGTCGATACGCCGGGGCCGGATTCCGATCCGAAGTGGTCGCCGGATGGGAAGCAGATTGCGTACGTGACGGCGAACGGGGCGAAGTACTTCTTCTATGCGAACCAGAAGATCGCGGTGGTGGATGCGGATGGCGGGACTCCACGGGTGGTGAGCGATGTGTTCGATGAGGATGCGGACTTGCTGAGGTGGGCGCCGGAGGGGATTTATTTCTCGGGTCTGCAGAAGATGAGCTCGTCGCTGTATCTGCTCGATGCGGTTAGCAAGAACATTGCGAAAATGCCAATGTTCGGGAGCGATGTTACGGCGCAGTTTACGTTCTCGAAGGATTTCAAGGAAGTGGCGTATCGAGGCGCGGGTGCGAACCGTTACGCAGAGATATTCGCGACTTTCCCAACCGCTGGAGTCCCGGTGCAGATTACGCACGCGGGCGAGCAAGAGTCCGGCTTCACAGCTGCGAAGCGCGAGGTGGTGCGGTGGAAGTCGGGCGACGGCACGGATATTGAGGGCGTTCTTTACAAGCCCGCAGACTTCTCGCCGGCGCAGAAATATCCGCTGCTGGTGGTGATCCATGGCGGCCCGACCGGAATCGATATGCCGCTGCTGAATGCCGATCGATACTACCCAATCGAGCGTTTCGTTGCTCGGGGTGCGCTGGTGCTGCGGCCCAACTATCGCGGGTCGGCAGGATATGGCGAGAAGTTCAGGGCATTGAATGTGCGCAATCTCGGCGTCGGCGACTACGCCGATGTGATTTCGGGAGTGGACTATCTGATCGGTCAGGGCTTTATCGATAAGGATCGTGTGGGTTCGATGGGGTGGAGTGAAGGCGGATACATCTCCGCGTTCATCACGACGTCGAGCGACCGCTTCAAGGCGGTGAGTGTGGGCGCGGGCATCTCCGACTGGATGACCTACTACGCGAACACCGACATCACGCCGTTCACGCCGCAGTATCTGCGCGCGACGCCGTGGGACGATCCGGAGGTGTACCGCGTGACCTCGCCGATCAGCTATATCCTCAAGGCGAAGACACCGACGCTGATTCAGCATGGAGGATCGGACCACCGCGTGCCCATTGCGAATGGGTTTGAGTTGCGGCAGGCGCTTGAGGATCACGGCGTGCCGGTGAAGATGGTCGTGTACGACGGGTTCGGCCATCCCATTAACAAGCCCAAGCAGCAGCGCGCCGTGATGGAAGAGAACGAGAACTGGTTCGGCCATTACATCTGGGGCGATGCGCTGGCGCCTTCGTTGACGCCGCGGCCGAGTGAGAAGAAGGACGATAAAACGGCACCTGCGGGCGAGAAGTGACCAGAACTCGTCGCTCGCCGAGAGGTTTGAGTCAGCAATCTTGAAGAGGGCGGTTGACGATGGTGCGTTGACTTCGCGTAGAAGACCCGCTCATCGCTAGAAGCCCCGATGAACGGGGCACAGCTGACGGTTTCAGTATTCGACTGCTTGCGTTTATGACGGCTGTTGTGACGCCGCTTCGAGCTGAGCCCATTCGTCGGGGCTGATTTTCAGGGATGCGGCGGCGATGTTCTCTTCGAAATGCTGGACCTTCGATGTGCCAGGGATTGGCAGCATCACAGGCGATCGGTGAAGCAGCCATGCGAGCGAGAGCTGTGCGGTCGTGGCGTCGTAGCGGGTTGCGATCTGGGCGAGTGCCTGCGAGAACGGGTGGTCAGGTCTGAGCAGCTTCCCGCCGGCCATTGGATACCAGGGCAGGAATGCGATGGCGTGCTGCTCGCACCAGGCAAGGGTCTGCTCGTGGCGGCGGTCTGCGAGTGAGTAGCGGTTTTGCAAGCTGACGATCGGCACGATCTTCTGGGCGTCTTCGATTTCGGCGGGGGTGACTTCACTGAGACCGATGTGGCGGATCTTGCCTTCTTCCTGCATGCGGCGGAGGGCGCCGAGCGATTCTTCGATAGGGGTGCGTGGGTCTATCCGGTGCAGTTGGTAGAGCTCGATGCGGTCAAGGCGGAGCCGGCGAAGGCTCATTTCGACACATTGGATCAGGTAGCCGGCGCGGGCGACGTATTCCGTTTTTGCGGGGCCCTGGCGGGTGATGCCGCCCTTCGTCGCGATGACCACGCCGGATGGATAGGGGTACAGGGCTTCGCAGATGAGGCGTTCGGCGATCTCAGGGCCGTAGGCGTCGGCGGTGTCGATGAGGTTGACGCCGAGTTCAACCGCGCGGCGAAGGACGCGGCGGCACTCCTCAGGATCGGCAGGCTCGCCCCAGGCGCCTTCGCCGACAAGGCGCATGGTTCCATAGCCAAGGCGGTGAACGGGAAGATCGCCGCCGATCTTGTAGACGCCGGAGGCGGAAGCGGAGGGTGAGGGCATGATGGCTCAGATGCTAAACGACAGGGGACAGGGATTGCGTAGTGCGGACCAGAGTGCCTAGGGGAGCATGGACTTACAAGCCTGTGTCCGGGCTGTGTCGGGAACCCAGAGAGAAGCGGGTGCGTATGGTGTAATGCAGGGAACGCAGGAGAAACCGCCATGGCCACGATGCCTTATGTGAACGCGCAAGCAGTGTTTTACCAGCAATATGAGCAGGTTAGGCGCGACGAGGTTGTGGGGATATTGCTGGCGTTGTTTTTGGGCGGGTTTGGTATCCATCACTTCTATCTACGGCGGACGGGGCTGGGCATCTTATATGTCTGTTTCTGTTGGACGCCGTTTCCGTGGGTGCTGGGTTTTATCGAATGCTTTTTCATGCCGGGAAGGGTGAGGGAATTCAATGCGATTCAGGCTGCAGGAATTGCAGCGGCGCTCGGTATTGCGATTCCGACGTATGCACCTCCGGTGAATGTCACGGTGAATGTGCCGGCAGCAGCTCCGGGTTATCAACCTGCACCGCCGTACACGCCTGTGAGTACGGCAATTCAGCCAGACACTCTGATCGCATGCAGCAGATGCCAGAAGACGAACCCTATCGGAGCAAAGTTCTGCTCGGGGTGCGGAAACGCCTTATAGCAGTTCACAGTCCTTAGTTCTTAGTTCACAGATCCGAAGCTCCTAGCGCTATGGGCGTGATCGTCGCTTATAGCAGTTGACACTTCGTAGTTAGTCGTCGACGAGGGATTGAACTCGATTACATATTTGCGTGGCCGGCGCGCATGGCTTCGTTGAATTGCGGCTTGGTGAAGTTCAACGCGGCGTCGCGAAGCGCTCCGTATTCGGCATGGGCCATCAGCGCTGGAGTAGCGGCGGCGTATTCGCCCTCAAGAGATATCAGCCCCTCTCCTGCTTCCTGGCTTGCCATACGCAGTAGATCGGATTCCGTTGTATTCAGGTACTGCGCATCGCGAGGATCGGCGACCCAGACGGGCTTGCTGTTGCCGAGAACGCCAGATAGCCAGTAGACCTTGCTCAGCAGGTAGCGCACACGTTCCTTGTCGTCCGTTTCCGTGAAAACGAACTTCTTCTGCCATCGACTATAGAAGCGGGTGGTGACGGGAACGGGCTGGCGATTGCCGGATTTGAGGAACTCAAGCTGGCCAAAGTCGACGGTTTTGCGAATGGCGTTGTAGATGAAGGTCTCGGCATACGGCTGTTCCATCGCAGGGACAATCTCGGCGAAGGTTACCGTGACCGAAGCAGCAACCTTGGCGTGCAGATTGTGCGTGCCGCCGTCTTCAATGCGAATTTCGCCATGGACGATGTAGGTGTCCGAGCCGGAGGTGGAGCGGTGGAAGGGCCATTGGAATTTGCCGAAGGCGAGAGGCAGGCCACCGAGGGTTACATAGCAATCCGGCCGCGGATTGCGAAGGCGCTTGGCCTCGGCCGCCAGGTGAGCGGCCATCTCTGGGAGCAGGTTCGGCTTATCGAAGTCGAAGGCCTCAGTCAGTTCAAGTTGAAGGCGGCGTTCGTCGTTGCCCTGAAGTCCGAGAGAGAAGATCTGCGTGGGCTGGCCGTTCAGATCAGCTTCAGCGGCGGAGACGAGCTTAAGACCGGCCTTGGCGGCGGCCGCTTCGATGGAAGTGACGAGAGATGCTTTCGTTGGCATAGATAACCTGCTTAGGGAATTGCTGCAGCTCCAATTTTAGAGCATCTGTGTAACCGATCGAGGGCTATCGCCGTACAGACTTCCAGAGCATAAGCGCACCTTGCCGGAGAAGTGCGCATCTAGAACACCGAGATCCCGTGAGGAGTGAAGAAGATGGCTGATCCGCAGGTTCTTGTTGTGGGCGCTGGGCCAAGTGGGATGACAGCGGCGATCGAACTGAAGCGACTGGGGATAGATGTGCGCGTGATCGACCGGTCGGATCACATGGCGCGCTATTCGCAAGCGCTGGTGATGCAGGCGCGTACGCTTGAGCAGTTGCAGAGATATGGGCTTGTGGAAGAGACGATCGCCCACGGACGAAAGCTGAAGGAAGCGAAGTTCTACAGCGAAGGCAAGCAGATCGTCGATTTCAAGCTCGACCACATGGATGGACGGTACCCCTTTGCGTTGTTTATTCCTCAGTCGGAAACCGAGAAGTTGCTGGCGGCCTGTATGGAGGCGCTTGGAGCGAGAGCTGAACGCGGAGTGGTGTTGGTGGAGCTGAAGCAGGATCCGCACCTGGGTGCGACGCTCAAGCATGCGGATGGCAGAACGGAAGAGATCGCGCCGCGATGGGTCATTGGAGCAGATGGGGCGCACAGCACGGTTCGCGAGAAGCTGGGCGTGCCGTTCGAGGGCGGAGGCGTTGGGCTTTCGTTCTCCCTCGGGGACTGCGACATCGAAGGTCCCGATGTCCCGGTGGACGAGCTTTCGATTCATGTGAGTCATGGTGATGTGCTGTTCCTGGCACGGCTGAGTGAAAGCATTGTCCGCGTGATTGTGGCTACTCACGAGGAGCAAGCACAAGCAGAGACCGAAGTGACAATCAACGACCTTCAGCGCGCGGTGGACCGCATGGGAGTGAAGGCGAAGATCAAGTCTGCTGAGTGGCTGACGCCATTTCACGTTAACGATCGGCAGGCGAAGCACTACCGGATCGGCAATGTCTTCCTTGCGGGAGACGCATGCCACATCCACTCGCCCGTGGGCGGCCAAGGTATGAACACAGGCATGCAGGATGTTGCGAACCTTGCGTGGAAAATCGCCGCAGTCGCTCGCGGTGCGAGTGACACGCTGCTGGACAGCTACGAGGAGGAGCGGGGTGAGGTGGGCCGCGCTCTGCTGAGGTTCACAGAGCGGGGGCTGAAGCTGGCAACAACGACGAATCCGATTGTGGAGAGGGCACGCGACATCCTGGCCCCGCTATTGACGATGCTCGATCCGGTGCAGCATAGGGCCGTGGGCTTTATCTCGGAAACGGCGATCGATTATCGGAACTCATCGATGGTTCGTGATTACGGGGGCGATGGACACTTGCGGGCGGGCGATCGCATTCCGGATCTGCCGCTGCATGGGGCGAGCCGGCACACAAGCCTGCTGGATGGCTGGACTGTGCCGCGGCATCGCGTATTTGGCTTGAACCTTGATCAGGATGACATGCAGTCGATGCGGGCAGATCTGCCGAATGCGGACGTCGTCGCTCTCGCCGCGAGCGAGTTGAGCTACGAGGGCCGGCAACTGTTCGGAGACGATGGAAAGATTTTCGTGATGAGGCCGGACGGCTATCTCGGGTTCCGCTCCCCGATGGGTTTCAGGGTGGAGTTAATGGACTACGCCAGACGGGAGGCGCTGGCATAGCTGCCGGGAGCGCTTCGCGCGACAGTTACAATGAATCTGTGCAGGCAGAAGCGTCGAGACCCATCATTCTTGCTGACAATCTGAGCAAGGTTTATGCGGCTGGCAAAATCATGGTTGCGGCCGTTCGCGAAGTCTCATTCGAGGTGCAGCCGGGTGAGTTCGTGGCTATTGTGGGTCCCTCAGGCTCTGGCAAGTCGACCCTCTTTTATCTGCTGGGCGGGCTGACAAAGGCCAGCGAAGGTCGGGTCCTCATTGATAGTGTTGACTTTGCGACACTGAGCGACGCGGAGCGCACGAGACTCCGTAGGCAGAGGATCGGGTTTGTCTTCCAGAAGTTCAACCTGCTGCCAACACTTTCTGCGATGGGAAATGTTGAGATTGCCTACCGGATCAGCGGCCGCAAGGAACCGATGGATAAACAGTATCTGGAGCACCTGTCCGACCTGCTATCGATACGGGGACGGCTAGATCACCGGCCATCTGAGTTGAGCGGCGGGGAACAGCAGCGAGTGGCCATTGCGCGAGCCCTGATCACACGGCCAGCGATCGTGCTGGCGGACGAGCCAACTGGCAATCTAGATACGAAGAATTCGGATGCGGTTCTGAAGATGCTGGTGCGTTCAAACCGGGAGTTGCGGCAGACCACGCTGATGATTACGCACAATCCGGAAGCTGCGGCCATCGCCGGGCGCGTCCTGCACATGCGGGACGGGGAGATCGTGAAGATCGAGGCCGGAACGGGGCATTTCGGAAGCCCGGCTCACATTTCCCATTCGAGGGGTGGCGGGGGTATCCCTGCTGTTTGACCCTATTTAGGCCGCCCGGTATACTCGAATTTGCAGTAAGCGGGAGTAGCTCAGTGGTAGAGCATCGCCTTGCCAAGGCGAGGGTCGCGAGTTCAAATCTCGTCTCCCGCTCCAATCGCCCTCCGGCG
>Ga0105240_10014017_pt1 | contig 10965 bp, 8 predicted proteins | sample KBSC54metaG_FD_80426 | JGI IMG/M metagenome (GOLD analysis project Ga0105240, IMG submission 80426) | Corn rhizosphere microbial communities from Kellogg Biological Station, Michigan, USA - KBS C5-4 metaG | ecosystem: Host-associated > Plants > Roots > Rhizosphere > Soil | place: Michigan, USA...
CTTGGCAAGGTCGTGCAGCTGTTTCGTCTTAGACTCTAACGCATGATCGATCTTCGTCGGCGACGTGATGTGCTGGTCGACGTCACGGGCTTCATAGCGGAGATCGAGGACCACACCATCACGAACGGCTTCGTCGAACTTATATGTGTGAATGTACGTTCCGAAGACTTCGAGGCTCGTGGCCTTGTCGGCCTTGAGCAGTGGAGTGCCGGTAAAGCCAATGAACATTGCATTCGGCAGGATGGCTTTCATCGCCTTGTGCAGCTCGCCGGACTGGGTGCGGTGGCACTCATCGACGAAAACGTAGACATCACCTTTGGCCCGGAAGTCGGGCGGAAGCGCCCGCTTCATTTCTTCGACGTAGCCAGCGACATCGCCGAACTCTTCGCTGTCTTCCTTGCCACCGAACTTGTGAATCAGGGAGCAGAGCAACCAGGGTGTAGTAGCGTTGAGCCTGGTGATCAGATCGGCACCGCTCTTCGTTCGATAGATTTCCTCGTTGACGCCCCTGAAGACCTTCTCGATCTGCTCGTCCAATTCGGTCCGGTCGGTAATGATGAGGACGCGGCCATCTTTGACGTTCTCTCGAATCCACTTCGTGAGCCAGACCATCGTGAGGCTTTTGCCCGAGCCTTGCGTGTGCCAGATGATGCCGCCTTCCCGGCGCTTCACGTGACTCTGCGCCGCCTTCACCCCGAAGTACTGGTTTTGCCGGCAGAGTTTCTTCGTGCCTGCGTCGTACACGATGAAATCGTGGATCAACTCAAGGAAGCGGGCCTTGCTGCAGACCTGGGTGAGGTGACGGTCGAGCAGGTTCTCGATCGGGCTATCTTCCTTCCAGGCGAGGTAGTATTTCTCGGGCGTTTCGACTGTCCCGTATCGCAAGCCCTCGGTGTCGTTGCCCGCCATGACGAACTGCATGGTCGAGAAGAAGTGCTGAATGAACATCTTCTTCTGGTTGTCCAGGTTCTGCCGGATGCCTTCCGAAACCGAGACGGTGGATCGCTTCAGTTCAAGCACGCCGAGAGCGATGCCGTTGACGTATAACACGATGTCAGGACGCTTCGTGCTGGCCTTCGCATCGGCACCGCCGACGGTCACTTCCTCGGCAATGCCAAAGTCATTGGTAAGTGGCTGCTTCCAGTTGATGAGCCAGACAGTCTGCACCTGTTCGCCGATTTCCGGTTTGACCTGAACCCCGTAGCGGAGCATCTCGTACACGGCCTTGTTTCGGTCGTAGATGCTCTTGCTCCGGTCGCCAGCGGCCTTGTCGAGAAGATGGATCGCACGGACGATAAGGGCTTCGTCGTAGCCCTGTCGCTTGAGGAATCCCGTGAGCAAGCCATTGTCGACGTTCCGATTACCCACTCGGTCAATCCAATTGCCCAGGTACTCGTACCCCAGCGAGTCCCGAAACAGTTTTACGACACGCTCCTGCGTCTTTTTCTCTTTTTGGCCGACGGTGCTCATACGAGGCGAATCCTTCCGGTCAATAGTTCCTGCATCATGCCTTGCTTGAGCTCACGAGTCTTGTCTCGCCTTTTTTCGAGTGCGGAGATTTCGGCGTCCATGTCGGAGAGGACCGAGGCGATGGCAACTTGTTCATCAACCTGAGGTACTCCAATCTGATACGCCTTGAGCCAAGCGTACTCGATGCTCTCAACCGTTGTGCCTGATTTCATGCACGTGGAAAGGATTCGATCACCATTGGCCGAGATAGCATGAAACAAGAAATCCGGGTGGAATCCGGAACTCGGAATCAAGGCTTTAATATCTTGGTTGATCGCCATCTTTCTCAAATTCTTCGCAACCGGAAGATATCTTCTCAGGATTCCGCTTCTGGTAACAATCAGTATGGACGTGGCCGGTAGGAGAGTTGCAGCTGATTGCTTTATGGCCGCCTCGGTTATTCTCATTTGCGTATCAACAATCGTAGCCTCTTTGATGTCAGCAGATGACGCCCATGGAATGTCGCCGTTCGACCAGAAAGCGGGATTTCTCATCGACGGCGTCATCCCACCCTTCCAACTACCTAGTTCGCCAAGTTTCTTCGTCTCCCATTCGCCATGGAACCCGGGCAGACGTTGCTTGCCCGTGAGCAACTGCTGCATCGTGGCCCGCTTGATGTCCCGTTTCTTGGCGATCAGGTGATCCAGCGATGAGATCAGAGCGTCGACGTCAGAGAGTGCTGCGGCAATTGCGTTTTGTTCCAGAAGACCCGGAAGTGGCACTGAAAGCTCTTTCAGTTCGGTCCCCCGGATGCCCTTCACGTTTGTGCCGGAGACGATGCCACGGACGATCTCGCGTCCGGGCGGAGATCTGAAAAAATAGTAATAAAATGCCGGATTCACCGTTCCCGTTTTAAGTCTTACTCGGATAATCGACGACTCAAACGTCAGTGGCTCAGATGGATTCACGATTATCGAGCATTTCCCCGCACCAGCCTCAACGATCGAGCGGCGACCAAATAACAGGTCTCCGTCAATCAGGGCATTGACTTCGAGTTCCGCAGGGCTAAGAAAAACCCTGTTCATCTCTTGGTTCGATATGAAATCTAAACCGAACATCTCGCCCATGTTGACGATGCGGCACCCTCGACCATGGAAACCTTTGGCTTTATAGACGCCATTCCTGGAAGGGGCCGCATAGAGCTCTCCAAACCTGACCCTCTGCCACGGCTTATCAAAGTTCGAGGCTGGCACGTACTCCATCGTCAGTTCCATACGAACCCCATCTTCTTCAGGTGCTTATCGACACGAGCGGTAAGTCCATCAACCTCGACGTTGAGTTTTGGCAGCGGCATTGCGTAGCGGTCAGCCAGCTCCTTGATACGGCCGGTCAGAGCCCGTGACACACGGTCGAGCTCGGTTTGTACGTCTTCAGCGAGCATAGACAGCCACTTATCTTCCACAACCAACGTCTTGATCTCGGCTTCGTTCAGCTTGCTATAGTGGGCCATGACTTTGGTATCCAGGGCCTTCTGTGCATCCTTGACTCTTTTGGTCGCCGCAACTTCCTGCTCGAGCAATTCGAGGTATTCATTCAGGAGCTTTCGCTCATCGGCAGCGTCAGGATCCTTCTTGATGTCGGAGAGGCGAGCTTTGACGCTGACCTTAGTCAGCTTGCCCTTGTCGGTCTTGGCTTCCGCCAACGGTCCGTCTTCTCCCCCATGCTCCTCGTCGAGTTCTTCCATCTGGCGGGTGATGGCGTCACGGTCGACTTCGAGTTGTTCTATCGCCTTCGCATCGTCAGCGAAATATCGTGCAACGATAAGCGAAGTCGGAATCAGATCCGTGTTCGGCTTGCCGTCGGCCACCGCAGTCCAGCCGTCATGAGCTAGCGTGTAGACGTCGTCCTGCATCGATTCGGCCCAGTACGTCATCAGATGCTGGTACACGTCATAGGCATCCAGAAGCGGTGCTGCCTTGAAGGTGTCGAGCAGGCTCTCCGAGATGATCTCGATCAATGCCTTGGGATGGTCGCCCACCTTAATGCCGGTGAGAAGCGAGTGGTTGCCCGCCTTCCATTCAGCGAAGTCGGAATGCACCGTTTCCGTAAACGCATCGAACTCTGCATGGCCGAAAATCGTCGCCTTGATTTCGTTCGCCGGAACTTTCAGTTCACTATAGCCAGGCCGTTCCGCCTCACAAAAGAGTGCCGAACGAACTCCGGGCAGCACATCCCAATAGCGGACGAGGTCATCAATGTCGTGATCGGGAATGCCGCCGAGCAGGTGAGCGGCGATGTCCTGTAAATCTTCCGGCTCGGAACTGTCGATGTAGCGGGGAATGTTCAGGTTGAAGTCGTTCTCGGCGATTTCGGAAACGGGAACAAGTCGGGAGAACTTCGGAATCTCAGTTTGCTTGTTGAATGCGTCAACGATCTTGTGAATGTCCTGGGAACGCAGTCGATTCTTATTGCCATCCTTTACGCAGCCCTTGCTGGCATCGATCATGAAAATGCCCTTGCGGGCAGCAGCTTGTTCCTTGTCGAGAACAATGATGCAGGCAGGGATACCGGTTCCGTAAAACAAGTTGGCCGGCAGGCCGATGATGCCCTTGATGTAACCTCGCTGAACGATCTGCTTGCGGATCGTACCTTCAGCGCCGCCACGGAAAAGAACACCGTGCGGGAGAATGACCGCTCCCTTGCCCGTGCTCTTTAGCGAGGTGAGGATGTGCAACAGGAAAGCATAGTCGCCGTTTTTCTCGGGCGGAATGCCATAGTCGAATCGGTGATACAGGTCATTCGCCGGGTCAATGCCGTTGCTCCAAGACTTGGTTGAAAACGGAGGATTGGCGACCACGAAGTCGAAGGTCTTGAGGAAACCGTTGGCCTGGACGAAGTGCGGGCTCGACAACGAATTGTCCTTCCAGATTTCCGCAGTCGGGCAATCGTGGAGGATCATGTTCATCTTCGCCATTGCGGACGTTGCGTTGTCCATTTCCTGACCGTAGATCGTCAGGTCAACCCCGGCTGTGCCCTTAGCTTCGTCGTGGGCTTTGATGAGTAGCGATCCCGAGCCACATGTGGGATCGTAGATCGTCTGGTCCGAACTCGTGGCGCTCCCGATGCCGATCACCTTTGCCATGACTCGGGAGACTTCGGCAGGAGTGTAAAACTGACCCTTCGACTTCCCCGACTCGGTGGCAAAGTGCCTCATCAGGTATTCATAGGCATCGCCCAGAATGTCATCGCCCTCTGCACGGTTTGAGCTAAAGTCGAGGGCGGGGGTGTCGAAGATTGCAACGAGGTTGGAGAGGCGGTCCACCATCTCCTTGCCCTTGCCGAGCTTCTCGGGATCGTTGAAGTCGGCGACATCGATCACGCCCTTGAGGTCGTTCGCTTCAGCGAGTTTGCTGATGATCTTGTTGAGCTTGTCGCCAATTTCTTTATCGCCCTTCAGGGCAACCATGTCCGAGAAACTGCCGCCGGCCGGAACGTCGAGCAGGGCGTCCGGCTGGCCGGAATATTTGTCGGAAACGTACTTGACAAACAGCAGGACGAGCACGTAGTCCTTGTACTGGGAGGCGTCCATGCCGCCCCGAAGTTCGTCGCAGCCCTTCCAGAGGGAGCTGTACAGCTCTGATTTCTTGATTGCCATAAGGTATTGCCTAATGCAGCTTGGGCGAGGTTGTCGTTGTGACAGACCGAAACGCTGACCCTACAGAGCCAGTTTCGGCGTTTGGCGAGAATTTTACAGGCGTGTCACGTCTGTCGGCACCGGACGCCGTACATCGCATCGGCTGGATACCTTCCGATGAAGCCGCGCCCGGGAAACCGGTCTTCGGATGCATGCGCCATATCGCCCCAAGCGACGCCTTGATTTTGACGTGATTTCGTGGCGTTACTCCGACAACATGAACCGGCTGGACGACACCTCGGCCTCGCCACTCCAGCTGTAAGCAACGAGAGGCCCGTCCCTGCCAGCGCTGTAATCAACGCACGCAACCGTGGGCGACAATATCTCGGGCACCCCGGTCATCCAATAGTGACCAACGAAGACCGGTTTGTCTCCGGCATGCCTGTCTGGCTTGTGCTCGACTTCAGCCAAGAATGCAGCATGCTGATGCCGATTCTATTCGCCCACCTCGCCCTCCCGAGGGCGCAGGCATGTTTCGCTCCTAGAAATGAAAGAAGCCCCGGTGAACCGAAGCTCAACCGGGCGACTGGTACTGCTGGGGAGTTGAGGGAATCAGGCGACGAGTCGTAGTGCCTCCTCCCACGCTTTTTCTTTGAGAGTGGCTCCGGCGCCAAACCATGCTGCATCGAGGCGGTGATCGTCGCTGCGTGCTCGGCGTTCGTGATCGACAAACTCGGTGACAGCATTGACGAGCCCCCAAGCCGTTCCCGAAGCCGAGGCGAGGTTGGAACCCTTTCCCCGACCGGAAAACAGCTCGGTTGCAACTTTGACTGCACGTTCGTTCGTCGCAGCTACGGGACCGTCCTTGGCAGAACCGCTCGGATAGGCGAGGACTCGACGAAAGTACTCGTGGGCGGTTTCGGGCTTGACCTTCCGCTCGGACAGGGCTTTCATGCGATACATGAATTCGTCCCAATGCGAAACGGCGATACCCAACTGACGCTTGACGGCTTGACCGTCGAACTGGCTGCGGTGCGGAACCTTGATTGCGCCTTGGCTTTCGCTGAGCGCTATGGCCAACGTGTTGTTGCACACGACTCTGACGGATGTGAATTGCGCCGTCGTTGCCAGTGTCCCGTCGCAAGCTGTGGCGAGCAGAAGGTAACCGTTGACTTCGTCACGCCCCTTGAGGCTGACGGACTGCCCGGTGCGAGCCAAGGCCCACAATTTGCGCCCGTTCTTCAGAACCCCTGCCGTTTCCAGCTCGAAGCCGCCGACCTCGGTCAGGTCCTTATAGAAGGACAAAACCTCGTTAGGCTGCACAACGTGATATCGGTTCGACACGACCGAAAGCGGCTCTTTTGTGTCGCTCCGATACAGAACCTTTTGTTCAGGAAAGGCGTGGATTGATCCGAGACCTGTTGTGCCCGCAACAAAACGGACTTCGGCTTCTTCTATAGTCCAGTTCATGCCTGCGGCACGACCCCACGCTTCAATCGGTTGATTGGGGAGAAGCTGCTGGCCGAGGCCGTGCCAAGGCTGCTCTCCGACGTACGCCATCGACTTTACGAGATGCATTTTTTACTCCAACAGACGTGCACATCCAGCCCGGACGAAGCCAGGCCGGTCATGCGGTAGAAAGAAGGGAAACGTGTCCCGCCAGAACGACGAGACGAACGATCAGACGGGGATCAGCAGCAAGCGAAGTCCGGATCGTAGCCGGTACCATCGTCCGAGCGACGAAGATTGCCAGTGAGGCGATCTTTCAGATAGATGACGACTGCGCTTACAGCTTCGATCAAGACGATGAGCAGGAAATTTACAGCGGGGTTCTTCATTTGCGGCTCCTTGGTTGATGAAAGCGAATGCTTTCCGTAAGGCTCTTGTACCAAAGAGAGGGGGGAGGAATTGAAATTATTTCCGCTATCGCCATTGACATGGCACGAGACTGCTGTCTATGCTTTTCGAGCGGCACGTTGTTATTTTTTCTCGATCATTTAGTATCTGCAGCAGGGTTTGCTCATTCTTGAAAAATATTTCGATCATCGAGGGGACCAAATGGAAACGGTTGCAGTTATTAATTACAAAGGCGGTGTTGGAAAAACTACGGTGACCGCAAACTTGGCCGCCGAACTTGCTTTTCGAGGCAAAAACGTGCTGGTGCTCGATACCGATGCACAGGCTAGCCTGACGTTTTCTTTTGTTACGCCGGACTATTGGAATTCTGAGCTTGAAAAAACGCTTACAATTAAGTCCTGGTTTGATGCAATTAGCGATGGGAAAGCACCGCCGTCCCTGAGGAACTTTGTTTACTCTCCGCCCCAAGTTAATGGCAGGGTAAAAAAATATGGTGGAAGCTTAGATATTATCTGCTCTCATCTCGGATTGCTTAATGTGGATCTGGAGTTGGCAACGCTTCTCGGTGGTGCTAACCTTCAGCAGTCGAAGCGAAATTACCTGAAAGTTCACGGTCAATTGAGACGTGCCATGAGTCAGCTTGCAGATGATTCGGATTACGACATCGTTCTTCTTGATTGCCCGCCGAATTTCAACATCGTCACCAAGAATGCGATTGTCGCTTCGGAGAGGATTCTTATTCCTGCAAAACCTGATTATCTCTCGACCCTTGGAATTTCCTATCTCCAGAGAAGCGTGAATGGATTGGTTAAAGAGTTTAATGAATACTCTCAGCTGGAGGATGACGAGCAAACAATTGCCCCGGAGATTATGGGAGTGGTTTTCACAATGATTCAATATATGAATGAGCAGCCCATTGCTGCACAAAGACAATTCATGGCCGCTGTGAAGCGAGATGGGGTTCCCGTTTTTGATAATTTCTTCAGGGAAAATAAATCAATCTTTGCCGATGCGCCTCAACAACTGATTCCGGTGGTGCTCAATCAATACAATAATCAAACTCACAGTCAGGTGGTCAGTGAGATCGAGGAATTCGTCGATGAATTCGAGTCGACTCTGGAGGTTGCCGAAGATGAGTAAGGAAAAGCACATTGGAATCATCGCACTTGATAGAGTCGTCAAGGCATTGAAACTCTTAAGTGACGGTGAGCTTGAAAAGCTGACCGATCCAAACTTTGATGTTCAAATAAAGTTTTCCCGACGACGCAACGATACTGTACCGCAAGCTTCAAGAGTACCACTTGAAGCTGTGGCTGCGAAGCTCGCCACGTTTGAGGATCGGAGAGAGGCGCAGCTATATCTGCGATCTGTTGCGGAAACAAAAAAAGATCTTGAGCTCGTCGCTCGCCACTTTGAAATGGTTATTTCTAAGCAAGACACTGTCGATGTTCTTGCAGATCGAATCGTAGAAACGACCGTGGGCGCTCGTCTTAGGACTCGTGCTATACAGGGCACCAGTCCTTCACAGGGTCCAGCAGATCAAGTAGGTGACAAGAAGACCGCATCGGGCTAAATAACTTCATCAAGTCAGAAACGGCGGGCCGTCTCGAAGTGGAGGCCGCCGTGCTACAGCATCGCAAAGCTGATTGTATGGGCTTTGCGGGCATACAAAGGCGCAAGCTCTTATCCCTTCCAAATCTCGGCGTCTAGACTGAACTGCTCAATCACGCCATGAACAAGCTGACGGCGGTAGGCTGAAAGGCCACGAAGGCGTCGCAGCAATTCCAACTCCTCCGCCGTCGGCTGGATCGGTTGGTCGGTCGGTTTTGCGCCTTTCGATGGTCGACTGCGCTTCGTGTCGGTCACGCCGAAGCGAAGCCATTGCTCCGACACATCCAGCCAATCGGCCAGCGTTTTGATCTTGTCGACCGTCGGTCGGGCCGTGCCGGTGAGCCATTTCTGGGCTGCTTGTGCAGTAATCGGCTCGGCGTGGTGCCGGAGATTGAATTGCGTGGCGAGCTCCGACGCAGTCTCGATGCGTTTCGAGCTGCGCTTGAGGGCTTGCTTGAGGCGTGCGGCGAACGCCTTTTTCTCGTCCAGTTCGGGCATCCAGCAAGCATGGAATACCCGCCGCCTGTCGTGATAACCGAATGGTTGTTAGCAGCAACTATGTAGTTTAATCTTGCGCTTCGGGGGTTCAACAATGTGCGAGGGCCAGCGGTGACAAACCAAGAAGACAGGGGTGGCATTCGGAAGGGTGGCGCCAGAGGGCAACCGAAGCAAGCGATTCGCCCCATTAGGCTGAGGCGAGGATTTTTCGTGATGTCGTTGGCAGCACTTGCCCTTGGTATGGCAGAACCAACGTGGAGCGCTCGGCAATGGAGTGCCTCCGGGTCATCGGATGTCGCACACTTGTAGCAGTGCGTTAGCGCCGCTCATATTCCGGGCGGCGGATACTGCATCGACGTTTATTTTTCATGTATGCAAGACGCTTATGGGCAAGGTATTACCTTTCCGATTCCGAAAGATGCGGGCTTCCACAATCATATGTGCAGCCTGTTTCACAAATCTCCCAGTGAAATGCTGTCGAATTAAAAATTTTATGGCGTGCGTGCCACAAAAAAGCGAGGCGGCAAATTGAGCAAATATTTCACCAAGGCAAGAATAAAGTTGTCGATTCTTCTTTCAATCATCTATTATTTGGCAATGATAGTTGGAATTTATTTTGAAGAGTCTTATCGAATTGATGTCAACTCCGCTGTGACTCCTTCTGGGGCTACGGTTTCATCCGCTATGTCAGTTTTTGATGTTCTTCGGCATTACGATTCTCTATTTTATTTTGTTAAAACGATGGCGGCAGTTGGATTAACAATTTCTGTAATTGTGTGTCTCTGGGATGTGTTTCGGAGTGAGTGCAATATAGGGTGGCGCAGAATTTTTATCGCAGCAGAATTTGCCTTTCCGATTTTTTGGCTCTACAAGAGTGATATGGAAAAAGATTGGTCGTCGTTGCTTTATTTCGGGGCTGTGGATCTAGTTCCTGCTGCGCTAATCGGTGGATGCATTGGGATATTGTTGATTGGACTACTTGTTTGGGTGAGGCGAGGATTTTCTGTTGACGCTCGACAATAATCAGTGATTTTGGTTGATTTTAGCTCGGAGCTCAGGGTGATGTATTAAAATAATTATTGACAAGAGCTGGTCAAGTTTTTGACGAGTTCTTGAAAATAAAAAGCAAACATGTACATCACCCAAAATTACGTCAAAATCGCCGTCGAAAGACTCGGCGGCCCCACCAAAGTTTCACACGCCTGTTCGGTGAGCAATGCCACGGTTCACAACTGGCTAAAGAACCAACGAATTCCCGACATTGCCAAGGCAAAGATCATCGCCAAAGCGGCGGGGATGGAGGTTCAAATGTTGCGAGGAACTCGATGAACGACAAACTCATCAAGGCCAAAGCCCAAGGGCTTGTTCGAGAGGGTATCGCCCTGTACAGCGGAAGCGACTACTCTCCCACGAACCATCAACTTGACAGCGGCAGCGTCGACACGCTCAGCCATCAGCAGGTCGTGGATGGCGTCCTCGCAATGCTTTTGCAGTGCAACATCGCCGCTGGTTCGACGGGCGACATCGATCTCTACAAGCTGAATAGCCTGTACCTACGTGACGTCGAGGCTCGGCGGGAGATCAACAAGGTTTTGAATGGGCGGCGGCTGTAGTGGGTCTGGTTCGGCAGGCGCATCGTCAAAAATCCGTCGCTTGCACGGCGGTAGTTCGATGTGTATTGTCCTCAGCGTCGTGTGTACCTTATGGAGTTTTTATGCCTTGGAACTGGGACCACTGGCCTGTCCCGCCAAATCCTCCTCAGCCCAGCAATGGGAAGTGAAGGTATATGGGCTACTGAGCTTCCCCTGAAATTTCGCCTTCCAAGAGGTCGTGTATAAACTCGACGCAAAGGAAGGAAATCAGGCATGTTCAAGGTACCGAAACAGGTGTACACGGCGGAGTTCAAGCTGGCGGCC
>Ga0105240_10014022_pt1 | contig 10963 bp, 11 predicted proteins | sample KBSC54metaG_FD_80426 | JGI IMG/M metagenome (GOLD analysis project Ga0105240, IMG submission 80426) | Corn rhizosphere microbial communities from Kellogg Biological Station, Michigan, USA - KBS C5-4 metaG | ecosystem: Host-associated > Plants > Roots > Rhizosphere > Soil | place: Michigan, USA...
CTGTTTCTGCCCGCCCGACAGGTCGCGGGGAAAGCGGTGACGATACGTCGACGGCTCCAGCGCGATCAGCGCGAGCAGTTCGTCGACCCGATGCGAGATCCTCACGTCATCCCAGCCGAGCAGACGCGGCACCGTCGCGATGTTCTCGGCGATCGTCAGGTGCGGGAACAGGCCGACCTGCTGGATCACGTAGCCGATCCCGCGGCGCAGCTCGACCGAATCCATGTTCGTCACGTCGCGGCCCATCAGCTCGATCCTGCCGCTCGTTGGCTCGATCATCTTGTTGATCAGCCGCATCGTCGTCGTCTTGCCGCAACCGGACGGTCCGATCAGCACGCACACTTCGCCTTCGGGCACCGTCAGCGTCACGTGGTCGACGGCCGGCGTCGGCGCGCCCGGATATCGCTTGGTCAGCTCGGTCAGCGTGATCATGTCGCAGCCTCGGTTTCTATGCCTCTCGGCGTCAGCCAGCGCTGGATGCGCCCGAACAGGAAATCGGTGCCCAGCGACAAGAGCGTCGCGGGGATCGCGCCGACCAGCAGCTGCGGCACCGCCATCATCGCGATGCCCGCGGTGATGAAGTCGCCGAGCCCGCCGCCGCCGATGTAAGCGGCGAGCACCGCGCCCGACACGACCTGGACCGCCGCCGTGCGCACGCCGGCGAAGACCACCGGCAGCGCCAGCGGCAGCTTGATCCTGCCGATGATCTGCGCCGGGCCCATTCCCATTCCGCGCGCCGCGTCCACTGCATCGGCGTCGACTTCGCGCACCGCGGTGTAGGTGTTGATCAGTATCGGCGGCAGCGCGAGCAGCGTCAGCGCGAACCACGACGGGACGAAGCCCGTGCCCATGATCGGCATCACCAGCGCCAGCACGGCGAGCGACGGCAGCGTGCGCCCGATGTTGGCGACGTTGATCGCCAGCAGCGCGCCGCGGTCGCGATCGGCCAGCCACACGCCGAGCGGTATCGCAATCAGCGAGGCGGTGAGCAATGCGGCCAGCGACAGCGTCACGTGCGTGAACAGCGCCTGTCCGAATCGCGCCGGATGGTCGACGATGTATTGCCAGGCCTCGAGGAGCAGGGTCATGGGTCGTCTCTCATCCCCGGGTGCGCCTGGCGAGGCGATGCTCGAGGGCAGAGAGCGACAGGTCGACCGCGACCGCCAGTGCGCAGGCAGTCAGCGCGCCGGCCCAGATCTTCGGCGCATGATCGTTGGTGATGCCGTTGAAGATCAGCGTCCCGAGCCCGCCGGCGCCGATATAGGCGGCGACCACCGATACGCTGATCACGGTCACCGCGGCGATCCGCAATCCGGCAACGATCACCGGCATCGCCAGCGGAATCTCGACTCTCCACAGCACCTGCGCGCCGCTCATCCCCATTCCACGCGCTGCATCGACGACTTCTACCGGTGCGCCACGAATCCCCATCGCGATGTTGCGGATCAGGATCAGCAGCGAGAAAGAGACCATTACCAGGATCGCGTTGGTCTTGCCGAGGCCGACGATCGGAATCAGCAGCGCGAGGAAGGCGAGCGTCGGGATCGTGTAGAGGAAGCCGGACACCGCGAGCGCGGCCTGGAACACCGATTCGCGCCGCGCCGCCCAGAGCCCGACGACGAACGCGATCAGGAACGAGATGGCGAGCGCGGAGAGCGAGATGAAGATGTGCTCGCCGAGCGCGATCGCCACCTGGTCCCAGTTGCGCAGGAACCAGGTCATGTCAGTGTCGTCCCCGCGGACGCGGGTACCCAGCGTCGTTCACCGGAAGTTGCTGGGTCGTCCGAAGTCACTGGGTTCCCGCTTGCGCGGGAACGACAAATGTCGCGCAACACGTCCATCGCTGTCTCGATGTCCGGGCCCGGCGGTCGATCGACATCCAGCATCGGTACTTTCGCGCGCAACGCCTCGTACAGCCGGGTAGCGCCCTGGCCCATCGAATCCCGCGGGCAGGGCTCGCGCAGGTCCACTGCCTGCGCTCCCAGCAGCGCATCGATTGCCGCCAGCGCAACGAGCAGCTCGATCATCGCCGCGGTCTTCTCGACCACATGCATCGCCATCGTCGCGTGATCCTCGATCCGCTCGGACACCGGCAGGAAATCCAGGCAAGCCGGATTCGCCAGATGGCGGATCTTGTTGTACAGCGCGGTCTTGGTCTTCTGCACCGTTGCGAACCCGGAGTGCGTCGGCCCATGCCGCGTCAGGTGCAGCGGCAATTCGCTCATTACCGGCGAGAGCAGCTTCATCGAGCGCTCGACGCACAATGATGCGCATTGCGCCAGCGCCAGGCCCAGCGCCTCGAGGCCGATGGCGAGCGCCGGGACATGGAAATTGCCGTTGGACAGCAACTGGCCGTTGTCGAGGACCAGCGGACTGTCCGCCGCGCTGTTGAGCTCGAGCTCGATCTGCGAGCATGCTTCGTTCCATACCGCGCGCGCCGCGCCGTGCACCTGCGCGAGGCAGCGGAACGACAACGGATCCTGGACGCGGCGCGCAGCGCCCGGCCGCCACAGCGCGCTGCCTTCGAGCAGGATTGTCAAGCGCTGCGCGGCCTCGACCTGGCCCGGCGCGGGCCGCGCCTGCTGCATCCGTGGATCGAGTGGAGACAGGTTCGCGCGGAAGCCTTCGCATGCGAGCGCTGCAGAATGGTCGAGCGCATCGAGCGCGGCAGCGACGTCGATCAGGCAAAGTGCCGCGACGCCGATAGTCGCCGCATTCGAGCTGATCAGCGACAGGCCGTCCTTCGGTCCGATCGCAGGAAGCGTGAGGCCTGCCGCGCGCATCGCATCGCCGCCCGGCAGCACGTTGCCGCCATATTCGGCGTGGCCTTCGCCGATCAGCGGCAACGCCAGCGCCGACAGCGGTGCTAAGTCGCCGACGGCAATCGAGCCGATCTTCGGGACCACCGGATGTACGCCCGCATTCAGCATCGCGACCAGCGACTCGAATACCGATGGCGAGATTCCCGATCCGCCCATCCGCATGCCTGCAATACGGGTGAACAGCATTGCACGCACTGCATCGCCCGGAAAGGTCGCGCCGATTCCGACGCTGCGCGCGCGGATCGCATTCAACTGGTAGTCGACGAGTGCCGAGTCATCTCCGGCAGGCCCTGCAAGTTTCTTGCCGGTGTTGGCGCCCAGCGCCGAGGTCAGGCCGTAAACCGACTGCCCCGACGCCGCGGCGCGCATCACCGCACCGCGCGCGACGTGCAGCTTGTCGATTACGCCCGGTGCAACGGCGACAGGCCGCCGATCGCGTGCAACGGCGCGTAGATCATTCAGCGTGAGCAGGCCGGTGGAGAGTTCGAGTGGTTCCATTCAGGTCATGTGATCAGCATGTAAGCAAACGCCCCCGGAGCGTTTCCGGGGGCGTCAGCGTGAAGTCGATACGACCGAACGGCGACTACTTCAGGACGCCCTTCGACTTCAGGAAATCGGCAGCGACATCGCGCGGCTCCATCTTTTCGCCGTCGACCTTGTAGTTCAGCGCCGACATCGTCGCCTCGTCGAGCAGCGCGCTCACCTTGTTCGCGACTTCCGCGATCTTCGGGTTCGCGTCGAGCACTTCCTTGCGCACGACCGGCGCCACGTAGTACGGCGGCCACAGGTTCTTGTCGTCCTTCAGCCGCTTCAGCTTCAGCGCCGAGATCATCCCGTCGGTGGCGTAGCCGTTCACGACGTCGATGTTCCTGCCCGACAAAGCCTGGTAGCGCAGGCCGATCGCCATCTGCAGGTCTTCCTTGAACTCCATTCCGTAGACGGCTTTCAGGCCGGGCAGTCCATCCTTGCGGTCGCGGAATTCGGGTCCGGCGCCGAGCTTCAGCTCCTTCGAGACCTTCGCGAGGTCAGTCAGCGTCTCGAGCTTGTACTTCTCTGCGGTGTCGGGACGCACGACCATGTTGTACGTGTTGTTGACCGGCGCTTCGTTGAGCAGGATGAGGCCTTTCTTCGCGTACTCGTCCTTCACCTTGTTGTAGACGGCGGCGCGATCGGTCATCGCATCCATCTTCAGCACCGCGGTCAGCATCGTGCCGGTGTATTCCGGATAGAAGTCGACCTGCTTTTCCTCGAGCGCCTTGTGCACGATCAGCGTGCCGCCCAGGTTGATCTTGCGCTCGACCTTGATGCCGGCGGCTTCGAACGCCTGCGCATAGAGCTCGGCCAGCACGAATTGCTCGGTGAAGTTCTTCGAAGCGACGCGCACTTGCGCCATCGCCTGGCTGCCGAAAACCAGCGCGGCCGACGCCAGCGCGCCTACGATCCATTTCTTGTATTTCATGTTCTCGCTCCCGATCGCATGCCAAATGAAGGGTGCTAGGATACGCGAAAGCGCACCTCCTCGGAAGGTTCCCCTTGCAAGCGAAAGAGCCGATTTTCCTCACCTGGCTGAACGGCCCGGATGTCGCGCAGCTGGCGTTGACCGACGATGAGATTCTCGCCGCGGTCGAGCGCGGACTCGATGCACAGGGACGGGGCGCGACGGTGATCGAGCCGCGCGTCCACCTGGTGCCGGAGACCTCGGCGAAGGGGCACTTCAACGTGCTGCGCGGCGTCGTCAAGCCGCTCGGTGTGGCGGGCGTCAAGATCGTCGGCGATTTCGTCGGCAATTACGAGCGCGGCTTGCCCTCCGAGATGGCGCTGCTCAACCTGTTCGATCCGGAAACCGGAATGCCGAAGGCGATCCTCGACGCGACGTCGATCACCGACATGCGCACTGGCGCGATGACGGCGCTGGGCGGCAAGTATCTCGCGCGGAAGGGCTCGAAAGTCCTCGGCCACATCGGTGCGCGCGGGACCGCGTACTGGAACGTCCGCCTGCTGGACCGGCTGTTCGATTTCGACGAGATTCGCGTGCATTCGCGCCGGCCCGAATCGCGGATTCCGTTCGGCGAACGGCTGTCGAAAGACCTGGGCAAGAAAATTATCGTCACCGACGACTGGGAGTCGTGCGTCCGCGACGCCGACATCATCGTCGAAGCGTCGCGCCTGCCCGAGCCGCGGCCGATGCTTCTGACCGCGTGGATCAAGAAGGGTGCGCTGGTGATGCCGTACGGCACGATGAGCGCGGTCGAGCTGTCCTTGACCGACATCATGGACAAGATGGTCGTCGACGACTGGGGCCAGTGCAGGAAGGGCTTGCCGTTCGGCGCGCTGCGCGCACATGTCGATTCCGATCGGCTGACGGAACAGAACCTGCACGCCGAACTGGGACAGATCGTCGCCGGAAAAAAGCCGGGACGCGAGCGCGACGACGAGACGATCCTGTTCTGGCATCGGGGCCTGAGCCTTTCCGATATCGCGCTCGGTTGCGCGATGCTGGACAAGGCGGCGGCAATGGGATTGGGGCAGAAGCTCCGCTTTGCCTGATAACCCATATAACCGATGGCGCGCATTCCTTATCCCGATCCTGATTCCGATCCGGCTATCGCCCAACTGGCCGAACAGATCAAGACCGAGCGCGGCGGCAAGCTGCTTAACTTGTATCGGATGCTGCTGCACAGTCCGCCGATGGCGCGCGGATGGCTGGCGTTCTTCACCGCGGTCCGGCAGCAGGGCATCCTGCCCGGGCGCGATCGCGAGCTGGCGATCCTGCGGGTCGCGGTGCTCAACGACGCCGACTATGAATTCGCGCAGCACGTTCCGTTCGCGCTGAAGGATGGGCTGACGCGCGAACAGATCGATGCGGTGAGAAACGATCCGGCATCGCGGCTCTTCACCGACCGCGATCGCGCGGTCATCGCGTATGCCGATGCAATGACGCGGGACATCCGCGTGCCCGATGCAGTGTTCGCGGTGGTGCACGCGAGCTTTCCCGAGCAGGAGCTGGTCGAGCTCACGATCACGATCGCCGGATACAACATGGTTTCGAGATTTCTCGAGGCGCTCGACATCGATCACGATTGACGGTTATCGCGGCAGGCTTTCCTGCAATATTTTTCCGTCGCGATCGATTAGCAGATACGCGAAGCCCTGTTCGCGCAGGTACGCATCGGCGCCGTCACCGTGCAGCATCGCGATCGTCGCGCAGCTTCCGGCGACCGTGCACAGCGGCGCGACGACGCTGACCGACTGCGGCCCGTCGACCGGCCAGCCGGTCCTCGGATTCAGCAGGTGGCAATAGCGCCGGCCTTCGAATTCGAAGAAGCGCTCGTAGTCGCCGCTGGTCGCGAGCCCGCCTTCGCCGAGTTCGAGATGCGCGATCGTGCGCTCCGGATCGCGCGGATGCACGATGCCGATGCGCCACGGGCGGCCGTCGGCCTGCGGCCCGATCACGCGGATGTCGCCGCCGAGATTGACGAAGCCGTGGCGGATGCCGGCATCGACTGCCGCAGCCATCGCGCGATCCGCCGCATATTCCTTGCCGATGCCGCCGAAGTCGATCTCCATTCCGGCTTCGAGGGCGATCGATGCGGGCGATGCGCTCGACCGGGCGCCGCGCCGCACGCGCTGCCAGCCGATGCGCGCAAGCACTGCATCGACCTCTTCCGGGCGCGGCGGACGATTGCGCTTGAAATCCCATACCGAACGCAGCACGCCGGAGGTGATGTCGAACAACCCGCCGCTTTGCGACCAGCACGCAGCGGCGTAATCGAGCAGCGCCGCTGTTTCTTCATCGAGCGCGACCGGATCGCCGCCGGCATTGCGGTTGATATCCGACAGCACCGAATCGGGACGATAGCGCGAGTACTTCGTTTCGATCCGCTCGACCTCGCGCTGGATCGCGCCGAAGGCGTGCTGCGCGGCGCCTTCGCTGGCCGCATCGATCCGCACCTCGGCGGGCGAGGCCATCGCGGAAAACGTGTGGTCGAAGCGTTGCACGGACGAGGGCGTGCAGCCGGCTCAGAAGTCCTTGCCGAGGCCGACCTGGTAGAACTGCGCCTTGAACGGCTTCAGCGGCTTCGAATCGCTGCCGAAAAGGTGGTGCCAGTCGTTGCGCTGCTCGTAGTACTCGGCCTTGAAATCGGCACGCCAGCCGCCGGCGAACGACTTCGCGAGCTTGACTCCCGCGGTAATGGCGCCGAACGCCGACAGTCGCTGGTCGGCCGAATACGGCTCGCCGATCCTGAAACCCTGCGGAAACGGCGGATCGCGGTAGAAATCGGAGGCGCCCTGCGTGTAGTAGCGCAGGCTGGGCGTGATCGTCCAGCTTGCCACCGGCTGCACCCACTCGGTGAGCAGCGCCAATGCGCGAATGCCGAACGTGTCGTGGTAGTAGCGCGCCGACAGCCGCAGCGTGCCGTCGACCGCGTCGACATAATGGTTCCAGCGCGTCAGCCATGCGAACTGGTCGCGATGGTCGGGACGCACGTCGATCGCCTTGTACGGATCGCTGTAGTAGCCGTGTCCGATCGAGTAGGTGAGGTTCGACTGGATGATGTCGTTCGGGGTCAGCACCTGCGTGACGCCGGCCAGCAGGTCGGTCGTCCGCTTGTGCTGGCCGCGGGCGACCAGGTTGACGCTGTCGATGTCGTCTTCGGCATGACCTGCGCCCGCGGTGAACGTCGTGTTGTTGTCGGGCGTCGACAGGCGCGCATCGACCGACAGCGCGCGCGACACGTAGTCGTGCTCGGTCGAATAGGCGAACTGCATGCCGACGGCGCCGCGGTCGAAATACCGGGTCAGCTTCACGTCGCCGGCCTTGCGCAGGTCGTTGACGCCCAGGCCCGAGGCGCCCGACAGCGTGTCGTGAAAGAGCGGCGACGCGCCCGATATCGCATCGACCACGATCGCGGTCTCCACCGACCACCTGTCGGCGAACGGCGCGAGCAGGTGGAACGACGGCGCGCTGATGCGCATGCGGCCTTCGCCCGGCTGGTAGTCGTGGTAGTAGAGATACTTGAGGTCGATCGCCGAATGGTCCGGCGGCTCTTCCGCCTGCGCCGCACTCGACAACAGCGCGGGCAGCGTCGCGGCGACCGTCGAAAGCAGTGTTGCGGCGAGTCCGGGGAGCGCCAGCGCGGCGGAGAGCAAAGAGATCTTGTCAGGCGGCGGCGCATCGCCGGCGCCATTGCGTGGGCGATCGTTCATCTCGCGCTTCTCGTGCACCGTGCGCCGCCGGTCAATTGCAGCCGCAGCCGCCACCGCCGACGCCGTATCCGCCCGACGCGTTTTCCTTGCTGGTGTAGATGTGCTGGGTGAAACGCTCGTCGAGCGGATCGCCGTTGAACGTCATCGAAGGCTTGGCGAGGTTGCCCTTTTCCCACGCCGGGACCGCTGCGCAACCCGACAACAATGACAGCGCGAGCGTAATCACGAGGCAGGTCGGCTTGGCGAGGCGCATGGCAGTGTTCCGTTGTTCGATGCTGTTTGCACCAACATAGCACGGACCGGCGTCGGATCGCCAGCCGGTTGTGCCTTCGCGCGCCAAGTGCCGCCGGCGGTCGACTGGGCGCGACGAACCTCAGTTTGCCGGCTTGCCGGCCATTGTCGCGCGGATTCTTCGCTCGAGGTCGTCGCGCATGTCGTTGCTGAATCCCGAGTGCGCCGACACGATCTTCCCGCGCGCGTCGATCAGCACCGACGTCGGCATTTTCTTGACTTCATACTTCGTCGGCGTGAGACCGGGCTCGTCGTACACGATGGTGAAGCGCGCCGGAAACTGCGCAAGGAATTTCTCCGCATCGGCACGCTTCTTGTCGACGTTGATCGCGACGATGGCGAGCCCGCTGCCGGCGTATTTGTCCTGCATCGCGTTCATCCACGGGAACGACTGGCGGCACGGACCGCACCACGACGCCCAGAAATCCAGATACACGGTCTTGCCGCGCAATGCCGACAACTGGATCGGAGAGCCGTCGGCCTGCACGACCGTGATTTCAGGCGCCTGGTCGCCGACGGCGACTGCGTGCGAAGGCTGCGCGGCGAAAATGAGAAACGCCGCGGCGAGCGCGGCGCATGATTTCTGCAGTCGTCGGAGCGCTGTGCTGACCATTCGCGGATTATCGCTCAATGCGGCGCGGCCGAGCCCCACAATTCCTTCAGTCGCGCATCGCGCCCGCATCCGGTCCGGTAGAACTTGTAGCGGACAGGATTCTTCAGGTAATAGTCCTGGTGATAGTCCTCGGCCGGGTAGAACGTCGTCGCCGGAACGATCTCGGTGACGATGTCGCCCTTGAACGGCTTCGACTTCATCAGCGCGGCTTTCGAGGCTTCGGCCAGCTTTTTCTGCTCGTCGTTGGCGACGAAGATCGCGGTCCGGTACTGGTTGCCGTGGTCGCAGAACTGTCCGTCCTTCTGTGTCGGATCGACGTTGTGCCAGAAGACATCGAGCAGCTTTTCGTAGCTGACCTTCTTCGGATCGTATTCGACCTGCACCGATTCGGCATGTCCGGTCGTTCCCGACGACACTTCCTCATATGTCGGGTTCACTTTCGTGCCGCCGGTGTAGCCGGAGATCGTCGCGATGACGCCGTCGGTCTTGTCGAACGGCGGCTCCATGCACCAGAAGCAGCCGCCGGCGAACACAGCTTTGGCCGTCGCCGGTTTCGGCGCCTGCGCGGTGGCGATGCCGATCGTCGCGGCGATCAGGACGAGTGTTGCGAGGATGCGTTTCACTTGGTACCTCCGTTACGTTACGTCAATCCTGCTTGGTCGCCATTGCGCGGCAAATCTGACAGGTTTCGTCGTTATCGTACAGCCGGCCGGCTGATCCGGCCGAATTCCCAGTGCAGCGCGGCGCCGGCAACGATGACGCTCGCCGTCTGCGCCAGCCAGAATCCAGGCGCTCCCCGCGGCACCAGCCACGTCACCGGCGATCCGCCCGGCCACGTCGCGAACGCCATCACATACCCGATGCCGAGGCCGATTCCCCACAAAGCCACCGCGTAGATCAGCATCGGAACGAGCGCCTGCTGGTATCCGCGCAGCGCCTGCGTCGCGCTGCATTGCAACGCGTCGAACCAGTGAAAGACCACGACAATCGGCAACAGTTCGAGGGCGATCGCGGCAACTGCCGCATCGTTGGTATACAGCGCGACGATCCGGTCGCGGGCGACCCAGATGATGAGGCAGAGCACGCTCGCGCAGCCGAGCGCCATCAGCATCCCGTCGTGGGCGACGCTGCGGGCCTCGTCCGGCTGCCTGGCGCCGATGGCCTGGCCGATCAGCACCTGCGTGCCGATTCCCAACGACAGCGGCAGCATGAAGCAGAGCGCCGCCAGGTTCGCCGCGATCTGCTGCGCGCCGGACACCGTCGCGCCGAGACGGGCGAGGAAGAGCGCCATGAAGACGAACGCGGTCACCTCGATCAGGATCGACGCGCCGATCGGCACGCCAAGCCGGAGTATTCGCCAGACGCCGTGCCGGTCGAAGCGCCAGCTTCCTTCGAAGATCCCGAAGCGGCGATACGAGCCATCGAAGCGCAGCATCCCGATGACGATCACCACCATCAGCCAGTAGCAGATCGCGCTCGCGAGCCCGCAGCCGGGACCGCCCAGCTCGGGCAGTCCCCACGCGCCGTGCACGAACCCGTAGCTCAGCGGAATCTTCGCCGTAAGCGCCGTCACGTTGATCGCCATCACCGCGCGCGGATGATTGACTGCCGGCGCGAACGCATAGAACACGCGGGCCATCATCAGCGCGGGAACGCCGAGCGCCAGCCACTGCAGGTATGCGCGCGACAGCGGCAGCACGCTCTCCGGAATCTGCGCCCAGCGCAGGATCACATCGGGAAACGTGAACGCCGTCGCGATGACCACCGCCAGGCAGCAGCCGATCCAGACCCCGGCGCGCACCTGGCGCCCGATCTCGGCGGGCTCTTCGGCGCCATAGTGCCGCGAGATGATCGGCGAGAGTCCCTGGATGATTCCCATCAGCGGAATGAATACGCTGGCCCAGATCGCCGAGCCGAGCCCGATCGCCGCGAGGTGATCGGCCTTGTAGTGCCCGGTGATGATCGTGTCGGCGACCCCGTTGGCGAGCACCGCGATCTGCGCGATGAAGATCGGCGCGGAAATCCTGGC
>Ga0105240_10014024_pt1 | contig 10963 bp, 9 predicted proteins | sample KBSC54metaG_FD_80426 | JGI IMG/M metagenome (GOLD analysis project Ga0105240, IMG submission 80426) | Corn rhizosphere microbial communities from Kellogg Biological Station, Michigan, USA - KBS C5-4 metaG | ecosystem: Host-associated > Plants > Roots > Rhizosphere > Soil | place: Michigan, USA...
AAATCGGTCGTGGTTGAAGCTCGCTGCGTCCGGCTCAATGCCAAGGCGGAAGATGCCGCCTCGCTTGCGCCCACGGTCGAAAAGCGCGCGCTGTCGCGCAGGGCCAATGAGGTGCTGATCGAGGTCAAGGCGGCCGCCGTTAATCCGTCTGACGTCAAGGCCGCGACCGGGTTGATGCCCTATGCGGTGTTTCCGCGGACCTCGGGGCGTGACTATGCGGGCATCGTGATCGACGGACCGCCCGGCACGGTCGGGCGTGAGGTGTTCGGCTCCTCCGGCGATCTTGGCATCCGCCGCGACGGTACCCATGCGACGCATCTGGCTGTCGAGGCTGACGCCACCGTCGAGAAGCCGAACAGCATCTCCTGGGAAGAGGCCGCGGGGATCGGCGTTCCCTTTGTCACCGCCATGGAAGGTTTTCGCCGCGCCGGCATTCCGAAGCCGGGCGAAACCGTGCTGATCATGGGCGTCAGCGGCAAGGTAGGGCAGGCGGCGGCACAGATCGCGACCTGGCACGGCGCACGCGTCATCGGCGTGACGCGCAAGGCGGAGGCCTATGAGGGCCACAGCAACGCGAAGGTCGACGTTATCGATGCATCGACTGCCGATATCCCTACGCGCCTGCGCGAGCTGAACGACGGCAAGGGCGCCGACATCATCTTCAATACCGTCGGCGACCCCTATTTCCAGGCCGCGCACAAATCGCTGGCATTGCGCGGGCGTCAAATCCTGATCGCCGCGATTGACCGCATCGTGCAGTTCAACATACTGGAATTTTATCGCGGACAGCACACCTATGTCGGCATCGACACGCTGGGGCTGTCGTCGATCGCGACCGGAGACGTCTTGCGAGAGCTCGCGCCGGGTTTTGCCAGCGCGCATCTCAAGCCGTTTCCGATTAATGCGTCCGCCATCCATCCTTTGGAAAACGCCAAGCACGCCTTTGTCGCGGTCGCCGGCTCGTCGCGCGACCGTGTTATCTTGAAGCCTCGAAACAGCTAAGACCGTCATTGCGAGGAGCATAGCGACGAAGCAATCCAGACTGCAGCCGCGGCAAGAGTGCTGGATTGCTTCGCTTCGCTCGCAATGACGAGGGGAAAAGCCATGGAGCCCAATCAGACCGCTATCCTGTCCGGCCTTGTGATTGGCCTGCTCTACGGCTCGATCGGGCTGCTCTCCGGCTTTTGCATGACGAGCGGCCTGCGCGGCTTGTGGGCGGAGGGCGACGGCCGGTTGGCGCGCACCTTTGCGCTCGCCATGGGCGTCGGTATCGCTGCCTCGCAATTGCTCGCCGCACGCGGTTCGATCGATCCCGGCAAATCCATTTACCTGCAGTCGTCATTCTCGGTTCCGGTGATGTTCTTCGGCGGCCTGTTGTTCGGCTACGGCATGGTGCTGTCGAACGGCTGCGGCTCCCGGGCGCTGATATTGCTCGGCAAAGGCAATCTGCGTTCGCTGGTGGTGGTGATCGTTCTCGGTATCTTCGCTGAGATCACGCTGAAGGGGCTGATTGCACCGGCGCGCATCGCGGCCGTGCAGGTCACTCAGTTGACGGTGAAAATCAATTCGTTGCCGGCGCTGCTGTCGAGTTTTGGTCTTAATGAAACTTATGGACGGATGTTCGCGGCCTCGCTGGTCTCGGCAGCGCTGATCATCTTCGCGCTCTCGCACGGGCCCTTTCGCCGGTCGCCGGGCCAGATCGTGGCCGGCATCGCCATCGGCCTCCTAATTGCCGCAGGCTGGTATGCGACCGGGCATCTGGGAGCCGACGATTTCAACCCGGTGCCAGTGACTTCGCTCACCTTCGTCGCGCCGCTCGCCGACAGCCTGCAATATGTGATGCTGTCGACGGGCTCGACGCTGAATTTCAGCATCGCCACGGTCGGTGGCGTATTCGCCGGCAGCCTTGTCACCGCGGTGCTGACGGGGCGCTTCGCGCTGGAGGGCTATCGCTCGCCACAACACATGCTGCGCTCGGCGGGTGGCGCAGCGCTGATGGGGATCGGCGGCGTCATGGCGTTCGGCTGCTCGATCGGGCAGGGGCTCACGGGCATCTCGACACTGGCGCTGGGCTCATTCGTCGCGGTCGCGGGCATCATCGCCGGCGCCGGCATTGGCCTGCGTGGCGCGCTTCGGGTGCGGCCGCTGCCGGCCGTCTAGCCTCGTCAATCCGCTGCGCGGGTCACGATGCGAATTTCCGAGGTGAGGGTGCGGTGCACCGGGCATTTGTCGGCGATTTCCAGGATGCGCTTGCGCTGATCGGCGTCGAGCGGGCCTTCGAGGCCGATAGCGACGTCGATCTGGTCGAGCAAGCCTTCCTTGGTCTCGCACTCCGCACAGTCCTTCGCGTGGATCTTGCTGTGGTTCAGGCTCACCGTTGCGCGCTCGAGCGGAAAGGATTTGCGTTCGGCATAGAGCCGCATGGTCATGGACTTGCAGGCGCCTAAGCCCGCCAACAGGAAGTCATACGGGCCAGGGCCGGTATCGTCGCCGCCGGCGGAATGGGGCTCATCGGCAAGCAGGTGATGCGGGCCGATGGAGACCGTGTTCTGGAATTTGCTGTTGCGGGTTTCGCGCACCACGACCTGGCGCGGCTGGTCGACGGGCTCAGCTACCGGCCCGGCGAGATCGACATAGCGCGTCGCCCAGGTTGCGATCATGTCGGCGACATAGGCGGAATCGCGGCGATTGCTGAGGAGGTGATCGGCGCCGGATAGCGACACGAAGCTCTTGGGATGCTTGGCCGTAACAAAGATGCGCGTGGCATTGTCGATGCCGACGGTATCGTCGGTCGGCGAATGCATGATGAGCAGCGCCTTGTGCAGGCGCGCGATCTTCTCCATCAACGGATTTTCGGCGACATCGTCGAGGAACGCGCGCTTGATGGTGAAGGGACGGCCTGCGAGCGAGACCTGTGCCAGGCCTTGCTCACGGATGTTGTCGACGTGATCGCGGAACAGGCCAGTGACATGCGCGGGGTCCGAGGGAGCGGCGATCGTGACGACGGCCTTGGCTTCCACGATCTGTCCGGCTGCCGCAAGAATTGCCGCGCCGCCCAGGCTGTGGCCGATCAGGATTGCAGGCGCCTGCCGCGTCTCGCGCAGGTGATTGGCAGCACGGACGAGGTCGGCAACGTTGGAAGAAAAGGTCGCGTTGGCGAAATCGCCTTCGCTCGAGCCGAGCCCGGTGAAATCGAAACGCAGCGTGGCGATGCCTTTGGCCGCGAGCGCTGTTGCGATGCGCTTTGCCGCCAGCACATCCTTGCCGCAGGTAAAGCAATGCGCGAATAGCGCGTAAGCGGTCGGCGCGCCGTCGGGAAGGTCGAGCGCTGCCGCGAGCCGATGCCCACCTTCGCTTTCAAACTGGAATTTTTCGGTCGGCATGTACGTTCCTCACGGTTGATGAACACCTCTCCCTACAGGAGAGGTAAAGAAATCAATCGCCAGAATAGCGCTGCTCTGCCCAGGGGTCACCGCGGTTGTGATAGCCGCGGACTTCCCAATAGCCAGGCGCGTCTGCTTCCAGGAATTCGATCGCTTGCAGCCATTTCGCGCTCTTCCAGAAATAGAGATGCGGCACCACGAGCCGCACCGGCCCGCCATGCTCCGCCGCCAGCGGTTTTCCCGACCAGCGATGGGCGAGGAGAGCATCCTCGGCGGCGAAATCCTCGAGCGAAAGATTGGTGGTGTAGCCATCATAGGAATGCAGCACGACGAACTGCGCGTTGTCGCGCGGCTGACAGGCGGCGAGCAGCTCGCGGGTCGGCAGGCCCACCCACTGATTGTCGTAGCGCGACCAGGTGGTGACGCAATGGATGTCTGATGTCACCGGCGTCTGCGCCCGCGCCGAGAATTCCGCAAAACTCCAGAACACGGGATTCTCGATCGCGCCGTAAACGTCGAGATGCCAGCGATCGAGAGATATCTCGGGCGTCAGCCCGAGGTCGAGCGTCGGCCAGTCCTTGGTGAGGTGCTGTCCGGGCGGCAAGCGTTGCTCCTCAGGGCGCGACGTCTTGCCGGTGAGGAAACGCCCTTCCTGCGCCCAGCGCTGCTTGCTGCGGGTCAGCTTGGAATCCGGCGGCGGTTCTTGTTCGTCGGCCATGGCCTTACTCGTGACGCAATCGCGGGCGCTGTGCCTCCGAATAGGGTAAGCCAACGCCGAGCGCGCGGACATTGGTCGGAAACGATTAGGCCTTCACGATTGCGTTGATAGAGGTGTGGCCCTCGGCGAAGATCCGGGCGGCGCAGATCAGGAGCAAGGCGATGAAGGGCGACTTGGTGTCCTTCAGTGTCATCAGGATCGGCACGGTGGCAATCGTGTCGTGCCGCGCCGAAGGGCCTGCGTTTGTGCTTAGCTCAAAAATCAGGCCGCTTGCCCGAACAGCATCGGCAGCTGTCGCGGTCCACGCACCGTGCCTTCCGACCAGGTGACCTTGCCGGCGGGGTCGAGCCGGAAATCGGGAATGCGCTTGAGCCATTCCTCCAGGGCGACCGTCATCTCCATCCGTGCCAGATTGGAGCCGACACAGCGGTGGATGCCGAGACCGAATGCGGCGTGGCGATTCTCCTTGCGGTCGAGCACGACCTTGTCGGCATCAGGGAACATGACAGGGTCGCGATTGGCGGCGGGGAAGGAGAGCAGCACCATGTTGCCGGGCTTGACCGGGCAGCCGGAGACGGAGGTTTCCTTCACCACCTCGCGCGCCATGGTCACCGGCGAATAGGCGCGCAGCAGCTCTTCCACTGCCGAGGGCATCAGCTTGGGCTCGCGCGCCAGCCGCTCGCGATCTGCGGGCGTGCGCGCCAGGTGCCAGAGCGAGGAGCCGATCGCGCTCCAGGTGGTGTCGATGCCGGCGATCAGCAGCAGCCGCAGCGAGCCGCGCACGTGCTCATCCTGCAACGGCTGGCCGTTCTTGTCGCGTGCATTCATCAGCGTCGTGATCAGGTCGTCGGAAGGCTGGGTCTTGCGACGCTCGATATGCTCGGCGAAGTACCCGTCCATCGCTTCGGCGGCCTTCATCAGGGTCTCGTGGTCCTTGATGCCGCGCTCAAGGATATCGTGGATCCATTGGATGAAGAGATCGCCGTCGCTTTCCGGGATGCCGAGCATATGGGCGATGGCTCGCACCGGAATATGCTTGGTGTAGCGTGCGGCGGCGTCGCATTTGCCGTCGGCGATGAACTCGTCGATCAGCTCGTTGCAGATCGCGCGCACCCGCGGCTCCAGCTTCTTCATCGCATCCGGCGTGAACGGCGGCAGCAGGAGCTGCTTTGCCGGCTTGTGCTCGGGCGGGTCGGAGGTGATCGGCGGCGCCTTCGCCAGTTGTTCGGGTCGGACGTCGCGGACGATGATGCGGCGCGAGGAGAAATGCTCGGTGTCGTTGGCGATCGCCCGCACCGCCTCATAGGTGGTCGGCATGTAGCAGCCGAGGAAGCGCTCGGTGTGAACGATGGGCGATGAGGCGCGCAATTCGTCCCAGATCGGGAAGGGGTTCTCGGTCCAGCGCGGATCGGTGTGGTCGAAATCATTGACCCAGTCGTTGACCGGCGGATGTTTCGGCAAATAGCTCGCAGCGTCGGACATCAGCGTGTCTCCTTGGCTGTGTTTGTTCGAGGAAGGCTTGACAAAGGCGGCGGAGATCACTCCTCCGTTACTTCAATTGCGATTTCCGGGCAGTTGGTCTGGGCAAGCCAGGCCTTGTCTTCGAGGCCTGCGGGCACGGTGCCGTCGCCGACCTCGTGCGCATTGCCATATTCGTCGAGCTCGAACAGCTCGGGCGCCAGCGATTTGCAGCGGGCGTGCCCCTGACATTTGTCCTGGTCGACGCGGATTTTCAGCTTTGCAGCCATAGCAAAATGTTTCCCTCTCCTGACGCACCATCGCGCTGCGCGCGGCACGCCGTGCGTGTCATAAGCGGCTTCTTGCCGGCCGCCTCCCGACGTAATAAACTAAGTTATATCCTATTACATTCGGACCTGCGCGGTTCGTCAAGTAAAATGATTGTTGAACGATGCGACCTAAGATCGCCCGCAAGCCGCATAATAACTATCACCATGGCGATCTCCGCGACGCGCTGGTGCAGGCCGCACTGCGCGAGGCCGAGCAGGGCGGCCCTGAAGCCATCAGCATCAAGGCGCTGGCGAAGAAGCTCGGCGTGTCGCAGCCGGCGCCATACCGACATTTCGCCGACCGCGAGGCGCTGCTGCACGCGGTGACCGCCGAAGCTTTCCGCCAGTTCAACGCCATCCTGCGCGCCGCAATCGACAAGCCGTCCAAGCGCTCGAAGCTGTCGCGCTTCGCCCAGGCCGCGCTTGATTTCGGCCTGCGGCGCAACGGCATCTACCGGCTGATGTTCGCCTCGCGCACCATGGCCTGCGCCGAAGAGGGCAGTGAGCTGCACACTGCCGCAGATGAAGCGCTCGCGCTGCTGATCGAATCGATGGAAGTGCCGGCCGTCGGCCTGCTTCGCGAACGCCAGGCGCTGCAGGTCTGGGCCGCGCTGCATGGCGTGATCACGCTCGCCGAGCAGGGCCTGCTTACCGGCCAGGTGGCAAAGGTGAGCCGCGAGGAATTGGTCGAGGATATCGTTGAACAGACCAAGCTGGCGCTGGAGGCCGCGATCGAGAAGGCGGCCAAGGTTTCGTAGGGTGGGCAAAGGCGCGTACGCGCCGTGCCCACCACTCAGAGTCGCCGCTTGCAATGGTGGGCACGCTTCGCTTTGCCCACCCTACAATTCGGGGATCAAGCCTTCGCCACCTTTGGATCGATCGGCGTGGTGCCGCGCAAGCCCAGAATATCCTCCAGCACCTTGGCGCCGGCGAGCAGCGCAGCTTCGCCACGTGGCGGGCCCACCATCTGCAAGCCGATCGGCAGGCCGGTTGCGGTAAAGCCGCAGGGCAGCGACAGCGCGGGGCAGCAAGCCAGCGTAATCGCATAGACGATGCCGAGCCATTCGACATAATTGTCGAACTTCTTGCCATCGCATTCGGCGACGTAGCGATTCTCGATCGGATAGGGCGGCACGATCGTCGCGGGACACAGCAACAGATCGTAGCTCTCGAAGAATTTCAGCATGCGGGCGGCCATCGCGACGCGCTGCGCTTCGGCCCGCTCGATCTGCTCGACCGTGAGCTTGAGGCCCTCCTCGATATTCCAGATCACTTCGGGCTTGAGCTGCTCGCGCCTGGTGCGCAGGAGCTGCGCCTTGCTGATCGCAAAATCGAAGGCGCGCAGCACGTGGAAGCATTCATGCGCTTCGCGTAGGTCCGGATGGGCTTCCTCCACCGCGACACCGGCCTCCGTGAAGCGTTCGGCGGCCTTGCGCGTCACTTGCTTCACTTCCGGGTCGACCGGCGTGATGCCGAGATCGGGGGAATAGGCAACGCGTTTCGGCTTCTTGCCGCTCCGCGCCGCAGACAGGAATGAGTCCGGCAATTGAGGCAGCGACAGCGGATCGGCGGGATCTTCGCCGCTCATCGCATCGAGGAACAGCGCGATGTCCTCGACATTGCGCGCCATCGGACCCTGGACGCCGAGCGTACGGTCGACGCCGAATTTCGGCGTATGGGCGACACGGCCGATGCTGGGACGAATGCCAACGATACCACAGAAGCTGGCGGGGTTGCGCAGCGAGCCGCCCATATCCGAACCATGCGCGAGCCACGCGGTGCCGGTGGCGAGCGCCACTGCCGCGCCGCCCGAAGAGCCCGCGGCGCTCTTTGACGTGTCCCAGGGATTGAGCGTTGGGCCGAACACCTCGTTGAAGGTGTTGGCGCCGGCGCCAAACTCCGGCGTATTCGACTTGGCGTAAATCACCGCGCCATTGGCCTCGAGATGCTCGACCAGGATGTCGGACCGTTCCGGGATGTTGTCCCTGAAGATTGGCGAGCCCTGTGTCGTCCGCACACCGGCGACGGCCGTGAGGTCCTTGATCGGTATCGGGAGCCCGGCGAGCAGGCCGCGCGCGGCGGGCTTCTTCTGCATCAGCGCCTTGGCCCGGTCGCGGGCGCGATCGAAGCACAGGATCGGCAGTGCGTTGACCTTGCCGTCGACATCAGCGATGCGCTTTTCCAGCACGTCGAGCAAATCGAGCGGCGTAACCTCGCCCTGCCTGAGCTTACCCACGATCGCGCTCGCGGTCTCCCGCACCAATCCCTGATCAGCCAATGGCGTTGCTCCCGTCGTTTTGTTCTGCTTGATGCTCTAGAACAATTTGCGGCATGGTAGCAACGCAAGCGAAGGATTTTGCAAATGACACCTGCAGAGGCGCCAGATTGGCGCCAATTGAGCCGGGAGGAGCTGGATCGCGGCCTCAACAATGGCGAGGCGGTGGCCGGCAGCGCCGAGATCATTGCTGGCTGGGACCGTCGTTCGGCCGAGCTGCGCCGGCAGCATGGCGCCCATCTCGATCTGCGCTATGGCCCGCGCGAGCGCAACCGCATCGATTTTCTGAGGGTGCGCCAGGCCGCGCCGACATTGCTCTTCATCCACGGCGGCTATTGGCAGGGCCGGGCGAAAGAGACGTTCGCGCTGTTCGCTGAGGGAGCGATGGCGCACGGCATCAACGTCGCGCTGACCGGCTATACGCTGGCGCCGGATGCGACGCTGGATGAGATCGTCGCCGAAGTCCATGCCGCTATCGATTTCCTGGCTGCGCAATTGCCGGCGCTGGGCGGCGACGGCAAGGGCATCGTGGTCTCCGGTTGGTCCGCGGGCGGCCATCTCACCTCGATGGTGCTGTCACACCCGAAGGTGAGGGCGGGCATGGCAATTTCCGGCATCTACGATCTCGAGCCGATCCGCCATTCTTATCTCAACGTCAAGCTTGGGCTCGATGAGGCGGCCTCTCGCAAGAATTCGCCGATGATGATGGCGGGCGGGCCGATGAAGCCGCTGTCGCTGGTGGTGGGCGGTGCCGAGTTGCCGCTGCTCCGCAAGCAGACCGCCGATTTCGCCGGCCACCGCGCGCGCTATGGATTGCCGGTGACGTATGAGGAGATTCCCGGCGCGGATCATTTCTCGATCATGAAGGAAATGGCCGCGCCGGAGGGGCGGATCACGACGCTGATCCGGCAGTTGCTCGAGCGGACGGCGTAGCAGCCGCAGGCTCCGTCATTCCGGGATGGTCCGAAGGACCAGACCTCAGATGCGCAATTGCGCATCGGGGAATCTCGAGATTCCGGGTTCGCCTCTTCGAGGCGCCCCGGAATGACAGCGGAAGGTGTAGAACTAACCAAACCCCGCCGCGATACCGCCGTCGACCGTAAAGATCACGCCCGACGTATAGCCCGAGCGGTCCGACGCCAGGAACGCCATCAGGTCCCCGATCTCGCGCGCATGCGCGGGCCGGCCGAGCGGCAGGCCCTTCTGGAATTCCGTGTAGCGGTTCTCGTCGCCGAACTGGTTTTTGGCGCGGGTCTTGAGCAGGGTGACGTGGCGGTCGGTGCCGACCGGGCCCGGATTGATGCCGACGACGCGGACATTGTCGGCAAGGCTCTTGCCGCCGAGCGCGCGGGTGAATGCCATCAACGCGGCATTGCCGGCGCTGCCGTAGATGTAATTGGCATCGAATTTCTCGCCGGCCGCGCCGATGTCGTTGACGATCACGCCGCCGCCTCGCGCTTTCATCTGGGCGTAGATCGCGCGGGTGAGGTTGATGTAGCCGAACACCTTCAGCTCCCAGGCATGGCGCCAGGTTGCCTCATCGATCTTGTCGATCGATCCGCCCGGAATGTCGCCGGCATTGTTGACGAGGATGTCGATGTCGGAGGCGTCCTTGACCAGCTTCTGGATGTCTTCGGCCTTGCGCAGGTCGACCACATGGGTGGTGGCATCGATCTGATGCTGCGAGCGCAGCCGTTCCGCCAGCGCCTTCAACTGATCGCCGCTGCGGGCGGCAAGACGCAGATGGCAGCCTTCCTCGGCGAAGGCTTCGGCCGCGGCGGCGCCAATGCCTTTGGAGGCGCCGGTGATGAGAACGCGTTTGCCGCGCAGATGCAGGTCCATGAGATTACTCGCTTGTTCTTATAAAGGGGCAGGGATTGGTAGGCGGGAGCTATCCGGGCGGTCAACATTGCACTGCAGCGTTGATCTCGCCCCCAGTTTGGTCCATTGCAAGGCCATCGAACAAGGCCCGGAACGGGCGAGCTGGATCACAAGGAAGTTCTCGATGAATAGCGCCAAGAAGACATACCGGATCGCGGTCATCCCCGGCGATGGGATCGGCAAGGAAGTGATGCCGGAGGGCCAGCGCGTCATCGAGGCCGCGGCGAAGAAGCACGGGGTGGCCGTGCAGTTCGATCATTTCGATTTCGCTTCCTACGACTACTACGCAAAGCACGGCCAGATGATGCCGGACGACTGGAAGGAAAAGATCGGAAAGCACGATGCGATCTATTTCGGCGCGGTCGGTTGGCCCGCGAAAATCCCGGACCACATCTCGCTGTGGGGCTCGCTGATCAAGTTTCGCCGCGAGTTCGACCAGTATGTGAACCTGCGTCCCGTGCGGTTGATGCCCGGAGTGTCGTCGCCGCTGGCGAACCGCAAGCCCGGCGACATCGATTTCTGGGTAGTGCGCGAGAACACCGAAGGCGAATATTCCTCTGTCGGCGGCCGCATGTTCCCCGATACCGATCGCGAGTTCGTCACCCAGCAGACGGTGATGACGCGCACCGGCGTCGACCGCATCCTGAAGTTTGCCTTCGACCTGGCGCAGTCGCGGCTGAAGAAGCATCTGACTTCGGCGACCAAGTCCAACGGCATCTCTATCACCATGCCCTATTGGGACGAGCGCGTGGAGGCGATGGCGAAGAAGTATCCCAAGGTGAAGTGGGACAAGTATCACATCGACATCCTCACCGCGAATTTCGTGCTGCATCCGGACTGGTTCGATGTCGTGGTCGGCTCCAACCTGTTCGGGGATATTTTGTCGGACCTGGGACCTGCCTGCACCGGCACGATCGGC